>Ga0209148_1000768_pt1 | contig 24355 bp, 16 predicted proteins | sample AraplaCol_mMF_r2_2_FD_184288 | JGI IMG/M metagenome (GOLD analysis project Ga0209148, IMG submission 184288) | Arabidopsis root microbial communities from North Carolina, USA - plate scrape CL_Col_mMF_r2 (SPAdes) (version 2) | ecosystem: Host-associated > Plants > Roots > Endosphere | place... | reverse complement strand
TACACGTTCTGACCCTGCTGTATCAACCGAAAATAAAAGGTGAAGCGATGAGACATTTGTTATCCGCCTGGATCGGTACGCTGGTTCTTGCAAGCGGCCTGGTGGCATGCGGCGGGGCCGCCGGAGATGGCAGTCCCGCCAGCAGTGCCAGGCTGCTATCGACGATGGATTCGGTCTCGGCGTCGACGGTCCCGACCATTCACATGCTGGGCGACTCGACCATGACGGCCTATACGGAAGACCGGCGTCCGCAAATGGGCTGGGGGGAAGCGATGCCCCAGTTTTTCGACGCCGGCGTCAACGTCGAGAATTGGGCGCTGGGCGGGCGCAGCTCGCGCAGTTTCTACTACGAGGCGACGCGCTGGCCCGCCATCCTGCCGAAAATCGGCGCGGGCGATTACGTCATCATCCAGTTCGCCCACAACGACCAGAAGTCCGGCGGGGATTACGCGCAATTCGGCACCTATGCGTTCTGCAGCGACGGGACGAACGACGGCGAGGCGTGCGTGGGCCGCCCGGACAAGGTCGACCCGACCGTCGATATTTCGGAACACTCGTATTACCAGTTCCTGAAGAAGTACGTCCAGCAGGTACGCGCCAGGGGGGCGAATCCGATCCTGATGTCGCCGATCGTGCGCAAATACTTCAGCGGCACGACGATTACGCCGCAGGGCCAGCACAATGTCGGCATCACGGGAAGCGAGGCCTATGCGCGCGGCGATTACGTCGCCGCGATGAAGGCGGTCGCCGCCAGGTATGCGGTCCCTTTCGTCGACATCACCGCCGAGACCAGGAAGATCGTCGAAAGCTACGGCAACGCGGCGGCGACGGCGAACCTGTACATCGCCGCGGACAGCACGCATCCGCAGGTGCTGTTTGCGAACCTGATCGCCAAACGCGCGGTGGAAGGCATGAGGGGGCTGAACATCCTTGCCGACCATATGGTGCCCGTCACCTCGCTCATTCCCAGCCCGGGCACGCTCGACTGGTCGACCCGCTACGTGGGGATGCCGACGACCAAGACCGTCACGCTGTCCGCGTTCGACCTGATCCCGGCGCAAGGCACGATGACCATCTCCGCTCCGGCCGATTTTGCGCTCTCGCTCGATAACACCGTCTGGTCGCGTAATGTGGCCGTCGACTACACGAACGGCGCATTTACCCAGGCGCTGTACGTCCGGTTCACCCCGAGCGCAGCGACGATCTACACCGGCACGGTCGGCTTCGCGATCGGCAGCACCACCCTTCCCACCACGATCGCCCTGCACGGACAAGGCGTCTCGGCCGCCGGCGGCATCGCCTCGCATGCCAACTGGTTCAAGGCCGCATTTGCATTGGCGCCGGCGACGGACGGCCTGGTGACCGCGGACGACGCCGTCGTGCACGGACTGGTGCCGTCGACGGCGAAGGTCATCGCGGTGGATGGACAGGACACGACGGTCGCGCGCTACGTGGCGAATTCCCCGGTGCGCGACAACAACCAGTACCTGCAGTTCGCCGTCCACGCCGGCACGGCGACCCTGTCCGTCGACACGATTTCCGCCTATCTCACCAGCAGCGGCGGTTCGACCGTGGTGGCCGACATCGAGTATTCGTTGAATCCGGACTTTTCCGGCTCGACCAGGCTGAATACCAGCCCATTATCGTTTGTGAAGGATACGTTCACGGCCAGGCTGAGCTACCCCGTCGTCGTCCAGGTGCCCCCGGCGGCAACCCTGTATGTCCGCGTCTATCCGTGGAATTCGGCAGGCGTCACGGGGAAAACGCTTGCCGTCTACGGCGTGATCGTGTCCGGCAGCGCCACCAGCCAGCCAGCGGCGCCGGCCGCCGTCGACGCCACGTCCAGTTTCTCGCTGCTGCGTTCCGGCCTGGCCTGGAACCGTATCACGAACAAATACAGCGCGTCGATTACCCTGACCAACACCAGCGGCGCGACGCTCTCCGGTCCATTCCTGCTGGTTTTCAACGATCTCACGCCAGGCGTCACGCTCGACAATGCCACCGGCACGCGCGACGGCGCGCCTTATATCGCCATGACCGGCACGTCGATCGCCGCGGGTGCCTCATTCACCGTGCCGCTTGTCTACAGCAATCCCGCCAGGGCGGCGATCGGTTACACGAACAGTATTTTTATCGGCAATTTTTAAGATCGGGACGCAGACCATGTCTAATTTGAAGAATTTCCTGGCGCAGTGCGTGTGCGGACTGATGCTACTTGCGCACAACGCCGCCCACGCCATTCCCACCTACCACGTCAGCATCGACACGGCCGGTTTGACCGGCCGCGGATTGATGGACTTCACCTTTCTCGCCAACGCGGGTGCGACGCCGGCAAGCGCCGTGTTGAACAATTTCAGCGGCGCCTTCGGCGCGACGTTCGACCGCTCGGCCGGCGCCGCCGGCGGCATCCCGGGCGGCATCGTCCTGGGAAATCAGGACGGCGGCGACTACCTGACCCAGTTCGTCGACCTGGGTGGACTGTTCAGCTTCGACGTCCGCTTCGACGGCGATTTTGCCAATACCGAAAACGTCGACGAATCGCAGTTCGACGCGACCTTGTACAACGACGACCTCACCGCCTACCTCGGGGGCGCCGGCAGTTTCGCGGAGTTTGTCCTGGTGCCGGAATCGAGCGGCAAGCCGGGCACGGTATTGGCGTCGTCCCCGACCGGGCTGGCGAGCGTTGCCAGGCTCGCCGAAGTACCTGAACCGTCCTCGCCGCTGCTGGCGCTGACGGCATTGGGCATGCTGGGGTTAGCGCGCAGCCGGCGTCACTGACTGCCGGGTGCCAGGTTCCACTCGACGTCATCGGCCAACGCGCCGGCCCGCGCCTCGATCCGGTTGGCACCCGGCGCGAGGCGCACCTTCCAGCGCGCGATGTGTCCGTCGACCGCCCGCTCGCCCAGGTCGACACCGTTCACGCGCAGCCGCACACTCGGCTGGTTGCTGTACACCTTGACCTCGGCGTCGGCCACGGTACGCTGCACCGCGCGGCGCGAGGTGAGATACAACATCGGCTTCTTCGACCAGTTGGCCTGGTACCAGTAATACGCATCCTTGCGCACCTGGCGGTCCATGCTGACGAGGCCCTTGTCGTTGACGCCGCGCCCGTCGCCCTCGTCGCGGCCGCTCGAGGCGAAGTCGAAGCCGGTCCACACGAAGCTGGCCCACAGCCACGGCGCCGCGTCGATCTGGCGCCACGCCGCTTCGTGGTACAGGGCCTGGTACTGCTCCGGATGCCAGTTGCTCTTCGCGACCGGACGGCGCGGCGGGTCTTCCTCTTGCCGGCCGCTGCCGCCCGCGCCGTATTCGCTCAGCGCCTGCGGCGTGTGCGGACGCAGCGCGTGATTGGCCGCCAGGAACGGCGCGAGATCGGCGAACTCCTTGTCGTACCAGCCGAAATACACATTCGACGCGATCGCGTCCGTGTGCATCGCCTGCGGCCCGTCGAGCGGCGCGCAGCAATTCGCGTACACGGTCGGCCGGCTGGCGTCTTCGTCGTGCACGAGCCGCTGCATCGCGTCGAGCAGGCGGCCGCTGACGTCATCCACCTTGTAGATCTCGTTGCCCAGTCCCCAGACGAACACGGACGGATGGTTGAAGTTCTGGCGTACGAGCTCGCGCGCCTGCGCGGCCAGGTTGTCGGCGAACGCCTGGCTGGCGCCCGCCTCGGACGTCAGCGGCAGCTCGGTCCAGACCAGGAAGCCCTTGCGGTCCGCCAGCGCGTAACTGTGCTCGTCGTGCTGGTAGTGGGCGAAGCGCAGGCCCGTGACGCCAAGGTCGTCGAGGATGCGGTAGTCGGCGTCGATGTCCGCGTCGGAGACGGCCACGCCCTTGCCCGGCGCGTACGTCAGGTGCACGTTGACGCCGTGGACGCGGTACGGCCGGCCGTTCAGCAGCAGGCCCTGGTCGGGATCGAGCCGCACCGTGCGCACGCCGACGCTGCTCGCCACGCGGTCGAGCGGTGCCGCCTTGCCGGCCCGCGCGACGGTGACGTCGCTCGCGTACAGGTACGGGTCGTCGACGCCTTGCCACAGGTGCGGCGCCGCCAGCACGGCGTCCAGTTCCACCGGCACGACCGCATGCCCCGGCAGCGCGACGGCGCGCCGCGCCGTCGCCACGACCTTGCCCGCCGCATCGCGCAGGTTCGCCGTCACGACCACGCGTTCCGCCCGGGCGCGCTCGTTCGCCACGCGCGCGCGCCAGTGCAGGCGGGCCTGCTTGGCCGTCACGTCCGGCGTGCTGAAATAGACGCCGGGTCCGCCCGCGTCCAGCATGTCGATGTGGACGTCGGACGTCGCCACGAGCCGCACGTTGCGATACAGGCCGCCGTACAGGGTGTAGTCGCCGCCCAGCGGCGCGACGTCCGGCTGGCGCGCATTGTCGACCCGCACGGCGAGCGTGTTCGCGCCGGGCTTCACACGGTCGGTCACGTCGAAGCGGAAGCGCGCGAAGCCGCCTTCGTGGCGTCCCACGTGCGTCCCGTTCAGCCAGACGTCCGTCGACAGCGCGGCGCCGTCGAATTCGAGATAGATGCGGCCATGGCCCGCCGGCGCCGCGATCGTGCGCCGATACCAGCCCGGCCCGCGGTAGGGATTGGGCGTCGTGGCGTCGGCCGCGTTGAACGTGTGGGGCAACGTGACCTTGGTCCAGGCGCCCGGCGCCGGGGCAAGCGCGCCCGGCGCGTCGCCCTTGATGAATTCCCAGCCGTCGTCCAGCGCGACCGTGGTGCGGGGCGACGGCGCCGCGTGGGCGGCGGCCACCCAGGTGCAGGCCAGCGCCAGGGCGACGAGCCGGCCGATGCGAATTACGAAAGCGCGCATGCAGGTATCCGATATAAAAAAAGGGCCCGCGAACGGGCCCTCATACTGAACAGGTGGATCAGTGGTTATGCCGCGGCATGTCGTGTCCGACGTCGCGGTACGGCAGCGCGAGCTCCATGCAGGCGCCCGTGTGCAGCTGGCCGACGGTGGCGCGGTAGATCTGCTGCCACGGCGTCTGGTTCGGCGGGATCGCCGGCGGCGCGTCCTTGCGGCGCGCTTCCAGTTCGGCGTCGCCGATCAGCACGTCGCAACGGCCCGTGTTCAGGTCCACGCGCACCACGTCACCCGTGCGCAGCAGCGCCAGGTTGCCGCCCGCGGCGCTTTCCGGCGACGCGTTCAGGATCGACGGGCTGTCCGACGTGCCGGACTGGCGGCCGTCGCCGAGCGTCGGCAGCGCCGTGATGCCCTTCTTGATCAGCGCATCGGGCGGCTGCATGTTGACGACTTCCGCCGAGCCGGGCCAACCCACCGGGCCGGAACCGCGGATCACAAGCATCGTGCGCTCGTCGATATTCAATGCCGGATCGTTGATACGGTGGTGGTAGTCGTCCGAACCGTCGAACACGACGACCTTGCATTCGAACGCGTTTTCCGAACCCGGCTCCGACAGGTAGCGCTGGCGGAACGATTCCGAGATCACGCTCGTCTTCATGATCGCGAAGTCGAACAGATTGCCCTTCAAGACCATGAAGCCGGCCTTGTCCTTGAGCGGCGCATCGAACGGGTAGATCATCTCGCGATCGATGCTCTCGCGGCCGACGAGGTTCTCGGCCATCGTCTTGCCGGTGACGGTCAGGCGCTTCGAGCGCAGCATGCCCTTCTGCTCCAGCTCCCACATGATGGCGGGCGTGCCGCCGGCGCGGTGGTAACGCTCGCCGAGGTATTTGCCGGCCGGCTGCATGTTCAGCAGCAGCGGCACGTCGTAGCCGTATTCCATCCAGTCTTCGGGCGCGATCTCGACCCCGGCGTGACGTGCCATCGCCACGATGTGCGGCTGCGCATTGCTGGAACCGCCGATCGCGGCGTTGACGACGATGGCGTCGATGAACGCCTCGCGCGTGAGGATCTGCGACGGGCGCAGGTCCTCGAACGCCATGCCGACGATGCGGCGGCCGGTCTCGTAGGCCATCTGGCCGCGCTCGCGGTACGGCGCCGGAATGGCCGAGCAGCCGGTCAGCGACATGCCCAGCGCTTCCGCGACGGCGTTCATCGTCGACGCCGTGCCCATCGTGTTGCAATGGCCGGCGGACGGCGCGGACGCGGTCGCGATGTCGAGGAATTTCTGTTCGTCGATCTCGCCCGCGGCCAGGCGGCGGCGGCCTTTCCAGATCGCGGCGCCGGAACCGACCAGTTCACCCTCGAACCAGCCGTCCAGCATCGGACCGCCGGACAGCACGATGGCGGGAATGTCGACGGTGGCGGCGGCCATCAGCTGGGCCGGCGTCGTCTTGTCGCAGCCCGTCGTCAGCACGACGGCGTCGATCGGGTAGCCGTGCAGGATCTCGACCAGGCCCAGATACGCCAGGTTGCGGTCCAGCGCCGCGGTCGGGCGGCGGCAGTTCTCGAAGATCGGGTGCAGCGGGAATTCCATCGGGATGCCGCCGGCGTCGCGGATGCCGTCGCGTACGCGCTTGGCCAGGTCCAGGTGGATGCGGTTGCACGGCGAGATGTCGCTGCCGCTCTGGGCGATGCCGATGATCGGCTTGCCGGAGCGGAGTTCCTCGGGCGTGATCCCGTAGTTCATGAAGCGCTCGAGGTACAGCGCCGTCATGTCGATGCGCTCCTCGTTGTCGAACCAGTCCTGCGACCGGAAGCGCTTCGGTTTGCTGTTCTGTTGTGTCATTCCGTATTACTCCTGCAGCGCCAGCACGTGGTGCGGCAATCCGGCCGTCTCGGCGCGGAAGGTGAACAGCGCGCCCGCGAGCGGCTGCTGGGCCAGTGCCTCGGCCGACAGGCCCTTGCGCGCCGACGTCGCGTACACGGTGCGCAGGTCGTCGCCGGCGAAGGCCAGCTTGGTGATGTTCGAGCAGGGAAAGCGCACTTCGCCCACCTTCACACCTTGCGGGTCGCGGCGTTCGATGCGCCAGCCGCCGAACACGGCGATCCATACGTGACCGTCGGCGTCGACCGCCATCCCGTCCGGATGGCCGCCGTCGGTGATGTCCGCGAACAGGCGCTTGTTCGACAGGCCGCCGTCGGCCGCGAGGTCGAAAGCATACACTCGTTTATCCAGCGTGTCGGTGTGATACAGCGTGCGCCCGTCCGGGCTCACGGCCGGGCCGTTCGTGATGATGTAGCCGTCGTCCATGCGGACCACGCGCTTGCCGTCGAAGCGGTACAGCACACCCGTCGGCTCGGCTTCGCCGTCGTCCATCGAACCGAACCACAGGCGGCCGGCCGCGTCGACGTGGCCGTCGTTGAAGCGGTTGCCCGTAACGTCGGCCTCGACCTTCACGAACGGGACGAATTCGCCGCTCGCTTCGATGAAGCGGTACAGGCCGTCCTCGAGCGAGACCACCAGGCCGCCGTCGTCGGCGCGCACGACGAAGCTCACCTGGCCGGGCGCGGCCCAGCTCTTGCGGTCGCTGCCGTCCGGCGCGCAGCGGTACAGCCGGCGGCCCTTGATGTCGACGAACCACACCTGCTGGTTGGCGGCATCCCACAGGACGCCCTCGCCCAGCGTGGCCTCGGCTTCCCACAGCGGCGTGGGTGCGGTGGCGATTATGCTCATGCGCCGTACCAGCCCGCGTCGACGAAGTATTCGCGGCCGCTGATGTGGCGCGCGTTGTTCGATGCCAGGAACAGCGCCAGCGCGGCCACGTCTTCCATCTCGACGCGCTCGGGGATGCACTGGCCGGCCAGGATGCGGGCCTCTTCGTCCGGGTTGTGCCACAGCGCCTTCTGGCGCGGCGTCACGACGGCGCCCGGGACGACCGTGTTGGCGCGGATGCCGTGCGGGCCGAATTCGCGCGCCTGGCTGCGGGTCATGCCTTCGATGGCGGCCTTCGCCATCATGTACAGCCCGAGCTGGGTGTGCGGCAGGTGCCACGAGATCGAGCCGAAGTTCAGCAGCACGCCGTGTTTGCGTTCCTTCATGCCCGGGATGACGGCCTGCGCGCAGAAATACTGGTGGCGCAGGTTCACGTTCATGCGGCTTTCCCAGTACGCCGGCGTCACGTTCTCGATGTCGTGGCGGTCGTCGTTGGCGGCGTTGTTGAGCAGGATGTCGACGCCGCCCGCCTCTTCCTGGATGCGCGAGAAGGTGGCCTTCAGGTCATCGATGTTGGTCAGGTCGCACTTGATGAACCTGGGGGCGTGGCGCGACCCGCTCAGCGCGGTCTCCAGCGCGCGCGACGCTTCCTCGGCGATGTCGAGGAAGTAGACGCGGGCGCCCTGGCCGGCGAACGCCGTGGTCAGCTCGCTGCCGATGCCGCTGCCGCCGCCGGTGATCACGACCCGCTTGTTGGCGAGGTCCGGGTACGTCGCGTAGACGAATGCTTGGTTTTGTTCAGACATGTAATTCTCGGTATGGTCAGATCAGCCCGCGTTGGGCCAGGTTGGCGTACAGTGCGCGCACGCCGAAGGTCCACGGTGCGATCGCGTCGCTGCGCTGGACGGTATTGACCAGCGTGCCCAGCGACGGCGTGGAGATGCTCACCCGGTCGCCCGGGTGATGGGTGAAACCGCCGCCCTGGGCGTCGCGGTCCTTGATCGGCGAGAACATCGTGCCGAGGAAGAGCATGAAGCCGTCCGGGTACTGGTGGTGCTTGCCGCACGTCTGGCTGACCAGGTCGAGCGGATCGCGGCTGATCTCGCGCATGAAGCTGGCGCCCGCGAGCTCGAAGCCGTCGTCGACGCCTTCGATCCGCATGCGCACTTCGGCGTTGCGCAGCGTGTCGATATCGAAATCGCCGTCGAACAGGCGGATGAACGGGCCGATGGCGCACGAGCCGTTGTTGTCCTTGGCCTTGCCCAGCAGGAGGGCGCTGCGGCCTTCGATGTCGCGCAGGTTGACGTCGTTGCCCAGGGTGGCGCCGACCACTTGCGCGCGGCTGTTCACGGCCAGGACGATTTCCGGCTCCGGATTGTTCCAGTGTGACGACGGGTGCAGGCCGACGGCGGCGCCGTGGCCGACCGCCGACATCGGCTGCGACTTGGTGAACACCTCGGCGTCCGGGCCGATGCCCACTTCCATGTACTGCGACCACAGGCCGCGCTCCGACAGTTCGGCCTTCAGGCGCATGGCGGCCTCGCCGCCCGGTTCCAGTTCCGACAGGTTGGTGCCGATCGTCGCCTGCAGTTGCGCGCGCAGCGCATTGGCGCGGGCCGGATCGCCCTTGGCCTGTTCCTCGATCACGCGTTCCAGCAGGCTGACGGCGAACGTCACGCCGCAGGCCTTGATCGCCTGCAGGTCGCACGGCGCCAGCAGGCGCACGGCGGCGCCCTCGTCACCGGCCAGCGCGGCGGCGACGAGCGCGTTCACGTCGCCCAGGTCCTCGCCTTCCGCGCCGCGCACGATGGCGACCAGGTCGTCGCGTTCGAGCAGTTCGGACACGGTCGGGGCGTGGCGGGTGATGTCGATCACGCGGCCCTTGCGGACTGCGACCACGGCCGGGCCGTTGGTCGGGGCGGAACGCCAGACGCGGCCGACCAGCAAGGCCTGCTCGAGGTCCTGGGGCAGCGGATTGGCTTGGATAGCTGTCATGTTTTTCTCTCTTGGTTTATGCCACCGTCAGCGTGGCCTTCTTCAGGTCGACGCTGTTCGGTCCTGCGAAAATGGTGAACGTCCCCGGTTCCACGACGCGTTTCATGGCGGCGTTGTAGAACCACAGGTCGGACGGCTTGATGTCGAACGTGACCGTGCGCTTTTCGCCCGGTTCGAGCGTCACGCGCCGGAAGCCCTTGAGTTCGAGCAGCGGACGGGTGACCGAGCTGACGTCGTCGCGGATATACATCTGCACGACTTCGTCGCCGCGGACCGCGCCCGTGTTGTGCACGTCGACCTGCACGCGGGTCGAGCCGGTCGTCGCGATCCGGTCCTTGTCCAGGCGCGGCGCCGACATCTCGAAGCGCGTGTACGACAGGCCGTAGCCGAACGGGTACAGCGGCGTCGTCACGTCGTCGATGTAGCCGCGGCGGCTGCTCGGCTTGCGGTTGTAGAACATCGGCAGCTGGCCGACGTCGCGCGCGATGGTCACCGGCAGCTTGCCGCCCGGGCTCACGCGGCCGAAGACCAGGTCGGCGATCGCGTTGCCCGTTTCCTGCCCCATGTACCAGCATTCCAGCAGCGCGTCGGCGCGCTCGGCCAGCAGGTTCACGGACAGTGGACGGCCGTTCAGCAGCAGCACGACAGTCGGCTTGTTGAGCGCGAAAATGGCGCGCGCCAGGTCGTTCTGCTGGCCGATCAGGTCGAGCGTCGTGCGGTCGCCCAGGTGGTTGTCGGCCCATGCCTCGCGCGCCGTCTGCTCGTTGTCGCCCAGGACCATGACGATGGTGTCGGCCTGCTTGGCCGCTTCCACCGCCTCGGCGATCAGGCGCGCGTTGACCTCGGGCTTGGTCCACACGATCTCGTCCTGGCCCCACACGTGGCCTTCCGTCAGGCGCACGCCTTCGGAATACGCCAGCGGGAAGCCGTGGGCCTGCGCCTCCTTCTGCAACGCCTCGTAGACCGAGACGACGTGGCGCGGCTTGTCCGAATAGCCGCCGATCGGGGTGTCCTTCGCGTGGGTGCCGACCAGCAGCAGCCTGCCGACCTTCTGCGGCGCGAGCGGCAGCAGGCCCTTGTCGTTCTTGAGCAGGACGGCGGTACGCCGCGCGGCCTTGCGCGCGAGCGCGATCGCGTCGGGCGTCGCCGTGCGGGCGTCGGCCTGGGCGGCGTCCGCATACGGGTTCTCGAACAGGCCCGCCTCGAACTTCAGGCGCAGGATGCGGCGCACCACCGCGTCGATGTCGCGCTGCGCGATCTTGCCTTCCTTGACCAGTTGCGCGAGCGCCGCGTAACCGGCGGGGTCCGGCGTCTCGATATCGACGCCCGCCTTGAACGCGGCAAGGCCCGCTTCCTTCACCGAGGCGACGAGGTGGTGGCGGCTGCCCAATTCGGCGATCGCCATGTAGTCGGACACGGTCAGGCCCTGGAAGCTCCATTCCTTGCGCAACACGTCCGTCAGCAGCCAGCGGTTGGCGTGCGACGGGATGCCGTCGATCTCGTTATACGACGGCATCACGGCCGCGATCTTCGTTTCCTTGATAATCTTTTCGAACGGCGGGAAGAAGTCCTCGCGCAGCGCACGCTCGCCCACGTTCGCGGGGCCGATGTTGGTGCCGCTTTCCGGCTGGCCGTGGCCCGTCATGTGCTTCAGCGTGGCATACACCTTGTCCCTGGCCAGCGGCAGCGAGTCGCCCGAGAAGCCCAGCACCGCGGCCTTGCCCATCGTGCCGCACACGTGCGGATCCTCGCCATAGGTTTCCTCGATGCGGCCCCAGCGCGGCTCGCGCGCCACGTCCACGACGGGAGCCAGCGCCAGGTTGGCGCCGCGCGCGCGCATTTCCTTCGCGGCGCACGAGAAGATCTGCTGGACCAGCTCCGGGTCGAACGTGGAGGCCAGGCCGATCGCCTGCGGGAAGCTGGTCGCCTCCGGCGCCACGTAGCCGTGCAGCGATTCCTCGTGCATGAAGGCGGGGATGCCCAGGCGCGTCTGTTCCAGCGCCCACTTCTGCACGGCGTTCACGTAGTCCGCCGTTTCCTTCGGACCGCGGTTGCCGACGGCGCCCGAGTTGCCGGCGTTGTTGTCGGCGCCCACCTGGCGGTCGGACGGGCGCGCGAACATGCCCATGCCGTTCGGATGCACGCGCTTGGCCTTCTCGCCCGAGAAGCTGGTGTCGTCGTTCTGCAGATCCTTCTTGCTCAGCCACACGCACTGCATCTGCGCGATCTTTTCATCGAGCGTCATGCGCCCCAGCAGATCCTCGACGCGTGCCGCGACGGGCGCGCCCGCCTGCTTGTACACCGGCGCGCCACCTTTCGCGGCTTGCGCCGCCATCGCGCCCGGCACGACGGCCACGCCGGCCGCGCCGCCCACGGTGGCCAGAAACTCCCTGCGTTTGATACCCATCGACTTGTGTCTCCTGCTTGTTTTTGTAGTGCCGCCGTTGCCGCCGGCGGAAGTAGTCTGCCTGGCATGCGGACAACATTCCAATAACAGAAATGTTACCGCAACCATTCCAGTCTAATCGGCAAATTTAGGCCTTGTCAATCAATTATTCGGAAGATGTCCGCCAGCGGCGACGCGGCGCCAGCAATACAGGCGCGGAACCGTCCGCGCGATGGCGGAATCGGGTGGGAAAGCGGGAAAACGGGATGTTAGCGTGAACAAGCTTATGCGCCCCGGGTTGGGGCGCGGCGCGTCGGGCCGGGAGAAAAGAGACGGCGCGGGCCGGGCGCCGCCGGCCCGGGAATCAGCCCGCGCGCTTGGCGCCGGCCAGCGGCAGCAGCGCCGACGGACGGGTGCGCGGCGCGGCGTCGGACTGGCGGCGCACCAGTTCGAAGTCCATGCGCACCTGCTCCGGTTGCGCGGCCTCGCCCTCGCGCAGCGCGCGCACGCGGCGCACGAGCGACTGCACGGCTTCGCGCGCCATGCCGGCGATCGGCTGGCGCACGGTCGTCAGCTCCGGCCAGATGGTCGTGGCCAGGGCCGTGTCGTCGAAACCGGTGACGGTGAGATCGCCCGGCACGTCGAGCCCGAGGCGGTGCGCGACGGCGACGGCGGCCGCCGCCATGTCGTCGTTGCTGGCGAAGATGGCGGTGGGACGCTCTTGCAGCGCCAGCAGGTGTTCGGCCGCGTCCAGGCCTGAGCGGTACGTGAACATGCCCTGCACGACGAGTTCCTCGGACGCGTCCGCGCCGAGCTCCGCGATCGCCGCGCGATAGCCTTCGAGGCGGCGCGCGCTGGCCGTCTGGTTCGGATGGCCGACGACGAAGCCGATGCGGTGGTGCCCGAGGTTGACCATGTGGCGCGTCATCGCGTGGGCCGCTTCGTAGTCGTCGATGCTGACGGCGCCGACGCGGCTGTCCGGCAGGCCGCAGGCCACCACGACGGCGGGGATGTTCGCGTCCGCGATCGCGGCGAGCACCTCTTCGCTGTCGCACAGGGGCGGCGGCAGGATGATGCCGTCCAGGCCATTCTCGACGAGGCGCCGGGTCTGCTCGGCCTCGTGCTCGCCGGCCTCGCATTTTTCCACGAACAGCTGGACGTTGTTCAGGCCGGACTGGCTCAGCAGGCCGACGAGGAACTCGCTCAGGTAGGCCGCGCTCGGGTTACTGTACAAGAAGCCGACGCGGATCGGCTTGGAGCCCGCGAGGTTGCGCGCCTCCTGGTTCGGCGTGTAGTTCAGCGCCGCCACGGCTTCCGCGACCTTGCGCCGCGTGCTTTCGCGCACGAGGCCCTTGCCGTTCATGACGCGCGATACCGTCATGGCGGACACGCCGGCGAGCTTGGCGACGTCGGCCATCGTCGGCTGGCCCCGGCGTTCCGCCTCTTCCTGGACGGACTCTACTTTGGCTTTGGTCATGTTCTCCCGATTCCCCATCTTTTGTTTGCGCTATCTTAACACTTCAGAAGCATGCAAGGATAGCTGTAAAGATAGGCGTAAACACCTAGAATTTGATTTCGCATTTCCAAAGTTTGCGCTAACATTCCTGCGCCGGGCGGGCCGCCGTATCCGGCAACCATAAATACAACGGAGACTACGATGCAGCAATTCCTGCGGCATACCCGCGCGCGGTTGACGGCGGCGCTCGTGCTGAACGTCCTGCTCGGGCTGTTCTGCGCCCGCCTTGCCCACGCCGCCGACGAAGACCGCTACGACCTGTGGCTGCGTTACCGGCCCCTGCCCGCCGCGCAGCAAGCCGCACTGGCGGCCGCCGCCACCGGCATCGAGACGCCGGACGACACCCCGACCGTCCGCGCGGCGGCCGCCGAACTCCGGCACGGCCTCGCCGGCCTGCTGGCGCGCACGCAGGCTGCCATCCCGTCGACCGCGCAAGCGCGCGCCGGCACCATCGTCCTCGCCCGCGCCGGCCTGCCGGCCGGCCTGGCCGGCGCGGATGCCGTGCGCCGCGACCTCGCCACGCTCGGCGCCGAAGGCTATCTCGTGCGCCCGGCGCGCATCGGGGGCGCGCCCGTCACCCTGATCGCGGCCAACTCGGACATCGGCCTCCTGTACGGCAGCTTCGCCTGGCTGCGCCAGTTGCAGCTTGGCGTACAACCGTCCCGCGTCGCCGTTCTCGAGAAGCCCGCGCTGCCGCTGCGCGTGCTGGACCACTGGGACAATCTGGACCGCACCGTGGAACGCGGTTACGCCGGCGAGTCGATCTGGAACTGGTGGGAACTCCCCAACATCGTCGACCCGCGCTACACGGACTACGCGCGCGCCAACGCGTCGCTCGGCATCAACGGCACGGTCCTGAACAACGTCAACGCGAAGGCCGAGGTACTGAGCCCGGCGTTCATCGCCAAGACGGCCGCCATCGCGAACGTCCTGCGTCCATATGGCATCCGCGTGTACCTGTCCGTGCGCTGGTCGACGCCGCTGGAACTCAAGGAGACGAAGACGGCCGATCCGCTCGATCCGCTCGTCGCCGCCTGGTGGGCGCGCAAGGCGGACGAGATCTACCGCAGCATCCCCGACTTCGGCGGCTTCCTCGTCAAGGCCAATTCTGAAGGGCAACCGGGCCCGCAGGACTATGGCCGCAACCACGCGGACGGCGCCAACATGCTGGCGCGCGCCCTGGCGCCGCACAACGGCATCGTGATGTGGCGCGCGTTCGTCTACAGCCCGCCGGCCCATCCGAACCAGGTCAGCGACCGCGCGGCCCAGGCCTACGACCAGTTCAAGCCGCTGGACGGGAAGTTCGACAAGAACGTGCTGGTGCAGGTGAAGAACGGCGCCATCGACTTCCAGCCGCGCGAACCGGCGCACCCGCTGTTCGGCGCCATGCCGGAGACGCCGCTGATGATGGAATTCCAGGTGACGAAGGAATACCTCGGCTTCGCCACGCACCTCGTCTATCTCGGCGCGCTGTTTCAGGAAACGCTGCGCTTCGACACCCGCGCCGGGAACAAGCCGATGACCGTGGCGCGCGTGCTGGAAGGCGCCCAGGATGGCCGCGTGGGCGGCATCGCCGGCGTCGCGAACATCGGCAGCAGCCGAAACTGGACGGGCTCCACGTTCGACCAGGCCAACTGGTACGCATTCGGCCGCCTCGCGTGGAACCCGGACCTGGACAGCCGCGCCGTCGCGCGCGAGTGGGCGGGCCAGACGTTCGCGCCGGATGCGCGCGTGGTCGACCCCATCGTCGACATGATGATGCGTTCGCGCGAAGCGGCCGTCGACTACATGACGCCCCTCGGCCTGCACCACATGATGGGCACCGGCCACCACTACGGCCCCGCGCCGTGGGTCGACGACCTGGCACGCGCCGACTGGAACCCGGTGTATTACCACCGTGCGGGCAAGGACGGCATCGGCTTCGACCGCAGCGCCAGCGGCAGCAATGCCGTGGCCCAGTACGCGCCCGAACTCGCGCGCCGCTTCGCCGATCCGGCCACGACGCCGCCCGAACTGCTGCTGTGGTTCCACCACCTGCCATGGGACTACCGCATGCCGTCCGGCCGCACCCTGTGGGACGAACTGGTCGCCCACTACGACCGCGGCGTGGCCGAAGTCGATGCCATGCAGGCCGAGTGGCAGCGCCTGCGCCCGTTCATCGACGCGCGCCGCTTCGCCGACGTCGCCCAGCGCCTCGCCCAGCAGCGCCGCGAAGCGCAGTGGTGGCGCGACGCGTGCGTCGCCTACTTCCAGCAGCGGTCCGGGCTGGCGCTGCCGGCAGGCGCGCGTGCGCCCGAGCATTCGCTGGACTATTACCGCTCACTGACGTTCCCGTTCGCGCCGGGCCACGGCTGACCATTTTCGACACCACACGCAAAACAGAAGGACAACAACATGACATCGAGACGAGAGATCATCAAGGCCCTCGCCGGCGCCGCCCTGCTGCCCGCCGTGGCGCCCCTCGCGCGCGCACAGGGGCCCGCGGGCGAGGCGCTGAAGGACGTCGCCGCCCGCAAGGGCATGCGCTTCGGCACCGCCATCGGCCATGGCCGCAACCAGTTCGGCGACCCGGCCTACCGCGCCCTCGTCGAACGCGAATGCAACCTGATCGTGCTTGAAAACGAAATGAAGTGGCAGGCCATCGAACCGGCGCCGGGCCGGCCGAACTTCGGCGCGGCCGACGAGGTCAGCGCGTGGGCGAAGGACAAGGGCATCGCCGTGCGCGGCCACAACCTGTTCTGGCAGGCGGAGAAATGGCTGCCGGCATGGGTCGCCAAGCAGAATTTCGGCGCCCAGCCGGGCAAGACCGTCGAGCAGCTGATGCGCACGCACGTGAGCACCGTGTGCGGCCACTTCGGCAAGGCGATCGGCAGCTGGGACGTCGTCAACGAAGCCGTCGACCCGGCCGACGGCAAGCTGCGCCAGAACGCGCTCACGCGGCCGCTGGGCGCCATCGGGCAGATCGACCTCGCGTTCCGCCTCGCGCGCGAATATGCGCCGCACGCGCAGCTGGTCTACAACGACTACATGCGCGGCGACGCCGGCAGCGCGCGCCACCGCGCGGGCGTGCTGGCCCTGCTGGCGGAACTGAAAAAGCGCGGCACGCCGGTGGGCGCGCTGGGCCTGCAGAGCCACATCGGCTCGTGGGATGACACGGACAAGGGGCGTGCCGACCTCGTGGAATGGCGCAGATTCCTCGACGAGGTCACGGGCATGGGCTACGACCTGCTGATCACGGAGCTGGACGTGAACGACCGCCGCCTGCCGGCCGACATCGCCAAGCGCGACGCCGGCGTGGCCGCCGCCGCCCGCGATTACCTGGACGTGACGCTCTCGTACCCGCGCCTGCGCGACATCCTCGTATGGGGCCTCGCCGACAACGTCAGCTGGCTCCAGACCTGGGACGAAGCGCCGCGCAAGGACAAGCTGCCGATGCGCCCGACGCCGTTCGACGACCATCTCAAGGCCAAGCCGATGCGCCAGGCCATCGCCGACGCCATCAAGGCGGCGCCGGCGCGCCAGGCTTGATCCGGGCGATATCGATTCGGGGATCGGTCGGCGCAAACAAGTGATTGGTGCGCCGGCCGATCCGTCTCTATACTCGCGCGAACCCTTTCAACCACCCGACCTCCCCAATGGATTCCAACCGCCGCCGCCTGCTCACCGCTTCCCTCGCCACTGCCGCCGCAGCAAGCCTGCCCTCGCTCGCCACCGCAGCGGCGTCCAAGTCCGCCGCATCCGGCGCGCCGCTCGCGCCGACGCCGCCCATGGGCTGGAACAGCTGGAACTCGTTCGCCACGACGATCACCGAAGCGCAGACGCTGGAGACCGCGGACATCATGGCCGCCAAGCTGCTGCCGTTCGGGTACAACGTGCTCACCGTCGACATCCAGTGGTACGAGCCGAATGCGAGCAGCTACGAATACCGCAAGGATGCCGAGCTGACGATGGACCAGTACGGCCGCCTGCTGCCCGCGCCGAACCGGTTTCCGTCGGCACGCGACGGCGCGGGGTTCAGGAAGCTCGCCGACCAGATCCACGCGCGCGGCATGAAGTTCGGCATCCACGTCATGCGCGGCATCCCGCGCCAGGCGGTGCGCCTGAACACGCCGATCCTCGGCACGAGCCTGCACGCGCGCGACGTCGCCGACACCAACTCCATCTGCGAGTGGAACGGCGACATGTACGGCGTCGACATGACGAAGCCCGGCGCGCAGGCGTATTACGACTCGGTCTTCAAGCAGTTCGCGGCCTGGGGCGTCGACTTCGTCAAGATGGACGACATGTCGCGCCCCTACGACAAGAACTGGCGCGAGATCGAGGCCGCGCACAAGGCCATCGTGGCCAGTGGCCGTCCCATCATCCTGTCGCTGTCGCCGGGCGAGACCGACCTGCGCTGGGCCGACCACGTGCCGCACTATGCGCAGATGTGGCGCATCTCGGACGACTTCTGGGACGAATGGCGCCTGCTCGCCGAACAGTTCCAGCGCCTGGAAAACTGGAACCCGACCATGCGCGCGAACGCGTGGCCGGACGCCGACATGCTGCCGCTGGGCCGCCTGGCGCTCGGCGCGCGCGACACCAAGTTCACGCCCGACGAGCAGCAGACCCTGATGACGCTGTGGAGCATCGCCCGCTCGCCGCTGATCATGGGCGGCGACCTGCGCCACCTGGACGCGAAGACGCTCGCGCTGCTGACGAATCCGGAAGTGCTGGCCGTGAACCAGCGCGGCCGCGACAACCGCCCGCTCCGCGCCGACGCCGGCACGCGCATCTGGACCGCACGTGCGGCCGACAAGCGCGGCCCGCAGTACCTGGCGCTGTTCAACACGGGCGATGCGCCGGCCGACATCGTGTTCGACCTGTCGCGCCTGGACCTGGGCGACCGTACCGTCAACGTGCGCGACCTGTGGGCGCGGCGCGACCAGGGCGCGGTCAAGGGCGCCATCCGCGCGTCGCTGCCGCCGCACGGGTCGACGCTGCTGGGCATCACGGCCTGAGGCCACTGGAGTCGACGGTATAAAAATTAGAACGTGATGGCTGCGCGCGACGCCGCCGCCTGATAAGATCAGCGGGCCATCACCGTTTCCGTCGACTCATGAGATTCCACCCGGTCACCGGCGAGTTCGCGCTGCCCGCGCACGAAGCCGCCTTCCTCCTGCAGAAACTGCCGCAGACCCGCGCCCTGCTCGGCTTCACGCTCGTGTTCTGCACGGTGTTCTACCTGGCATTCGCCGTCTCCGACCTGGCCGCCCTGGGCTATGGTCCGGGCTTCCTGCAGCTATGCGCGGCGCGCGCGGTCGTCGCCGCGACGGCCGGCACCTGCGCCTGGCTCGCCTATCGCCGGCCGCTGTCCGTCGCCGCGACGCGCAGCGCCGCTTCCGCCGCGGAAGCCGTCGCGCTCGCGTGCTTCATGTTCATCGCCGTGCGCCGCCCCGGCGAGTTCCACTGGCACGCGATGTCGCTGGCGATCATGCTGATCGTGATCTACCTGTACATCCCGAACAGCTTCGCCAATGCCCTGGCGCTGGCGGCCGGCGCGACCGTCGCCTTCCTGGCGCTGACGCTGACGTTCGGGCGGCTGACGGGGACCGACGCCGTCACGATGGTCATGCTGCTGACGCTGGCGAACGCGTTCGGCGCGCTCGCGGCGCGGCGCTTCAACCAGGTGTCGCGCGAGGAATACGTGGCGCGCACCCAGCTTCAGCACGCGGCCGCGCGCGACCACCTCACGGGCTGCTTCAACCGGCGCTACCTGCACGACAACCTGATGCGTCCCGGCCAGGTGCGCACGCCGGACGGCGGCGGCCTGCTGACGGTCGTCCTGTGCGACATCGACAACTTCAAGCGCATCAACGACACCTACGGCCACGCCAGCGGCGATGCCGTGCTGCGCAGCTTCGCGGCGCTCCTGACGGGGATGACGCGCGAGGGCGTGGACAGCGTCGTGCGCTACGGCGGCGAAGAATTCCTCGCCATCCTGCCCGACACGGACCTCGACGGCGGCATCCGCCTCGCCGAGCGCCTGCGCTCGTGCTTCGCCGACATGAGCGTCGCGACCGACGACGGCACGGAGCACGTGCGCACGACCGCCAGCTTTGGCGTCGCCTGCGCCGACTTCGCGGCCGGCGCCAGGGACCACCTGCTGCGCGACCTCATCGCCGTGGCCGACAAGCTGATGTACGACGCCAAGCGCGGAGGACGCGACCGCGTGCACGCGCGCTGCGTCTGCGAGGGCGGCGCGGCCGGGCCGCGCCGCGCTGGCCTGGTCAATAGGCGGTGACCGAGAAGTTACGGGCGGCGTAGTCCATGCCGCCCGACGACGACGTGATCTCGAACCCGTACTGGACGTCGCCCAGCGTGACGTTGCCGATCCAGCCGAGGTTCTGCAGATAGCGCATGATGGCCAGGACGTCGACGGTCGTGTTGTTGGTCTTCGTCGTGCGCAGGAACGAGTACACCATGTTGCCGCCGTTATTGCCGCGATAGACGTTCCACGTGGCGCCGCCGACGTTCACGTTGGTGTACACGGGGATCGCGCAGCCTTGCGCCGTCCAGTTGTACGAGACCGGCTTGACGTTGCCGCAGCCGGCCGAGGTGCCCGTGTAGTTCAGCCACAGCATGATCTCGTTGGCGTGGTTCGCGTCCCAGATGTCGTACGTCGATTCCCAGGCCCCGCCGGCCGGCGTCGTGGCCGACACCACGGACGTCACGCGCGACAGCGAGCTCAATGACTTGCCGACGTAGTAGCTGATGTGCGGGTAGGATTTGATGCCGCCGGTGTTCGGCTGGTTCGACCACACGCCCCAGTCGGTGGGCGAGTTCACCCACAGGGTCTGCGGACCGGCGCCCTGCCCCCAGACGTCGTTGTTGAAGTTGTACGCGCCCATCGTGGTCGAACCGTATTGCGCCGTGGTCGACCAGGTTGCCGCCTGCGCCGGGGCGGCGAGACTTGCTGCAAGTATCACTGCGGTCATGCAAAGTGCCTGCTTCATATTGTCTCCTCGATGATCGCCCCGCTTCGGGCGGACCGGGCCTGCCGGTATCCGCAGGCGGCATCCGGGGCGCTGACGCCGCATTCTTATGATATCGATTTCATCGTAGGAGCATGGGTCTGCGGAGTCAATCGAACCAACAGCAATTGTTAACCGCTACCACCGAGGCATGCCATCTTCGTATGGCAAATACGGGTTTCGATATGGCTGGGCAGCGCTTACTCGCGCACTTTGCCGCGCAGCGCCTTCACCTGGCCGCTGCGCGATTTGGCCTCGAGCCGGCGCCGCTGCGAGCCGCGCGTGGGCCGCGTTGGCTTGCGCACGGGCGCCACCTCGGCCGCCGCGTCGACGAGGGCCTGCAGTCGCGCGAGGGCGTCCTCGCGGTTGCGCTCCAGGCTGCGCGAGCGCTGAGCCTTGAGCACGATGACGCCCTCGCGCGTGATGCGCGAATCCGCCAGCGCGCGCAGGCGGTCCTTCACGTAGTCGGGCAGCGACGACGCGCCGATGTCGAAGCGCGCCTGCACCGCATTCGACACCTTGTTCACGTTCTGGCCGCCCGGGCCCTGGGCACGGATCGCGCTGAACTCGACGTCGTCCGGATCGATCACGATGGCCATGCCCGGCGCCCCGCGTCAGCGGACCTGCGTACCCACGATCGCCCCGTTCGCCGTGCCGTAGACGTACGGGCCGTTCAGGGACGAGCCGTCGCCGAACGTCTGCGCGCCCTGCTGCGCCCAGTCCGACAGGTTGAACGCCGCCTGCACCTTGAAGCTGTACAGGGGCGCGGCCGGATACGGCGACGGCTGCGCGGGCTGGGCGCTGAGGCGGTAGACCTGGATGCCGGCGTTGTCGTTCAAGGGCAGCCTGGCCGCGCATTGCGACGGCGCGCGGACGATCTTCGCGAAATAGGTGGAGTTCTGCGGCGTGTACGGCGCGGTCGTGTTTTCCGCGTTGTACGGGTTGGCGACCAGCTGCGCCTTGGCGCTTCCGCGCGGGCCCGACACCAGCACGGCCGTCTCCTCGTCGATGCCGATGCCCAGCACCGCGCCGGACGCTTCCAGTCCGCCGGGGCAGCCGTTGCCGATGCGGGCGACGAAGCCGAACAACCGGCCCAGGCGGTCGCGCGTATTGAAATGGTCGTCCGTGATCGTCTTTTCCAGCGTCGGGATCGCGAGGAAGCTGCCGGTCTGGACGAACTTCTTCGACGCCGTGTTGAGCGGATCGATCGTCATGTATTTGTTGAACGGATCCGCGAGCGCCTCGTCCGACGTCACGCTGCCGTTCAATGCGGCAAACGCGTACTGCCCCAGCATCGCGTTGCCCGCGCTCGTGCCGCCGACCGGGATGCCGGCGTTCACCGCCTGCTGCAGCGCCGTGTCCAGCGCGGTGCCCTGCCAATAGTTATAGTAATCCGCCTGGTCGCCGCCGGCGATGAAGATCGCGCTGGCCTTGGCGATCACGCCCAGCACGAACGGGTCCGCGGCCGCCTTGCGGGTCGGGATCACGAGCGTTTCGACGGACGTCACGCCCAGGTCGATGCCGCCGACCGTTTCGTAATTCCTGGGCGTCGTCGTATCGACCTGCCCGAGCCGGCTGTAGACGTAGGGATTGTACGCATCGGTCCCCGTGGCACGAATGATGACGAAGCGGCCGCCGGTGGCGCGCGTGATGCCCGCCTGGGCGATCATCCAGCGGAACGCCTCCGCCACGTCGTAGCCGCCGCCCATCAGGACGACGGACGGGGTGCAGGCCGTGCCCCAGCACGACGCCGGCTTCGCGCGCACGGGCGCGGACGGCGTACCGAGATAGTTGTACGTGTAGGCCGAACCGGCGACGGCGGGCTGGATGGCGAGGAACGGCGCGGCGGCGAGGAATGCCAGGCCTGCCTTCGTTGCGAATCTGGATGTCATGCGGACTCCGTGTGGTCGATGCGTTGGGGACCCGGTGACGACGGCAAGCCACCGTGGCAGGCTCAGCATATTATCTTTTTTATACCGCCGGAACCAGCGTTTCGATGTATTGTCACGTTTGTCCAGTTTCCGCCGAAAGAACCGCACGATGAGCTACGACCTGATGGTGTTCGCCCCCGACGCCGCCCCCGCCAAGCGCCCCGCCTTCCTCGACTGGTACGACGAACAGACGGAATGGGACGACGATCTCGCCTACGACGATCCCGCCGTCGCCACGCCCGCGCTGCAGGCGTTCTACGCCGACCTGGCCTCTGAATTCCCGTCGATCCAGGGCGACGGTACCGAAGGGGCCGCGGATTACACGATCGCCCCGGCCCTGATCTACGTGACCTTCGTCGACTGGGACCGGGTCGACGCGGCCTGGGAAGCCGTGCACCGCCTCGCGGCGAAGCACGAACTGGGCTTCTTCGACGTCAGTTCCGACCTGGGCGAAGTGTGGCTGCCCGACCGCAAGGGCGGGCTGCGCATCGCACACTCGGATTAATTCGCGCCGATGCGCGGGCTCTCCTGCGGCCCGAGATAGCTCGGCTGCAGGCCGCCCGCATCGATCACGAGCCGCTGCAGCACGAGGCCGGGATCCAGCGCCCAGAATTTCAGCGTGTGGCGCCCGGCCGCCTTCACCTCGAGCGCCGTCGTGAACTGCGCGACGCCGTCCGACACGATCTTTTCCCAGTGTGCCAGCGACCCGTCGGCATGCACGTCCACGACCTGCGGCGCTGCGCCGTCGATCGAGACGGCATACCGGAAACCCGCACCCGGCCGGAATTTCAGCGTCGGCGCCAGCGTCGCCTGCACGTTCACCGTGCCCGGTTCGAACAGATAGACGTCGTATTCCAGGCGCATGCCATCGGCCGGCGTGGCGGCGGCCGCGTCCACCGGCAACGTCGTCATGCCGGACAGCGTGCGGCCCAGGCCCGGCACGCGCAGCCACTCGCGCCCGTTCGGCGCGAACGCGCGGCTGTAGTGCTCCGCCTCGATGGCGACCGTGCCGCCCGTCTCGACGAAGCCGGCCACGTTCGCGCCGCGCTGGTCCGCGTGGCGGAGCGGGACCTCGACGGTCGCCGCCTGCCCGTCCGCGCCGCTCACGAGCACGTGGCCGGGCGCCGCCCCCGCCGGCACCTGGTCCCAGCGCACGTCGACCATGATCCGCTTCGTCTTGTCCGTCGTTCCCGCGGACTCGCTCAGCACGATCCACGGCTGATCGGCGCGGGCGCTCCAGGCCAGCGGCGCCGTGCCGCGGTCGAACACCTCGATGAAGCGCGCCGACCGGTCGAACGGCTCGAACGCCGGCAGGCGCAGGTTGCCCGCGGCCGGCCACACGGCCTCGCTGCCCTCCACCGCGACGCCCAGCGCCGGCGCGGCGGGCAGCGTGATCTCGCGCACGTCCGGCATGATGTTGGTCGCGGGGTCGCGCCAGCTGGTGTAGCCGATGTGCGTCTGCGCCATCATGTGGTTCCACTTGCCGCCATTGATCTCGTGGTATTCGCGCGAGATCGCGGCGTCCTGCGCGAACAGGTCGCGCGCCCTCGCCGCCAGCTCGTTGGTGTCGGCGCGGCCTTGCGCGGCGTGGATGCGGTTGGCCTGCACCGTCGCATACAGCTCGCCGAGCGTGCCGGCCGCGCGCACCGGATGTTCTACGAGCTGGAAGAAGGCGTCGCGCTGGGCCGGCGCCAGCTTCGCCTTGACGCGCTCCGTGCGCGCGGCCAGGTCGCGCCAGTCGGCGACGATGCGCTCGGCCTCGCGGTAATGCGTCGCGCTGTACGTCCCGGGTTCCAGCTGCTCGGGCTTGCGGCGGCCGTTGTAGCGGGTGTACGTCGCGACGATATCGGCAATCTCCGCGGCTTTGTCGGCGCCGAATTCGCGCGTCGCCCACAGCTTCAGGTAATCGGGCAGGCGGGCGGCCGGCCAGGCGGCCGGGTTCCACGCATAGGTGAGGAAGAATTCGGTCGGCACCTCCATC
>Ga0209148_1000767_pt1 | contig 24427 bp, 18 predicted proteins | sample AraplaCol_mMF_r2_2_FD_184288 | JGI IMG/M metagenome (GOLD analysis project Ga0209148, IMG submission 184288) | Arabidopsis root microbial communities from North Carolina, USA - plate scrape CL_Col_mMF_r2 (SPAdes) (version 2) | ecosystem: Host-associated > Plants > Roots > Endosphere | place... | reverse complement strand
CACCGCGTGGGTCACGGGTGCCAGATTCAGCGATCCTCGGCGCGACCCCAACGCCGACAGGCAGTTCGGCAGCACGTCGGCGAGGCTGACTCGGCGCGCCCGTGCCGATGGCAATTGGACCGCCGGTAGCATGGGCCCGATCTTATGACTCCGCCCGAAATCACCCCAGCCGATATCGCTCAGACCCCCGGCGAACGCATCGAAGATATCGACGTCTCCGCCGAGATGCAGGGATCGTTCCTCGAATACGCGTACTCCGTCATCTATTCGCGTGCCCTCCCCGACGCCCGTGACGGGCTGAAGCCGGTGCAGCGCCGCATCCTCTATCAGATGAGCGAGATGGGCTTGCGCCCGGATCGCGGTCACATCAAGAGCGGACGCGTGGTCGGCGATGTGATGGGGCGCTTCCACCCGCACGGCGACACGGCGATCTACGACGCGCTGGTGCGCCTCGCGCAGGACTTCACCATGCGCCTGCCCCTGATCGACGGGCACGGCAACTTCGGCTCGCTCGACGACGGGCCGGCCGCGATGCGGTACACCGAAGCCAGGATGCAGGCCGCTGCGGTCGCCATGACCGACGACCTCGACGAGGACGTCGTCGACTTCGTGCCCAATTACGACGACTCGCTGCAGCAGCCGGCCGTTCTGCCGTCCGCATTCCCCAACCTGCTCGTCAACGGCTCGAGCGGGATCGCCGTCGGTATGGCCACCAACATGGCTCCGCACAACCTGATCGAGGTCGTCGGCGCCGCCCAGTACCTGCTCGAGAATCCGGATGCCACGCTCGATGAGCTGATGGCGTATGTGCCGGGGCCCGATCTGCCCACCGGCGGCACGATCGTCGGGCTCGACGGCATCAGGGACGCCTACGCGACCGGGCGCGGCAGCTTCAAGACCCGCGCCAAGGTCACGGTCGAGCAGCTCTCGGCACGCCGCACCGGTCTGGTGGTCACCGAGCTGCCCTATCTCGTCGGGCCGGAGAAGGTCATCGAGAAGATCAAAGACGGCGTCAACGCCAAGAAGATCACCGGCATCTCGGACGTCACCGATCTCACCGACCGCAAGAACGGGATGCGCCTGGTGATCGGCATCAAGACCGGGTTCAGTCCGGAGGGCGTGCTCGAGCAGCTGTACCGTCTCACCCCGCTCGAAGACGGCTTCGCGATCAACAACGTGGCGCTGGTCGACGGCACGCCCCAGACCCTCGGGTTGCGCGACCTTCTCCGGGTCTACCTCGATCATCGGATCTCGGTGGTCACCCGGCGCTCGCGCTTCCGTCTGGCGCGGCGCCAGGAGCGACTGCACCTGGTGGACGGATTGCTGATCGCGATCCTCGACATCGACGAAGTCATCCAGGTCGTGCGAACCAGCGACGACACCGCGCAGGCTCGGACTCGCCTGATGGAGGTCTTCGATCTCAGCGTGCTGCAGGCCGACTACATCCTCGAGCTGCAGCTTCGCCGACTGACCCGGTTCAGCAGGATCGAGCTCGAGACCGAGCGCGACAAGCTGCGTGCCGAGATCGCCGAGCTCGAGACGCTGCTCGCGTCACCTCAGGCACTCCGCGCCCTGGTCGCCCGCGAGCTGGATGAGGTGGCCGAGAAGTTCGGAACGCCGCGTCGCACCCTGCTGACCGAGGCGCGGGCGAGTGCGGCGAGCACTCCTGCGCAACGGCGGGCGGCGGCATCCGGCGGCCCGGCGCTCGAGATCGCCGATGTGCCGACCATCGTGGTGCTCTCGACGACCGGCCGGGCGGTTCGCGTCGACCTGCCGGAAGGCACGGAGCCGCCGGTCGCCGCGACCCGGCGGAGCAAGCACGACGCCATCCTCTCCACGGTGGTCACCACCTCGCGCGGCGAACTCGGCGCGATCACCTCTCGAGGACGCCTGGTGCGGTTCACCCCCGTCGACCTGCCCGCCGTGCCCGCCAATTCGGTGCAGCTCGCGGCGGGAGCCCGGATCGCCGACTACCTGGGCCTGACCGACAAGAAGGAGCGGGTCGTCGGGCTCGTCTCGCTGACCTCCGAGTTGCCGATCGCACTGGGCACGGCCCAGGGAGTCGTCAAGCGCGTCGCGGCGGGCGGCTATCCCAGCAGGCCCGACTTCGAGGTCATCGCTCTCAAGCCCGGTGACGAGGTGATCGGGGCCAGCCAGGGCGGTGACGCCGAGGAGTTCGTCTTCGTCACCTCGGATGCGCAGTTGTTGCACTTCGGCGCCGATCAGGTGCGCCCGCAGGGCGTGGCCGCCGGCGGCATGGCCGGGATCAAGCTCGCTCCCCAGGCGACGGCGATCTTCTTCGGAGCGGTCGATGCAGGTAGCGAGATCTCGGTTGTGACGATCTCGACGCCGGTCGACACGCTTCCGGGCGCCGACCCCGGCCGAGGCAAGGTGTCGTCGTTGCGCGACTTTCCGGGCAAGGGGCGCGCAACAGGAGGGGTGCGGGCGCACAGCTTCCTCAAGGGCGAAGCCGCGCTGGCCCTGGCCTGGGTCGGCCCCGCCCCCGCTCTGGCGGTCGGGAGCGACGGCGCGCCGCGCACGCTGCCCGACGCGGGGGCGAAGCGCGATGCATCGGGGACTCCGCTCGACGGGGTGATCGGCAGCATCGGCCGGCGGTTGTAGTCGGCGGTTGTCGCTGACGACCGTCGTCGGTGCCGCCCGGTAGCGTCGGCGTCATGGACTTCTCCTCACTCCGCACTCAGCTCGAGGGCACGGTTCTGACCCCTGCCGATGACGGCTTCGCCGGTGCATTGATCCCCTACGCCGCCCCAGGGCCCGCCGCGATCGTGTGTGCCGAGTCTCCGTCCGACGTCGTGGCGGCCGTCCGTCTCGCCGCCTCGGAGGGGCTCGGGATCGCGGTGCGCAGCCGCGGCCACGCCGGCCCGATCTTCTCCCCCGCGGCCGACAGCATCCTGATCGACGTCAGCGCGCTCTCCCGCATCGCGGTCGGCGACGACGGGATCGTCGAGGTCGGCCCCGGCGCCAGCTGGGGCGACGTCGCGTCGGAGGTGCAGAAGCACCGGCTCGCACTCACCTCCGGAGACACCGCCAGCGTCGGCGTGGGCGGGCTCACGCTCGGCGGCGGCATCGGCTGGTTGGTCCGCCGCGACGGCCTCGCCCTCGACAACCTGATCGGCGCCGACGTCGTGCTGGCGTCGGGCGATCAGGTCACGGCGTCGGCTGACGAGAATCCGGAGCTGTTCTGGGCGCTTCGCGGAGGCGGCGGTAACTTCGGCGTGATCACGGCGTTCCGATTCCAGGCCCGCCCGCTCGGCGCCGTGCTTGCGGTCGAGCTGCAGCTCGATCCCGAGCGGCTCGGGGAGGCGCTCAAGGGACTGCGCGACGCCATGGCCGACGCACCCGACGAGCTGAGTGCCACGTTCGCGGTCGTGCCGAACGGTCCCCCGGGGCCCGACTTCGCGTTCTTGCATCACGTCGTCGCGGTCTACGCCGGCGAAGACTCGGAGGCATCGCGGTCGGCGGTCGCCCCCTTGCTCGCGATTCCAGGCGTGCTCGATTCGACGGTGCGCCAGACCGACTACCGCGGCATGCTCGCCGAGCTGCCCGGCGAGCCGGGCGCTCCGCTGCCGAACGTAGCCGTCCGCGATGCGATGCTCTCACCGCTCGACGACGGTGCCATCGACGCCGCGCTGGCCGCGCGAGCACAACTCGGTCCCTCGGTCTTCACGGTGCGGTTCCTCGGCGGCGCCTTCGGCCGCGTGCACCCGGATGCCACGGCGTTCGCGCTCCGCAACGCGGAGGCAATCGCGAACATCGTCGAGTTCCTCCCGCCGGGTGCGCCGCAGAGCGCATCCCGAGTCGACGCCGCGTGGGCATCCCTCGCGGCGCGGTCGATCGGCTCGTACGGCAACTTCACCGAGGTGACCGGCGACGCGGTGATCACCGCCATGTATCCACCGGCCACGCTCGCGCGACTGCGTGCCGCGAAGACGCGGCACGACCCGCAGAACCGCTTCCGCGACAACCACAACATCACGCCGGGCTGAGCGACGGTTGACCCCGACTCCCCCGGGCCGGGGCGGCGCGGGCGTGCGTTTCAGATGTGCGGTACGAACTCGCGCCAGGCGATCCGGCGCTCGGATCGGGGATCGTCTTCGACGCGATCCTCTGAGTCGATGATGAGCGTGGAGCGACGCTCCTCGGTGTATGGGGGCCAGCCGGCATCCACCGTGCCCTCTCGGGCGAAGCGGAGCCAGTTGGCGCGCATGCGACGGCCGGTTCGCTCGAAGTCCCGGAACCCGCCGAGCGAGCCCATCACGCGGCCGAAGGGCGTGCGTGCGCGGTCGAACACCGCGAAGAGCTCGATGCCGTGGGTCGCATCCAGTCCGAGCAGCTTGGCCAGCCGCGGCGCGATGTCGAAGCGGTAGAAGTACACCGGCGCATAGCGCGAGTGGCCCTCTGCGACCTCGATGGACGGGTACCAGAAGGCGTAGTCGCCCCCGAAGTCCGCCCGACCTCGGCGGGTCGGCAGGTGCGGGTACTGGGCGGCCAACGCGCGCGCCACCGTCCGACCGGTCTTGACGAAGATGCCCTGAATCCGGCGCGGCGTCGTGGCCAAGATGTCGAGCCGCCCCCGGAAGATCGAGCCTTCGCGCTCGTTGGTCCCGATGATCAGCGGGACCGGGTGCGCCAGGCCCTCTGCGAAGGCTCGGACGGGTCGCACCGGAAGGAAATCGCCGTCGATGGTCGGGCATAGCGCGATCGTGCCGGGGACACGGTCCGGCGTCTCGCGCAGAGTCCGATTCGTGGCAGCGACCAGTTGCGCCATCGTCGCGCCGCGCAGCAGAGCCGAGGCCTCGACGTCCGTCGTCGGGGTGGCCACGCCCGCGACTTCGGCGAGGAGGTCGACGAAGTCGGCTCCCCACTGACGGGTCACCTCGGCGTCGTAGACGGCCTCGGCCGGCGCGCTTTCGGCGATCGCGCGCGCGAACAGCCCGCGCGCGGCGGGAACACAGAGCAGCGTCGTGACCGCGTTGCCTCCCGCCGACTCACCGAACAGCGTGACGTTGTGGGGATCGCCCCCGAAGGCGCGGATGTTGTCGCGCACCCACTCGAGAGCGGCCACGATGTCGCGCAGCCCGAGATTGTTCTCGAACGGGTGCTCGGGCGTCGAATACCGTGCGAAGTCGAGGAAGCCGAAGGCGCCGAGCCGGTAGTTGAGGTTGACGAAGACGACGCCGCCCTCGTGCACGAGGCCCTCGCCCTGCTGCGGCATGTCACGAGACGATCCGACCGCATAGGCGCCGCCATGCACGTACACCATCACCGGTCGCGGCGTGCGGGTCTCGAAGCGGGGCGCGATCACGTTGAGGCTGAGGCAGTTCTCGGAACTGCTCCCGAGGCTGCTCAAGCCCGGCGTCAGGGCGCCGCGGTCCTGGGGTGCGACGGGGCCGAAGAGCGCGGCAGACCGCACGCCCTCCCAGGGCTCCACCGGCCGCGGAGCGCGGAAGCGGTTCTCGCCCGCCGTCGACGCCGCATACGGGATGCCGCGCCACATCCGGAGTCCTCGTCGCAGCACGCCCTGGATGCGGCCGCCCGTCACGTCGACCGTGAGCGCATCCCTCTGCATGCTGAGAACTCTACGTTCGCCGACTTGACGTTCGCTCAACGCGGCCTGTGCGCCGACCTCGTGATCACACGTCTACGCGGCTGAGGTCGAGCCCCTGCCCCGCGATGATGAAGTCCTTGCGCGGGGCGACATCGTTGCCCATGAGGAGTTCGAAGACGGTGGCCGCCTGCTCGGCGTCGGCCACCCGGACGCGCCGCAGGGTGCGGTGGGCGCGACTCATGGTCGTCTCGGCCAGCTGGTCGGCGTCCATCTCGCCCAGCCCCTTGTAGCGCTGAATCGGGTCCTGGTAGCGGCGGCCGCTCTTCTTGAGCGCGGCGAGCACGTTGTTGAGCTCGGCCTCCGAGTAGGTGTAGACCGTCTCGTTCGGCTTCGACCCGGGATTGATGATCACCACCCGGTGCAGCGGCGGCACCGCGGAATAGACCCGGCCATCCGCGATCATCTCGGGCATGTAGCGGAAGAACAGGGTGAGCAGCAGCGTGCGGATATGGGCGCCGTCGACGTCCGCGTCGGCCATGATGATGACCTTGCCGTACCGCGCCTGCTCCAGATCGAAGCTGCGCCCCGACCCGGCCCCGATCACTTGGATGATGGATGCGCACTCGGCATTGCTGAGCATGTCGCTCACCGAGGCCTTCTGCACGTTGAGGATCTTGCCGCGGATCGGCAGCAGCGCCTGGTACTCGGAGTCGCGCCCGAGCTTCGCCGTGCCGAGGGCCGAATCGCCCTCGACGATGAACAGCTCGCTGTTCGCGACGTCGGAGGTGCGGCAGTCGACCAGCTTGGCCGGCAGCGACGAGTTCTCGAGCGCGTTCTTGCGGCGCTGCGTCTCTTTGTGCGCGCGCGCCGAGATGCGGCTCTTCATCTCGGCGACGATCTTGTCGAGCACCAGCGACGACTGCGCCCTGTCGTCTCGCTTGCTGCTGGTGAACCGCGCGGTCATCCCGGCCGCTACCGCGTTGGCGACGATCGCGCGCACCGCGGGCGTGCCGAGCACCTCCTTGGTCTGGCCTTCGAACTGCGGCTCGGGCAAGCGCACCGTGAGCACGGCGGTCAGGCCGGCCAGGATGTCCTCCTTCTCGAGCTTGTCCGTGCCGACCTTGAGCCGGCGCGCGTTCTTCTCGACCTCGGAGCGCAGGAACTTCATCAACCCCTGCTCGAAACCGGCCTGGTGCGTTCCGCCCTTCGGCGTCGCGATGATGTTGACGTAGCTGCGGAACACCGTGTCGTAGCCGGTCCCCCAGCGCAGCGCGACGTCGACCTCGCACTCGCGGTTCAGTTCGGTGGCGACCATGTGGCCGTTCTCCTGCAGCACGGGCACCGTCTCGGTGTACGCCCCGGTGCCCTGGATCCGCCAGGTCGCCGTCAGCGCCGTGTCGGGCGCCAGGAAGTCGACGAACTCGCTGATGCCTCCGGCGAAGCGGAAGGTCTCGCGGTTCTCGCTCCCCTCGCGCTGGTCGAGGATGTCGATGCCGAGACCCGGAACCAGGAACGCGGTCTGACGAGCCCGGTCGACGAGTTCGTCGAGCTGGAATCCGGCGCCCTTCGTGAAGATCTGCGGGTCGGCCCAGTACCGGATCCGCGTGCCGGTGACACCCTTGGCGACCTTGCCCACGACCCGCAGCTCGCTGTTGGAGACGTAGGGGGTGAACGGCGCGTCCGGGGTGGGCTCGCCGGCGTCCGAGAACACGCCGGGCTCACCGCGGCGGAACGACATGGCCCAGGTCTTGCCGTCGCGGTCGACCTCGACGTCGAGACGCTCGGACAGCGCGTTGACCACCGAGGCGCCCACGCCGTGCAGGCCTCCGGACGCCGCATACGACCCTGAGCCGAACTTGCCGCCGGCGTGCAGCTTGGTGAAGACGACCTCGACCCCGCTCAGCCCGGTCTTCGGCTCGATGTCGACCGGGATCCCGCGAGCCGTGTCTCGCACCTCGACGCTGTTGTCGGGATGCAGCACGACCTCGATGTCCGTTCCGTGGCCGGCCAGTGCCTCATCCACCGAGTTGTCGATGATCTCCCACAGGCAGTGCATCAAGCCGCGCGAATCGGTGGAGCCGATGTACATGCCCGGCCGCTTGCGCACCGCTTCGAGCCCCTCGAGCACGCTGAGGTGGCGGGCGTTGTAGTCGGCGTTCGTCACGGACGACGCTCCTTCATGTTTCGGGAACGGATGCGGAGGGAATGGATGCCGGAGGGGCCGTCGTTAAGCGTATGGCGATCGGCCGACCCCGTTCGGCGCGACACCCCTCAGGGTTCACCCGGTACGCGGTCAGCGAAATGCAACGTCAATGACACACTCCCGACACGGGTCGGTGGTTGGATTGAGGTAACGGATCGCATCACGAGCCCGAGGGAGCACACCATGAACCAGATCACCGACACCATCGACGAACTCGAGCTCCCGTCCCTCACCGCGCTGGACCGCTGCGACAGCTGTGGGGCACAGGCGTACGTGCGCGTGACCCTCGCCTCGGGCGACCTCCTCTTCTGCGCTCACCACGGCGCGAAGTTCAAAGAGAAGCTCGCCCCGACCGCCTTGGCGTGGCACGACGAGACCGCCCGTCTCAACGAGAGCCGCGTCACCGCGGACTGACCTCCGTACTTCTTCGCGAGAGTCGCCTGGCCCATGAGGGCTGGGCGGCTCTCGCGGTTTAACGGAGCAGTCTCGCCGGCGAACCGTTCGCCACCGCTGGTGGAGGGCTCGCTACTCCCGGGGACCGCCACCACGCGGAATCCGGCGCTGGAGCCGACGGATCATGGTCGCCATCAGACCGATCTCCGGCGAGCGGAGCAGCGCGAGTCCTCCGAGGTAGCAGCCGAGCGCGACAATCGCGACGATGCCGCCGCCGACGGCTCCCTCGATGCGGCCGTTCAACGTCCAGCCCTGGGCGCCGCCCAGCAGCAGGAAGGCGACGATTCCGCCGGCAAGCCCTCCCACCGACGCCAGGGCGAAGCGGCCCAGCGCGCGCCAGGTCATCGTCATCCGGAGGTCGGGAAGGTGCCGGCGCAGCAGACGAAGGGTGACGGGCAGTTGCGCGATGGTCGCGATCGACTGGCTGAGCGCCACGAGAAGGGCGAGCTGCGCCACCGCGACGTACCCGAGTGAGGCCGCCGCGAACGAGATCGCAGCGCCCGCGGCGACGATGATCATCTGCACCACCGCGAAGTAGAACGGCCTGCGGGTGTCATTGAACGAGAAGAATGCGCGCCGCAGGATCACCAGGATCCCGGATGGCACCAGCCCCACGAGGAAGGCGCAGAGCACCCAGGCGAGCGTGATGGCGCCGAGCCGATCCGACGTGAAGACGCGCGCGACCGGACCGGATGCCGCGGCGATCGCCACCATGAACCCGAACGCGAACACGCTCACGACCCGGATCGACTCCTGGATATTGTCGCCGACCAGATCGAGTCGCTTCTCGGCGGCGAGTTCCGCCAGCCTCGTGTAGTAGGCGGTGCTCACCGAGAGCGTCACGATCGAATGCGGCAGCATGAAGACGAGCCAGGCGTACGTGAGCACCGTGTATCCCGCGGCGCCCGATGCGGCCGAGAGCACGATCGACTGCACCAGGCCCGCCAACTGGCTGGCCACCACCGTGAGCAGCGTCCACAACGCGAGTCGGCTCAACTGCCGCAGACCCATGCCGCGCCATCGGAAGTCGGGCCGAAGCCGGATGCGCGTGCGCCGCCAGAAGAACGCGAGCAACCCCGCCTGAATCGCAATGCCCAAGGTCGCGGTGGCGCCCAGCAGGGCCACCATGGCCGGATCCCAGTCGGAGACGCGTGTCGTGGGGCCGCCGTAGAGGAACAGGATGAGCCCGAACCCGACGATCGAGACGATGTTGTTCGCGGTGGGCACCCAGCTGTACGGGCCGAAGACGCGCCGGCCGTTGAGCACCTCGCCGATCAGGCCGTAGAGCCCGTAGAACAGGAGCTGCGGCAGGCACCAGTACGCGAACGACAGGGCCAGGGCCTGCTGCTGCGCCGTGTAGAGCGGCGCGTACAGCGCGATGAGCAAGGGCGCGGCGATGATGGCGAGAAGCGTGGCGGCGACCAGCACCACCGTGCCGAGCGTCAACAACTTCGAGATGAAGCGATCGCCGCCATCGGAATGTGCCGACGAGCGCACGATCTGCGGAACGACGATGCCGGTGACGACTCCCGCGGCGATGATCTCGTAGATGGAGGTCGGCAGCATGTTCGCCGTCGTGAACGCGTCGGCTGCTCGGCTTCCGTATGACCCGATGACGCTCACCAGCAGGATCGAGCGCACGACGCCGGTGGCACGGGAGACGATCGTCCCCGCACCGATCAGCGCACTCGCCGCCGCGTGGCCGCTCACCGGGGTTCGCCATCCATGGTCGTCACGGTTGCTAAAACTCGCCGATCACGGCGCGGTAGCGCGGTAGAAGGCCGCGGTACTCCCCCACGCCGCTCGGTTTGGCCTGGAACACGCCGGTGTTGTAGTTGCCTTCGATGAGCACAGGGCCGTCGGGTCGGATCGCCACGTCCCACCCGACGTACGGGATCTCGGGAACCACGCGCGCTGCCTTCGTCACGAGGTCGACCGCCTCGCGGAAGCACGGCACCTCGAATCCGAGAATGTCGACACCGCTGAGGGGGTGCACCGAGAAGCTGTGGCCGGCGCCATCGAACGCGGCGCTGAGGGTGCGTCCGGTGTCGTCCACCATCGTGTACATCCCGCCGTCGCTGAAGTTGTCGATGGCACCGCCATTGCCGATCTTGAGGGCCGAGGCGAGAAGGTGCACCTCGCCATCCTTGCGGAAGGTGATGAGACGCAGGGTGTTGACGCTGCTCGGATTGAGGCGGGCGAGTTCCGGATGCTGAATCAGGCACTCCTCGAGAAGGAACTGCCGGGCTTCGAGTGCCCGCGAGACGAAGGATCCGATGTCGCCGATCGTCGACGCGTCGACCTTTTCGACCCCGTGACCGCCGAGACTGTCGACCGGCTTGAGGATCACGACCGGGTGTCTCGTGAGGAACTCCGAAACGGACGCGGCATCCGCCTCACGCAGGTCGAGCCACTCGCGCCCGAGATACTCGGCGAACAACCGGTTGAACTCGACCTTGTCGGCGAACAGATGCCGGTGAGACGGCGCGTCGTACCGCGCCGCGATGTGGTCCGACTTGGGATGGGTCATGAGCGTCGCACGTTCGCGTCGCGAAAGTGCGTAGACATCCCAGTCCTGGTAGTCCTGGAATGCCACCTCGTACCGGAGGCTGCACCAGAGGATGTCGACGAACACGCGGGCCGCGGGCCAGTGCGCCTTCGGTGCGATGGCGACCGCCAACGACCAGACCCGCCTTCCCGCACTCGATCGAGCGCGACTCAGGAGATACGCCAGCCGACGGCGCATCAAGCCGAGGGTCCGCCGACCGGGCGGACGATGCCCAGGGGCGTCGACTGATCGTCCTGGCCCAGTGGGTTATCCCGCAGGATCCGCGCCAGCTGCCTCTCGTCCTGACGGCTCAAGGTGGAGCCGAGCACGTTGCCGCCGAGGTCGTTGATGTCGACGATCGCGACGTGCACGTTGCCGCCGAGGAGGGTTCGCAACGTCGCCGCGACTCGTCGAGGCTGCGCCGGCCCGAGAACGACCGCACGGTTATAGGGCGGGATCGTGTTCGGGGTGGGCCCGTCGATCGCCCGAGCCTTGTTGCCCGCGATGCGGTAGAAGTCGCCGCGCCGGCCGACGAGCTTGGTGACGGCGGCGACGGCGGCTGCGAACAGAATGCGCGGGGTGCCGCACTCGCGGAGCGCCATCTCCATGGTCTGGGGGATCCCGAGACCGATGCCGTGCGAGGTCTTGGTGACGTAGCGAGCCAGGAAGGTGGCCAACCGGCGCGGCGTGATGTCGTCGACCGGGAAGGACCGCCCCTGAGTGATCGCCACGATCTTCTCGGTGATGAACAGGGTGTCGCCCGCTTTCACGGAGGGGCGCGCGTACCGCTCGATGACGTCCTCGAGGCGATCGTCGGGCATCACCACATGGGTACGGATGGGAATCCGCTGAAACGACTGCCCGTCGACCTCGGTCGTCAGCGACTTGCCCTCGTTGGGGATCATTCGAGCCTCGTCGGCATCACTCGAGGTAGTCGCGCAGCGACTGCGAGCGGGACGGGTGGCGCAGCTTGGCCATCGTCTTCGACTCGATCTGACGGATGCGCTCCCGCGTCACCCCGAAGGTGTCACCGATCTGGTCCAGCGTCTTCGGCATGCCGTCACCGAGCCCGAAGCGCATCCGGATGACGCCGGCCTCGCGCTCGCTGAGCGAGTCGAGCAAGCTCTCGAGCTGCTTCTGCAGCATCGTGAAGCCAACGGCGTCGGCCGGGACGACCGCCTCGGTGTCTTCGATCAGGTCGCCGAACTCGCTGTCGCCGTCTTCGCCGAGCGGGGTGTGCAGCGAGATCGGCTCACGGCCGTACTTCTGCACCTCGATGACCTTCTCGGGCGTCATGTCGAGCTCGCGAGACAGCTCTTCGGGCGTGGGCTCGCGGCCCAGGTCCTGCAGCATCTGGCGCTGAACGCGGGCCAGCTTGTTGATGACCTCGACCATGTGCACGGGGATGCGGATGGTGCGCGCCTGGTCGGCCATGGCGCGGGTGATCGCCTGCCGGATCCACCAGGTGGCGTAGGTGCTGAACTTGAAGCCCTTGGTGTAGTCGAACTTCTCGACCGCGCGGATGAGGCCGAGGTTGCCCTCCTGGATGAGGTCGAGGAACTGCATGCCGCGACCGGTGTAGCGCTTGGCGAGGCTCACCACGAGGCGCAGGTTGGCCCCGAGCAGGTGGCTCTTGGCGCGCTGGCCGTCTCGGGCGACCCAGCTGAGCTCGCGACCCAGCTGCGAACGCTTCTCGGCGTCGCTCATGTGCGACAGCTTCTCTTCGGCGAACAGGCCGGCCTCGATGCGCATCGCCAACTCGACCTCTTCGGCCGCGTTCAGCAGGGCGACCTTGCCGATCTGCTTCAGGTAGTCCTTGACCGGGTCGGCCGTCGCACCGGTGATCGCGGCGGAATAGACCGGAACCTCGTCTTCGTCGTCGGTCATCGACAGGCGCAGGGCGCCGGTCGGGAGCGGCTCGTCGGTGCCGGTCGAGGTGGTCTCGTCGTCATCGTCGTCGCTGTCGTCGGCCGCATCGGCGTCGACCGGGGCGTCTTTGTCCGCGTCGGCCTCGACGTCGTCGACGACGACGACCTCCGCGTCGTCCTCGTCGTCATCGACGACCACGACATCCACGTCGTCGAGTTCTTCGATGTCGTCGTCGAGTTCTTCGTCGTCGCCGAGGCCCGCGGTGGCCTTGGACTTCGATGTGGCCTTCGCGGCGGTCTTCGCGGCGGGCGCGGCCTTGGCCGGCGCCTTCGCGGCAGGCGTCTTGCTCGCGGCAGGCGTCTTGCTCGCGGCGGCGGCTTTCTCCGCGGCGGGAGACGCGGTCTTGGCCGCGGCGGTCTTGGTCGCGGCAGGCTTCACAGGTGCGGTCTTGGCCGGCACGGCCTTGGCAGGCGCGCTCTTGGCAGGCGCCTTCACAGCGGGAGCGGTCTTGGTTGCGGTCGCCGTCTTCGCCGCAGCCGTCTTCGGCGCGGGCTGGTCGTCCTTGACCGGCGCGGCTGTCTTCGTGGTTCGGGTGGCCATACTGACCTCTTCCTCTCGTCGTACGCCTTTTGGGCAGTACTAAGACCCATGTCAAGTCCCTCGCGATTCCGCGTCGAGCGCGGAGCCGAATCCGGGGACAAAACCGGGTCCTGAGTATCGATTATCGCACACCTTTCACGAGGCGACTTCCGCCGCTCACGTTCCGGGGTCGTGGCTGTTCCCGGGGGATGCGCCTCACTCGGATGGTGTGCCCGGTCGCGTCCGACGTCTCGAGGCGAACACGCGCGACCTGAAGAGTGCAACCCACAGAGGGGCTATCTCTATTCCGCGTTCCTCGTACATCCTGCGCCGGGTCCTGCCGCGCGCGTGGAACAGACCGACCACCCCGGCGCCGACGACCACGAACGGAACCAGGAACGCGATCCGGAACGCATCGAAGGAGTACAGGCCCGCGGTGGACCCGCCGACGACGTGCAGGGCGTTGACCACGTCGAGCACCACGCCGATCAGCAGCATGCTGACGAAGCCCCCGAGGAAACCGCCGACGTTGACGATTCCGGATGCCGACCCCAACGCGTGGCTGGGATTGAAGGTGCGCGCCAGATCGAATCCGACGAGCGAGCCAGGACCGCCCGTGCCGATCGCGACGAACAGGACGGCGACCAGGGCGACCGGCGGGACGCCTGGCCAGGCCAGCACGACGGCGAACAGCAGGAAGATGACCGTGACCAGACCGAGCACGATATTGCTGCGCCGAAGCGGGAAGCGCGCGACCAGCATCCCGACCACCGGGCCGGCAAGCACACTGCCCAGGACCAGCAGCGAGAAGATCGTCGCCGCGGTCGGCACGTCGTAGCCGAGGCCCGCCGTGAGGAACGGGTAGCCCCACATGATCGACATCAGGGTCGGGACGGTGCCGCCGACCAGGTGGGCCCAGAAGCCGAGCTGCGTGCCGGGGCGACGGATGATCGCGCCCAACTGCTGCAGAGCGCTGCTGGTCGGGATCGGGCTGGTGGCCGGCGGCGGCTCACCGCGTCGGACCAGCGCGAACGCCACCGTCGCCGCGACCACCGACGCGCCGCTCGCGATGAGGAGTCCCGGCTGCCATCCGAGCGAATGCAGCAGCAGCGCGAACGGGACGGCCGAGATGATCTGGCCGAGCTGTCCGATGATTCCGACCCATTGGCTGAGCTGCGGAAGCACCCGGCCGCCGAACCAGTTGGGCAGCATCCGGATCACCGAGACGAAGGTCGCGGCATCCCCCATTCCGACAAGCACTCGGGCGAAGATGACGAACCCGATCGACGGCGAGACCGCCAGAACGGCTTGCCCGACCGCCATGACGATCGCACCGGAGACGATGAGGGCGCGCGGGCCGACGCGGTCGACCAGGATGCCGACCGGGATCTGCAGCGCCGCGTACACGATGATCTGCACAACGGCCACCGTCGACACTGCGGCCGCATTGGCGTGGAAGCGCTCGGTCGCGTCGACGGTGAGCACGCCGAACGAGGTGCGCTGCGTGACGCCGATCAGGTAGGCGAAAACCGCCCCGCTGAAGACGATCCACGATCGCGCCGAGTTCACCTCTTCAGGCTAGAACGGCTGCGCGCTCGCGAACGCCGCGGTCAGTCGTCGTCGCGGCGGTTCGCGAGGAACTTCTCGAGTTCCGCGGCGATGGTGTCGCCGCCTGGCAGCTCTCCGCTCTCGTCCATCAGCGGAGAGGGCAGCGGGTTGTCCTCCATGTAGCTGTCGTGACGGGCCTCGAGCGTGCCGACCAACCGTTGCAGTTCCTGGTTGCCTTCGACCTGATCCTCGACCTTGGCCAGGAACGCGCGGTTGTCTTCGCGCAACTGCTCCGTCGGGAAGATGAGGCCGGTCGCGGCACTGATGTTCTCGAGCGCGGCAACTGCTGCCAGGGGGTACTCGGTGTCCGCGAGGTAGTGCGGAATGAGGAGGACGAAGCCCGCCGTCGGATGCCCCAGCTCGGACAGCCGGAACTCCAGCAGGTGCAGGGCGTTGCCCGGTGCCTGGGTGCGGGGCTTCCAGACCGAGAGCGAGTCGATCAGGTCGAGCCGATTGCCGCTCACGGTCACCCCGATCGGGCGGGTGTGCGGCACCGGCATCGGGATCGCGTGCACCCAGGTGGTGTCTTTCACCTTGTACTTGTCGACGAGCTGGAGCACCGCCTCGGTGAAGCGCTGCCATTGGAAGTCGGGCTCGAATCCGGTGAGCAGCAGGAACGGCTGACCGAGCTCGTCTTTGACGAGATACAGCGACAGCTTCAGCGGCGTGTACTCGGTCAGGTGGTCCTGGTCGAAGAAGATCGTCGGTCGGCGCGCACGGTAGTCGAGCAGAGCGTCGGCATCGAAGGTCGCGATCTCGCGCACCTCCAGCGTGTCGAGCAGGTACTGGCTGAACTGCGACACCGCTGAGCCCGCGTCGGCGAATCCGGTCAGTCCGGCGACCAGGTGCAGGCCGTGCGGAACCTGCGCGACCTCGGCAGAGAGATCGTAGAGTTCACCAGGATCGCGCATGCCTCGATTCTAATTCGCGCCCCGTCCCCATCGCCGGAACGCGCAGGGCCACCGTCAAGCTGACAGCGAACAGAGAAGTACCGTTGTCGAATGGTCGTCCCCACGCTCTCGCTCACCTCCGTTCCGCCGCTGGCCGGCGATCGCGACGGAGCCGCTCCCGATCTGCTGGTCCTCGGTGTTCAGAAGACGGATGCCGGCCCCCGCCTGCTCAGCGACGATCCGGCCTTCGCCGGCGTTGCGGCAGCACTCCCCCAGATCGGAGCCACCGGAGCGGCGGACGAGTTGCGCCGCCTGCCCGCGGTCGAGGGATCTGGCATCCCGCTCGCGTTGATCGGCGTCGGCAAGGAGCTCACCGCAGACACCCTGCGGGCGGCCGCGGGCGCGGCATCGCGTCAGCTCACCGGCATCGAGCGTCTGGCCATCGCGCTGCCGGTCACGTCTGCTGCTGAGGCTCAAGCGGTGCTCGAGGGGGCGGGCATCGGCGCCTACGCATACACGGATTACCGGGTGGCGACGCTCGACGCCACGAAGACCCCCGCGTCGACCATCGTCGCCCACGTCGCAGGCGACCTTGCCGAGGAGTCGACGGCCGCGCGGGCCACCGCCGTCGTGACCGCGATCCACCAGGTGCGCGATCTGGTGAACATGCCCCCGTCGGACCTCTACCCCGAGACCCTGGCCGGCGCCGCCGTCGCGCTGGCCGACGGCCTGCCCGTTCAGGTGGAGGTACTCGACGAGGCGGCGCTCGAAGCCGGCGGATTCGGGGGCATCCTGGGGGTCGGCAGCGGCTCCAGCCGCGGGCCGCGCCTGGCGGTCGTCCGCTACGCGCCGGAGGGCGCCGAACAGCATCTGGCGCTCGTCGGCAAGGGCATCACGTTCGACTCGGGCGGGCTCTCGCTCAAACCCGCAGCATCCATGGTCGGGATGAAGTACGACATGACCGGCGCCGCCACCGTGCTCGCGGTCACGCTGGCTGCCGCTCGGCTGAAGCTGCCGGTGCGCGTCACGGCCTGGATGTGCATCGCCGAGAACCTGCCGTCCGGCACGGCCGCCCGCCCGAACGACGTGCTGCGCATTCGCGGCGGCAAGACGGTCGAGGTGCTCAACACCGACGCCGAGGGCCGCCTGGTGCTCGCCGACGGATTGGTCGCGGCCAGCGAGGAGCATCCGGACGCCATCGTGGATGTCGCGACCCTCACCGGCGGCGCGCGGGTCGCGATGGGCGAGCGCTACATCCCGGTGATGGGAGCGGACGAGCTGGTCTCGAGGGTCATCGCCGCCGGCACCGCGACCGGCGAGCCGATCTGGCACATGCCGCTGCCTGCCGAGCTGCGCGCCGTGCTCGACAGCGACGTCGCCGACATCGCCAACGCCCGCATCGGCAACCCGAACGGCGGCATGCTGGTGGCGGCGCACTTCCTCAAGTACTTCGTCGGGACGGTCGCGCAAGACGGCGCCGACGAGAAGGATGCCGCGCAGATCCCCTGGGCGCATCTCGATATCGCGGGCGCAGCCAACAATCCCGCGAGCCCGCACGGCGAGGTGGGGAAGGGTCCCACCGGAGCCACCGTTCGCGCCCTCATCGCCTTGGCAGAAGATTTTTCGCGGCCATAGTAGGGTCTTGGTGGCAAGGAAACCCTTGCCTTTGCATGTACCGCACGCCACCCCTGCGCGGTACTGATCGAGTGCTGTCGCACAAGGGAGTTGCCGGGTGTCCGAGCAGAATTTTGACCTTGTCGTGCTGGGTGCCGGGAGTGGCGGATACGCCGCTGCGATCCGCGCCGCCGAACTGGGTCTGTCCGTTGGTCTGATCGAGAAGGACAAGGTCGGCGGCACCTGCCTGCATATCGGCTGCATCCCGACCAAGACCCTGCTGCACGCCGCCGAGGTGGCGGATTTCGCGCGCGAGTCGGCGAAGTTCGGCGTCACCGCCGAGTTCCAGGGCATCGACATCGCCGGAGTCACGAAGTACCGCGAGGGCATCGTCGCCAGCAAGTACAAGGGTCTGCAGGGCCTGTTGAAGGCGCGCGGCATCACCACGATCGAGGGAGCGGGTCGGCTGACCTCCCCCACCACCGTGCAGGTCGGCGACGACGTCATCACGGGCAAGAACGTCGTGCTGGCCACCGGGTCGTACTCCCGCAGCCTCCCCGGTCTCGAGATCGGCGGCCGGGTGATCACCTCAGAGCAGGCGCTGCAGCTCGACTTCGTGCCCAAGAAGGTCGTCGTGCTCGGCGGCGGCGTCATCGGCGTCGAGTTCTCGAGCGTCTGGAAGAGCTGGGGCGCCGAGGTGCAGATCATCGAGGCGCTTCCGCACCTGGTCCCCAATGAGGACGAGTCGGTCAGCAAGCAGTTCGAGCGCGCCTTCCGCAAGCGCGGCATCAACTTCAGCGTGGGCGTGCGCTTCCAGAGCGTCACGCAGGACGAGAACGGCGTCGTCGTCACCCTCGAAGACGGTCAGACCTTCGACGGCGAGCTGCTGCTCGTCGCGGTCGGGCGGGGACCGTCCACCGCCAACGTCGGCTTCGAAGAGGTCGGCGTGACGATGGATCGCGGCTTCGTCATCACCAACGAGCGTCTTCAGACCAACATCCCCGGCCTCTACGCGGTCGGCGACATCGTCCCCGGACTTCAGCTCGCCCACCGCGGCTTCATGCAGGGCATCTTCGTCGCCGAAGAGATCGCCGGGCTCAACCCGGTGGTCGTCGAGGACGTCAACATCCCGAAAGTCACCTACTCCGACCCCGAGGTCGCCTCGGTCGGACTGAGCGAGGCCAAGGCCGCCGAGAAGTACGGTGCCGACAAGATCTCCACCTACGACTACAACCTCGCGGGAAACGGCAAGAGCCACATCCTCGAGACGTCCGGGTCGGTCAAGGTCGTCCGGTTGAACGACGGTCCGGTGCTCGGCGTCCACATGATCGGCGCTCGCGTCGGCGAACTGATCGGCGAAGCGCAGCTGGCCGTCAACTGGGAGGCGTACCCCGAGGACATCGCCCCGTTCATCCACGCGCATCCGACCCAGAACGAGGCGCTGGGCGAGGCCTTCCTGGCCCTCGCGGGCAAGCCGCTGCACGCGATCTGAGCGGCACCCCGATCTTCGGCATGGGCCGACCTAGACTGATACCACCGCTTTGCACTAAGGAGCATCACTGATGAGCGAATCCGTCAGCCTTCCCGCACTCGGAGAGAGTGTGACCGAGGGCACGGTGACCCGCTGGCTCAAGAAGGTCGGCGACCGCGTGGAGGTCGACGAGCCGCTGCTCGAGGTCTCGACCGACAAGGTCGACACCGAGATCCCGTCGCCGGTTGCGGGCGTGATCGAAGCCATCCTGGTGCAGGAGGACGAGACCGTCGAGGTCGGAACCGCGCTCGTCACGATCGGTGACGGCTCGGGATCCGCCGCGCCTGCCGCCGCCGCCCCGGCCGCCGAAGCCGCGGCTGAGCCCGCCCCGGCGTCCGCGCCGGAGCCGCCCGCGGAGGCCGTCGCCCCCGAGGTGGCCGTCGAGAACGCCGCCCCCGAGGCTGTTCCGGTTCAGGAGCCCGCGCCGACCGCCGCTCCCGAGCCCGTCGCGGCACCCGAGCCCGAGCCGGCACCGGCACCCGAGCCCGTCGCGGCTCCCGAGCCGACGCCCGCTCCGGAGCCCACAGCTCCCGAGACGCCGGCCCCCGCTCCTCAGCCGGTCGCCCAGACCCCCGCAACCGCTGCGTCAGCCGCGGGCGCCAACGCCGGGTATGTGACGCCGATCGTGCGCAAGCTCGCGCACGAGCAGGGCGTCGACCTCGCCGGCCTGCCAGGAACCGGGGTCGGCGGCCGCATCCGCAAGCAGGACGTGCTGGATGCCATCGCGTCCCCTGCCGCGCCCGCCGCCTCGACCGCGGCACCGGCACCGGCATCGACTGCTGCACCGGTGCTGACGACCTCGGCTCTTCGCGGCACGACCGTGCCGATGTCCCGCTTGCGCAAGGTCGTCGCAGAGCGCGCCGTGGTGTCCATGCAGACGATGGCGCAGCTCACCACCGTGGTCGAGATCGACGTCACCAAGGTGGCGGCATACCGCGACGAGGTCAAGGAGGCCTTCCTCGCCAAGGCCGGCGTCAAGCTGAACTTCCTGCCGTTCTTCACGCTCGCCGCGGCCGAGGCACTGCGCGCGTACCCGATCATCAACGCGACGGTCGACGGCGACAACATCGTCTACCCGGATCACGAGAACATCAGCATCGCCGTGGACACCGAGCGCGGTCTGCTCACTCCGGTGATCCGCAACGCAGGCGACCTGAACCTCGCCGAGATCGCTCAGCAGATCGCGGACCTCGCCGAACGCACCCGCGACAACAAGCTCAAGCCCGACGAGCTGGCCGGCGGCACGTTCACCGTCACCAACACGGGATCGCGCGGCGCCCTGTTCGACACGCCCGTCGTGTTCCTCCCCCAGGTCGCCATCCTGGGCACCGGGATCGTGGCCAAGAAGGCGGTCGTCGTGAGTGATGGAGGGATCGACGCCATCGCGATCCGCTCGACCGTGTACTTCGCGCTCTCCTACGACCACCGGATCGTCGACGGAGCGGACGCAGCGCGCTTCCTGACGGCGATCAAGAACCGGCTCGAGAACGGCGACTTCGCCGACAAACTCGGCATCTAGCCCGCCGCCGGGGTCGGCTCGGGCGTCGGCGCGGTCGGGTCACCGCTCGGCGGTGTGCGCGCGACCTCGGCGATGACATCGCGAATGCGCCATCCGTGGTCGCCCCTCACGAGCAGCAGTGAACTGTCGGACGCCTCCGACCCGAGCCGCACGAGTGCCGAGTCGCCCAACCGCTCGACGAGGACAACTGCTGCCTGATCGGTCGACCCCGAAAGTGGATCGGGCAACTCCCCGCCCCGCTGCCCCACCCGGACCGCGGCCTGATCGGCGTCCAAGGCACTCGAACCGGGTGCGTCGACGAGCTCGAGACACCGCAGCGACAGCGAGCTCAGGCAGCGGTTCCTGGCGCTGACCAGCAACGTCGCCGCCGCGACGGGATCGTCGCCCGTGACGACCGGGGTCGAGTTCACCTGGTCGTCGATCGAGGGTGCGGCGCTCGCGGTCGGCGAATGCGATGGACTCGAGGTCGGGCCAGGTCGCGACCCGGCGGGAGCCGCCGGCACGATCACCGTCACCACGGCCGCCGTCAACGCCGCCGCCGCGACCGCCGACACCGCGCGCCGTCGGCCCGGACCCCACGACCCCCAGCGCCGCCTCACCGAGTCGGCGGCGACCCGCACCACGGGCGCGGCGGGGCTGCGCTCAGCCGTGTCGAGGACGCGTTGCAGCAGCGGCTCGGGCACGATCCTGGCCAGGGCCGCCGCCCAGGCCGCTGCTCCCCTCGATGACGTGCCGACGGGGTCGGTGCTCGGCTCTCCCTCGGGCATGCCGACCGGGATCGCGCGCCATTGAGAGGGCGCGATGTCGACCTCCGCCGCGTCCGGCTCGAAGCGGATCGGCAGCGCCGCCGCGACCTCGAACACCCGCTCTGCCAGCAACGGCAGGGCGAGTTCGACATCGCATCCCTCGATGTCCGCCAGCAATTCCCGAGCAACCCGCGCCCGACCCCCGTCGACTCGGCCGAGCACGGTGACAGCGAGGGCGACGAGCGCCGAACGGTCTCGGCGCACGGCCTCGACGTGCTCGAGGACGACCTCCGGCGCACCCGGCTCGAACAGCTCCGCCCGTGAGAACCCGATGACGGTGGGCGAGCCGTCGTCGCGGAACAGCACGGAGTGCGCGCCGAGATGCCCGTGCGCCACGCCTGCCGCGTGCATCCTGAGCAGGGTGGCTGCGATCGGAGCCAGCACCGTCACGGCCTCCCCGGCGTCGATGCGCTGCCGGATGCGCAGCAGCTCGGCGAGATCCCCGCGCGGAAGCCGCTCGAATACCAGTCGGATCGACTCGTCGTCCGCGTCCACATCGAGGAGCTCGACGACGTGATCGCCGCGCGCTCGTTCGAGCGCGGCACACTGCCTCAACGCCGTCGCCCAGCCGGATTCCGACGGCGGCAGCGTCTTGATGGCCACCGTATGCGCCGTGTCGGTCTGCGGTTCGTCGGCAGCGGCACCTTTCCCGCGATGCCCGAGCAGCACCTCGCCGTCGTCGTCGCGTGCGAGAGACCGCAGCACCCGATAGCCGGCGAGCTGGCTCGGACCGAGCTCGCGCGTGCCGCGTTCCTGCGATGAGGGCCGAGCCTCCCGGGTGGTCATCCCCCCAGATTGACCGCGTCGCCGGCCCATGCCCCCGCCCCCACCGCCGCCCGTGGACACCGCCGCCTCGGCGGTGGCCGGAAGGAACGGCTCGCCGTGCATAGACTGGCGGAATGGTCGACTACGTCGACACGGGGCTAAGCGCCAACTCCGTGCCGTACTCGACGGCCCTTGCACAGCAGCGTGCCCTGCACGCGGATGTCGCAAGCGGCCGTGCGCGCGATACCGTCATCCTCCTCGAGCACCCCTCGGTGTACACCGCGGGCAAGAGGACCGAACCGCACGAACGTCCGACCGACGGCACGCCGGTCATCGACGTGGATCGCGGCGGCAAGATCACCTGGCACGGCCCTGGTCAGCTGGTCGGCTATCCGATCGTTCGACTCGCCGATCCGATCGACGTCGTCGCCTACGTCCGACGTCTCGAGGGCATGCTCATCGCCGTGCTCGCCGAGCTGGGCATCGACGGAGTGCGAGTCGAGGGACGCAGCGGCGTCTGGCTGGTCGACGAGACGCGCCCGACGGGCGACAAGATCGCCGCCATCGGCATCCGCGTCGCCGAGGGTGTCACGATGCACGGTTTCGCGCTCAATTGCAGCAACGGCTTCGAGGCCTACGAGCCGATCGTCGCCTGCGGGATCTCGGATGCCGGGGTCACCAGCATCACGCGCGAGCTCGGTCGCACCGTCACCCCATCCGATGTGGCCCCGGTCGTCGAGCGGCTCTTCGTGGAGCACCTGGCCCCGAGCCTCGCGCAGACGCCCGCGGGGGTCTCCGCATGACCATCACGAACGGCAAGCTCGAGACCGCCGGCGAACCGGCGGGCCGCAAGCTGCTGCGCCTCGAGGTGCGCAACGCCGAGACACCGATCGAGCGTAAGCCCGAGTGGATCAAGACCAAGGCCAAGATGGGCCCCGAGTACACAGCTCTGCAACACCTCGTCAAGGACGAGAACCTCCACACCGTCTGCCAGGAGGCCGGCTGCCCCAACATCTACGAGTGCTGGGAGGACCGCGAGGCCACCTTCCTGATCGGCGGCAGCCAGTGCACCCGCCGCTGCGACTTCTGCCAGATCGACACCGGCAAGCCGGCGGACTACGACCGGGACGAGCCGCGCCGAGTCGCCGAGTCGGTGACCGCCATGGGCCTGCGCTACGCGACCGTCACCGGCGTCGCGCGCGACGACCTGCCCGACGAGGGCGCGTGGTTGCACGCCGAGACCGTGCGTGCCATTCACGCCGCTAATCCCGGCACCGGGGTCGAGATCCTCGCCACCGACTTCTCGGGCAATCCCGAGTTGCTTGCGGAGGTGTTCTCGAGCCGCCCGGAGGTCTTCGCCCACAACGTCGAGACGGTGCCGCGCATCTTCAAGCGCATCCGCCCGGCCTTCCGTTACGAGCGCTCCCTCGACGTGCTGACCCAGGCCCGGGCCGCCGGACTGATCACCAAGTCCAATCTCATCCTCGGCATGGGCGAGGAGCGCGCCGAGATCACGCAGGCGCTGCAGGACCTGCACGACGCGGGAACCGACATCATCACGGTGACGCAATACCTGCGCCCGACCCCGCGGCACCTGCCGGTGGCCCGGTGGGTCCGGCCCGAGGAGTTCGCCGAGATCAAGGAGGAGGCCGAGCAGATCGGATTCCTCGGCGTGCTCGCCGGACCGCTGGTGCGCTCGAGCTACCGGGCCGGCCGCCTGTGGGCACGGTCGATGATGGCGAAGGGACGCGACATCCCCCACCACCTGCAGCACCTCGCCGACGCCGAGCTCGGATTCGCGCAGGCGGTCTAGCCCGTATCCTGAAACCATGGCACGCCCCACCACCAAACCCGACAAAGAGCCCGGCCGTCTGAAGCAGATGTGGCAGGTCTTCCAGATGACGAGGCGGTACGACTCGTCGATCGTCTGGTGGCTGATCCTGTGCCTGGTGGCTCCGATCGGCGCCGCCATCGTGCTGGGCGTGCTTCTGGGAGGCAGTGTCTTCGGCCTCGTGCTCTTCATCATCGCGGGCGTGCTCGCCGGCGTCCTGATCGGTCTGATCGTGCTGGGGCGTCGTGCCGAGAAGGCCGCATACGGCCAGATCGCGGGCCAGCCGGGCGCCGTGGGCGCGGTGCTGAAGAGCGGGCTGCGCCGCAATTGGACGGGGAGCGAGATGCCCGTCAACGTCAGCCCGCGCACCCAGGATGCCGTCTACCGCGCGGTCGGCCGGGGCGGGGTCGTGCTCATCGGTGAGGGTCCGCGCTCGCGCACCCAGCCGATGCTCGACAAGGAGCGCGCCAGCGTGCACCGCATTCTGCCCAACGTGCCGGTCAATGTGCTCTACGTGGGTCCGGACCCCGATGCGCTGCCCCTGGATCGCATCCCCCGTGCGCTGGGCCGCTACAAGAACGTGCTCACCAAGGCAGAGGTGCTCGCCGTCTCGAACCGGCTCTCGTCGCTGGGAAAGAACGG
>Ga0209148_1000765_pt1 | contig 24494 bp, 27 predicted proteins | sample AraplaCol_mMF_r2_2_FD_184288 | JGI IMG/M metagenome (GOLD analysis project Ga0209148, IMG submission 184288) | Arabidopsis root microbial communities from North Carolina, USA - plate scrape CL_Col_mMF_r2 (SPAdes) (version 2) | ecosystem: Host-associated > Plants > Roots > Endosphere | place... | reverse complement strand
GGCACCGCCTGCGCCGGCGCGGCCGCGGCGCCGGCCGGCAGGCCGCGCGGCACCAGCAGCGCGCCGGCCGCGCCCAGCGCCACGATGGCGCACGCGGCCAGCACGAGGCGGCCGGACTGGAACGGCGCGGGCGGCGCCGCGTCGCGCCCGATCTTGAGCAAATCGAGTTTTGCACTCACGTTAGACATGGTCATCCTCATGGACTCAGGGATTGGCGGGAACGGGCCGGGCCGCGGCCCTGGCCTTGCCGGCCTTCAGGGACAGCGCGAGCACCAGCAGCAACGGCGCCGGGGCCAGCCACGGCAGGCCGATGTCGATGCTCCAGCGCACCCAGCGGAACAGCGCCCAGCCCACCGCCGCGGCCGTGACGAGCGCATAGACGAGGCCATACGTCCGCAGCGGCCAGTCGGGTGCGGTGGCGCGGGGCCGCACCTGGCGTGCCCGCGGCAGCATCAGGCGCAATTCCTTGAACGCTTCTTCCTTGAGCTCGGGCCGGCCGCGGGCGATGCTGAGCAGCATGTAGCCGTCGAAGCGCAGGAAGGGCAGCAGGTTGAACAGCACGCTGAGGTTGTAGAACACCAGCATCCACGCGCACAACTGCTTCAGGAAGCCGGCGCCGTCGACGCAGGCATCGATGACGCCGAACGGCAGCAGCAGCAACAGGTTGGCGGTGACGCCGGCCAGCACCACCACCTTGCGGGCGCGGGCGTGCGGCAGCACGACGAGGTCGTCGAGTTTGCAATACGGGAACAGCATCAGGTAGCGGAACATCAGCCCCATGTCGTTGACCCGGCCGCCGTAGCGCACGCACATCGTGCCGTGTGCCAGCTCGTGCACCACGGCGCTCGCGTACGTGATGCCGGCGAACACGGCGATCAGCAGCGCGGACGGATGCTGCAGCGACACCTGGATCGTTTGCCACAGGGCCGCGTTCCGCGCCAGCGCGTACGCTTCGCACAGGCCGATCGCCAGGACGATGCACCAGGTCGCGACGGCGCCGTCGATCCAGCCCAGGCGGCGCACGACGGCGTCGAACAGACGGCCGGGATCGGCGACGCGCAGGTACACCTCGCCCCAGCCGCGCACGCTCAAGCGCGGCAGCGGCGCGGCGGGCGGCACGGCCGGCGCCGTTCCCGGCAGGGCAAGCAGGCCGCGGCTGCCGAGGATCTGCAGGATCTTCTGCATCCCGCCGGTGCTCAGCGGCACGCCGAATTCGCGCTCGTAGGTGGCGCCGATGTCGGCCAGCGAACGCGTGCCGTCCATCGCCGCCAGCAGGAAGGTTTCGCGCGCGCCGAGCCGGCAATAGCCGCCGGTGGCGCCGTTCTTGACGTAGTGCACGCGCTGGCCGCCGACCCGCATCGCCGGGCCGATCGTGGCGTGCGCGCTGCGCGCGGGACGCAGCGCCAGGAGCGCGGACTCAGACATGATGGGTGAACGCCTGGTCGGCCAGGTAGGCCAGGTAGACTTCGTCGGAAATCGCCAGGCCCAGCCGGTTGTTGTGCATGTGGACATAGCTCGGCAGCAGGTAGCGGACATAGCCGGCCAGGCCGCCCCGCTCTTCGGGCACGACGATGTCGCCGTTGGCACCGGCCTCGGCCAGGCTGGCCTTCAGCCTGTGCAGCGCCGCGATCCAGGCCGCCTCGACCGGCACCGGGGTGACGCGGCCCGCGAGCACGTCTTCGCAGGCGCTCAGCGCGTCGTCCAGGAAGTCGCGCTGGCGGCCATATTTATAGGCGAAGTCGGACAACGTCGACGGCGACTTCTTGCCGCCGAACTGGGCCCACTGGCGCTGGTAGGCGGCGGCGAAGCTGGCGCGCTCGGCGCCTTCGAAAAAGGTCAGGCAGACATAGAGGAAGAAGCGGAACGCCTGGCCCAGCACGATGCGGAAATCGTGCCCGTTCTGGCCGCCCAGCACTTGCAGGGTGATGGCGCTGGACGCCTCGAAATACCGCTCCGCGATCGCGGTGCCGGTCGCGCCGCCGTAGCGTTCGAACTCGGGCTCGTAGTCGACCTGGCGGATGCTGTTGTTGCGCTCGAATGGAATCAGGCCCTGCGGCCCGTATTTCCTGTACAGCGCGGCCTCGCCGTATTCCTCGATGAACAGTTCCTTGAAATTGTCGGACATATACATCGACGGGAACTTGAAGATCGACGGCCGGCGCGCCAGGAACTGCTCGACCCGGCTGCCGACCGTCTGCAGCAGGGTCGGCGCGGCGTCGGCCTGCGTCGGCAGCAGGCGCAGCCGGATGTGCGGGCCCTGCTCCCAATAGCGGACGAAGAAATAGTTCGCCAGCAGGCGCTGTTCGGACAGCTTGGCGATGAGCGGATCGATGGTCTCGGTGAGGAGCCAGAACGGATCGCTGTTGTAGTGGATGTGCAGGCTGAGCCAGTTCGGTGTCATGATCATTGCCCCGTGGTGGAGGTGAGGTCGAAGATGTATTCGCAGTGGTGGCGTCCGCCCGCGGTGCCGTCCGGCGCGGGATCGGGCAGCGCCTCGGCCAGCCACAGCACGCCCTCGTGCTTTTCCAGTTCCTTTTGCAACGCCAGCACGGAGCGGATGCTGCCCAGGTCGAAGAACATGGGCTTGCGCTGGTTGGCCTCGTCCATGCTGTCGATGCGCGCGAACGTGATGTAGCTGCGGGCCGGCAGCGCATGCGTCTTGCGCCAGGCGCGCAGGCGCAGGTACAGGTCGGCGTCGGTTTCGCCGGCGGCGCGGCGCGGCACCAGGTCCGGCGCGATCGACCACATCTTGCGCAGCAGGACGATATTGCCCACCGACAGGCGCGGAAAACGCTGTACGCCGGACGGCGCGCGCGTCGCGAACAGCGTGTTCCAGGTCGGCAGCACGACGGTGCTCGACAGGCCGAACAGCAGCAGCAGCTTCTGCACGTCGGGCAGCAAGGCGCTGACCAGGCCGCCCAGGTACACGGGCAGGATCTGGTGGCCGCCGCTGGCCGACAGCAGTTGCAGCGTGTCGCTGGCGGCGTCGTGGCGGATGCGCAGGTCGGACAACGGGATGTTGTGGCGTCCGCCCGCATGCCGCGCCCCTTCCGCGCCACCGATGACGTGATCGACGAGGTCCGGGTGGAAGTTCAGGTTCGAATCGCCGTTGCCCGGCAGTTCGGCGATCACGCTGCCGGCCGGCACGTTCTCGGCGATATAGTTGCGCAAGGTGCGCGTGGGCAGGTTGTCGCGCTCGTCTTCCCACAGGTACAGCAAGCGGCTCATCAGCTGGCCGGAGCCGCCGTAGACCTTGTTGAGCACCCAGTCGTCGGCCTGGCGTTCGGGCGTGCACGGCTGCACGAAGAACGACGACGAATAACTGCTGTGCAGGCGCGTCGGCATGTGGGCGAGCAGCGTGTCGATCCGGTCGCGGCCGATGTCCACCTCGTCCGCCGTGCTGCCGCGGCCGAGATGGCGCACGTGCCGCATGCACAGGTTGCGCAGGCAGTGAAGCACGCGCGAGGCGCGGATATTCCGCCTGTGCTCGATGTCGAAGCTGGCGTCGAACAACTCGATCGTCCTGGCCTCCGAACTGACGTTCTGGAACGGCCCGGCGCACTCGCGCGCGAATTCCTCGGACAGGCGCGGCACGTCGCGGCACTCGCCGCCGACGCCGTAGCGCTTCTTGAAATACTCGACCAGCGCGGCCCGCAGCGGCGCGCCGGAATCGAAGATCGGCTGCAGCTGCTGCAGTCGCTTGAGCTGGCCGATGAAGGCGGCATTGCCCGCGTACGGCAAGCCGAACTGGCCGCCGGCCAGCGCCGCGTCTTCATAAAAAATGGTCGATGCTTCCAGCTTGATCTGGAGCCCGTCGGCCTGGGCCGACAAATCGCTCACGGCCGCGGCGATGCCGGCGAGCTGCGTGCGGCGCTGCGCGACGTCGTCGGTATCCATCTGCCGGGTGATGCCCTCCGCCCGGGCGACGAAGTTCGACAGCACGTCCGAGCCGATCTGCGCGGCGCCGCGGCGCACGTGCTCGACCAGCGTGTCGTAGCGGGTGGCGTCGTAGGTGTCGGTGGACTCGAGCAGGCCGACTTCCATCAGATGGGTGAGCCAGGCGCGCAGTTGTCCCGGGTCGGCATCCGCCAGCAGTTGCCGCTCCAGGTGCCGGAACGGCAGCGAGGCGCCGTCCTCCATCAGGGTCAGCAGGCGCTGCAGCGGCTCGGTGACGGCGATGCTGAACATGCCGTGCGACGTCAGCGATCCGAACGCGTTCAGGCGCGACAAGGGCCGCGAGCGCAGGCGCAGGAAGTGGACGCGCCCGTCCTTGTGCACGCAGGTCGGGTTGATCCGCAGGTCGACCTCGGCGCGCGCGATCCTGGCCTTCGAAATGGACGACGCCATGCGCGCCAGCAGCGCCGCGTTCAGGCGGGTGCGGGTCGTGTAGGCGATGTCGTGCGCCAGGTGGGCCGTCTGGCCCGGGTGCAGGTCGCTCCACAGTCCGTACGACACGACGCCGAAGGTGCTGAAGGGGCTGGTCTTGCTGCATGCGCGCAGGAAGTAGCCGTATAGCGAATTATCGAGCAGGCGGTGCTTATGGGTGATTGGGCCGGCGTTCTGGGTGAAATAGCGGTCCAGTTTTTCTTCCAGCTGGGCGTTCGCGATCTGCAGGGCGCGCTTGAAGACGGGGCGGTTCGACCAGGCGTGGATGGCGAGGCGCGATGCTTCCAGGTCGAGCTGCAGCGCGCCGGCGCAATCGGCCACGCTCGCCTTCAGGCCCAGGGCCGCGGCGGCCCAGGCGTCCAGCGACGCCTGCCCGGCGGCATCGAGATAGCATTTGGCGACGGCGACGGCGGACGCGCGCTTCGGCGCGCGCTGGTTGTGCACGGCGCGTTTCAATTCGATCAGTTCGCGCATGTCGTCGCGCAGCAGATCGTCCTTGGCGACCTGGTTGACGACCTGGTGCAGGAGGGTCGCGAGCGGCTCGCCCAGGGCCTGCAGCGTGTGTTCGTGGCGGTCGATCGCATCGGCCAGGGCACGCAGGTGCGGCGATTCGATGGCGCCCAGCGCCTCCAGCGGCAGCCCGGCCAGGCGGAACAGGAAGAGCGGCGACAACTGCGTCGAGATGCAGCCCGGTTGACGGTCCCGACCGGCCGGCTCTGCGTGAGACAAGGCGGTGTTCGACACGATGGCTCCATGAGGTAAATGCGCGCAACGGTATGGCGGTTGTCGCAATGTCTGTAGATAATCGTCGCGGGGGACGACCGTTTATTATTCGGTTGATTTAAATCAGGACGAGCAGCAGGCGCTGCAGCTGGCGCAGCCGCTGCAAAGCGTAATCGACATCGGGGCATGCAGATTCAAATCGCTGATATCCTCGATTTCGAAATTCTCCTGAGAAAGATCGAATTTCGGATCGATTCCGGTGTCGACGGCGGCCGCATCCTTGATTTCTGCATTCATGGCATTCCCCTTTTTATCGGATTGATTATTTCGATTCGTTTCAACATCCCGCATTTCATCGACCGCTGCGCCGCATTCCATTAACACCGATCCGACGGTTCGTCGCTATCAGTTCTGATAGTCGATCCGGCATTAATGGACGCGGGCGGGGTTGGTAGTCGAAACGCGGTTCCGACTACCAGCCGCTCAGCGCTGGTCAGCGCATTACGAGCAGCAGCTGCTGCAGCTCGAGGTGCTGGAGCTGCTGCAGAGCGAGATCGACAGCGGTGCGTACAGGTTCAGGTCGCTGATGTCTTCGACTTCGAAGTTTTCCTGGGCGATGTCCGTGGTGGTATCGACTTTGGTATCGACGATTGCTGCATCTTTGATTTCGTTGTTCATGCTATTTCCTTTCGAGGTTGATGTTTCGGATTTGTTTTCGTCACTGGAAGCGACGGATTCATATTATCCAAACGCATTTTCGAAAGCAGCTATAAGAACTACTAGCCGGATTGCCATTTGTACGAATAGGCCCGTGCAAATACATCAGCCTGGCAGCCTCGTCCTTAGTAGTTCTGATAGTGTGTCGCCCTTTTCTTACTACGTGATTTACCAGTGTTTTCAGATAGCCGAACGCCATAAAGTAGTCACATCGGCTAACGACAAACCGCCGAACCAGGCAGCGCGACAACCGGAAACCAAACCGCATTCAAACTCGTTAATTAAAGGGGAAATGAAATGGGCTCACTGATTCAGATCGGACAGCGCAATAACTTCAATAAAAACGACCTGCGTGCCATTCATGTATTGCGTGCCAAGGTATTCCGCGATCGCATGGGTTGGGATATTCCGGTCTTGGCGGGAATGGAAATCGACGGTTACGACGCCCTGGAGCCGCATTACATGGTGATCCGCAACGACGAGAATCAGGTGTGCGGCTGCTGGAGGATGATGCCGACGAACGGCCCGTACATGCTGAAGGACACGTTCCCGGAACTGCTGAACGGCGCGGCCGCCCCGGAACACGAACGGATCTGGGAATTGAGCCGGTTCGCCATCGAGACGGGCGGCGACGGCGGTTTCGGTTTCGCCGAGCGCGCCATGGAAGCGATGCGCAGCATCGTCCTGTTCGCCGACGAGCATGGCATCGACAAGTATGTGACCGTGACGAGCACCGCCGTCGAGCGCCTGCTGCGCCATGCCGGCGTCGAGATCACCCGCATGGGCCCGCCGCAGCGCATCGGGGTGGAACGCGCCATCGCCCTCGAGATCCATCTCGGCCAGCAAACCCGCAGCGCCCTGTTCGGCGCGCTGCATTGACCCGGGCCGACGCCGGCACCTGTCCGCGGTGCCGGCGCGGACAGGATGAGAAAGCGAATCATGAACGACGAATTGCGACCAGTCATCAGGAAGATGCTGGATAGGGAGGGCGACGCCCCGGTGCAGCCGGATCCGGCGTTTTACCGGATGACGCCGCGCGACAAGACGCTGATGCGCGATCTGCGCTATCTGATGAAGGAAAACCAGACCCAGTTCTGGAGCCGGTTCGGCGTGGCCCAATCCAGCGGCAGCCGGTTCGAACGGGGCATGCCGGTGCCGTTGCCGGTGCTGCTGCTGGTCCGCCTCTATTTTTTACGCTACGTCAGCGATGGGGATTTGCAAGCCGTACGCTCGCCCGACTACGAAAGCGGTGCGCTCGGCGGTGCGGCGCTCAATCCGGCAAGGAAACGAGACCCAGCCTGATCGCCTTGAGCACGACGTCGTTACGCTTGCTCACGTTGAACTTCGTGCGCAAATTACTGATGTGGAAGTTGACGCCCGCTTCGGAAATACTCAGGATACGGCCGATTTCCCATGCCGTTTTCCCGGCCGTCATCCATTGCAGGCAATCGAGCTCGCGTGCCGTCAGCACCGGCGCTTTTTCCTGCGCGTCGGCGACGCGGATGTACTTGCTCGTCCAATCGAACGCCACGTCGCGCAACAACGCCAGCGCCATCAGATTGTGCTGCAGGTCTTTCAGGAAGGCCTGGCCGGGCGCTTCGTCGCGCACGCAGGTCAACATGCCCAGTTCGCCGTCCGGACCATGGATCGGCAGGGTCACGCCGACGCGCAGGCCGAACGAGGATGCCTCCTCGTACAGCGACTGCTGGGCGTCGGTCTGGAACGATTGCGGCACCCAGACCATCGGCGCACTCGATTTGAAACAGTGCCCGACGGTGGGATCGACGACCCGCATGTTGTGCGCGTCGTAATGGTTGCGCCATTCGGACGGGTACGTCGTCCGCATGAACACGTCCTTGGGATTGACTTTGGGCTGCGGAATCACCGCGAACAACATCTTGTCGAATCCGAGATTCTGGACCGCGCTCTGCAAACTGGTAAAGGCTTCGTCGCTGGAGCTCGCGTTCATCAATGGCGCGAGCGGTGCGAAAAAATCTGGTACGAGAGCATCGAGCGAGTGGTCCATCGTTTCTCCATGAAACGTATCGAACCCGGATTAGTCCGGCCTTGAGATTGCATTTATCGTAACATGCAATTTCTCAATAGTAAAACATATATGCCAGATGATTTAACTTTGTTGCCGGGACCGGCCGGCGGTGCCCCCGGTCAGTGGATCAGCTTGTAGGCGACGGTGGCCAGCGTCATGGCCAGCATGCCGCGCAGGAAACGTTCGGGCACGGCCCGGGCCGCCCAGGAGCCCAGGGTGATGCCGGGCACCGAGCCGACCAGCAGGGTTAGCAGCAGGTCCCAGTTGATCGACCCCAGCCACCAGTGGCCGACCGCGGCGATGGCGGTCAAGGGCACGGCGTAGGCGATGTCGGTGCCGGCGACCTCGGCCGGCGTCAGGTGCGGATACAGCATGACGAGCAGGGTCGCCCCGATGGCGCCCGCGCCGATCGACGAGATCGTCACCAGCGTGCCCAGCAGCGCGCCGGACGCGACCGTGGCAAGGACCAGGCCACGCCCCTGCAACTGGCGCGACGGGCTGGCGTTGACCCAGGCGAGCATCTTGCCGCGGAACAGGATGGCGACGACAGTCAGCAGCACGGACACGGCGATCGAATAGCGGATCACCTTGCCGATCGCGGCGTTGAGCGGGCCGAAGTACTGCAGCGCCAGGGTGGCCAGGAGCGCAGCCGGCAGCGCGCCCAGGCACAGGCGCCTGACGATCTGCCAGTGCACGGTGCCGCGCGAGCGGTGGGTGACGGTGCCGACGCTCTTGGTGATCGAGGCGAAGGCGAGGTCGGTGCCGACGGCGACGGATGGCGTGACGCCGAACAGCAGCGTCAACAGCGGCGTCATCAGTGAACCGCCGCCTACGCCGGTCATGCCGACCAGCAAGCCAACGGCGAATCCCGACAAAATGAATTGAATGGACATGCTTTACCCCCAGGTTGGCCCCAAGGGTAATGGTCCTCAGCCATAAAACAAACAACACGTTCCTTATTTGCTTATGCGGGATATACGTTTGGACAACTGACATGCCATCCGGCAAGGGATGCATGATGGGTAGGGTGGACGGCTGCGCCATCCACGCGTCCAACCATGGCAAGCGCTGCTGTAACGCCACCGATCGTTGAACGCGTGGACAGCAGAGCTGTCCACCCTACCCGCCACGCGGGCGGAAGAATTACTTGTTCGGCTGCGGGGTCAGGCGCAGGTACGGCTTCGGCGCGCTGAAACCTTTCGGATATTTCTGCTTGAGCTGCTCCGGATCCTGAATCGTCAACGGGATGATGACGTCGTCGCCATCCTTCCAGTTGCCCGGCGTCGCCACGGTGTAGCCGTCGGTCAGTTGCAGGGCGTCGATCACGCGCAGCACTTCGTCGAAATTGCGGCCGGTGCTCATCGGGTAGGTGATGGTCAGGCGGATCTTCTTGGCCGGATCGATCACGAACAGCGAGCGCACGGTCGCCGTGGCCGACTGGTTCGGGTGAATCATGTCGTACAGCTGCGAGACCGATTTATCGGCATCGGCGATGATCGGGAAGCCGACGACGGTCTGCTGGGTTTCCTCGATGTCCTTGATCCATGCCTTGTGCTGTTCGGCTGGGTCGACGGACAGCGCGATCGCCTTGACGTTGCGCTTGTCGAATTCCGGCTTGAGTTTCGCGGTCAGGCCCAGTTCGGTCGTGCACACCGGCGTGAAGTCGGCCGGGTGCGAGAACAGCACCACCCACGAGTCGCCCGCCCATTCATGGAAACGGATACGGCCGATGGTGGAATCCTGTTCGAAATCCGGAGCCGTGTCGCCCAGGCGTAAAGTCATAATGATCTCCTTTGGTTGAGAGCGGTACTTCAAAAAAAGCGGTTGTACAGCACGACGGCCCAGGTGGCGGCCGCCATCGCGATCGCCAGCGCCACCGCCGCACTGCCCAGGTCCTTGGCGGCCTTGGACAGCGGATGACGTTCCAGCGACACACGGTCGACGACGGCCTCGATCGCGGCATTGATCAGCTCCACGAGCAGCACGAGGCCCAGCACGACGATCAGCGCCAGCTTCTCGAAGGCCGAAACCTTCAGCAGCAGCGCGACGACGACGGCCGGCGCGGCCACCATCACTTCCTGGCGGAACGCGTGCTCGTGCTGCCACGCCGCCCGGAAACCGTCGATGGAATAGCGGAAGGCGCCCGCGATGCGGCCCAGTCCACCCTTACTCTTGAATTCGCTGCTCGGCTGATCCATGTATCTTCGACAATCTGTACAGAAACGCCATTATGCCCACACAGCTCCGCCCCCGCGCAACACCAAACTGACAGGATTACCAATTCTTTTCACATTATGGTATAAAGTAGAGAAATATACCGCACTGCACCAACCACATCATGAAAATGGAAACCCCTGAACCGGCGAAGACTTCCATCCAGGTCATCGAACGCATGGTGGCCTTGCTCGACGTGCTGGCCAGTTATCCCGATCCCGTCAGCCTGAAAGAGTTGTCGAAGATCTCCGGCCTGCACCCGTCGACCGCGCACCGCATCCTGAACGACATGGTCGTGACCCGCTTCGTTGACCGCGTGGAACCGGGCACCTACCGCCTCGGCATGCGCCTGCTCGAGCTGGGCAACGTGGTCAAGAGCCGGCTGTCCGTGCGCGAAGCCGCCGTCGACCTGATGCGCGCCCTGCACAACAAGACCAAGCAGACCGTCAACCTGTCGGTCCGCCAGGGCGACGAGATCGTCTACATCGACCGCGCCTTCTCGGAACGCTCCGGCATGCAGGTCGTGCGCGCGATCGGCGGCCGCGGTCCGCTGCACCTGACGTCGACGGGCAAGCTGTTCCTGTCGATCGACGAACCGAAGGCGATCCGCGCCTACGCCACGCGCACGGGCCTCGCCGGCCACAACAAGAATTCGATCACGGACCTGACGCGCCTGGAGCGCGAACTGTCGCTCGTGCGCGCACGCGGCTACGCGCGCGACAACGAGGAGCTGGAACTGGGCGTGCGCTGCATGGCGGCCGGCATCCACGACGACAGCGGCAAGCTGGTGGCGGGGTTGTCGATCTCGGCGCCGGCGGACCGGTTGCAGGACGATTGGCTGGAAGACCTGGTGACCACGGCGGCGCAGATTTCCGCGACGCTGGGACACCGGGTGGGCGGGGCGAGCTGAAAGCCGAGGTGGGTGGACGAACTGAAAGCCCGGGTGAGCGGGCGAGCTGAAAGCCGTCGTTCCCGCGGAGGCGGGAACCCAAGTACGTTGCGATACGCAGAAATCACTTCACTTAGATTCCCGCCTGCGCGGGAATGACGCATGAATGCTATTGCACGACGGTAGACTCCGGCCTGCCCGGGACTGACGTATGAATGCTATTGCACGACGGTAGATTCCCGCCTGCGCGGCGAACGACGCAAGAATGCTATTGCACGACGGGCACCGTCGCTGCGGCGGACACCGTCGCCGACACGGGCACGGGCACGCCCGCTGCCGCCGTGGCCGGAATGCCGGCCGGCTTGAGCGCTTCGAGCCAGCGGCGCATGCGGCCCGCGTCGGCCGTGCGCGACTGCTTGCCCTTGGAATCGAGGAACACCATGATCACGTTGCGGCCCTGGATCATGGCCTGCATCACGAGGCAACGTCCTGCTTCGTTGATGAAGCCCGTCTTCTGCAGGCCGATGTTCCAGTCGGGCGAGGCGACGAGGTAGTTGGTGTTGTGGTACTGCAGCGCCCGGCCGCTAGCCTGGACGACGTAGTTCGGATCCGTCGTGTACTGGCGCAGCAGCGCCTCCTCGTGCGCCACCTTGACCAGCTTGGCCAGGTCGCGTGCGCTCGACACGTTCTGGCTCGACAGGCCGCTCGAATCCACATAATGTGTATCGCTCATGCCGAGTTCGCGCGCCTTCGCATTCATCGCGTCGACGAAGGCGTTGATGCCGCCCGGATAGTTGCGGCCCAGCGCCGCGGCGGCGCGGTTTTCCGAGCTCATCAGGGCGATGTGCAGCAGGTTGCCGCGCGTCATGCGGGCGCCGACGGGCAGGCGCGAGCTGGTGAACTTGTGGCGGTCGACGTCGGCCTCGGTAATCGTCAGCACCTCGTTCAAGTCCTGCTGGGCCTGCACGACGAGCAGGCCCGTCATCAGCTTGGTGATGGAGGCGATGGGCAGCGCGACGGCGGCATTCTTTTCGAACAGCACTTCCGAGCTCGCCTGGTCCATCACGTAAGCGACATTGGAACGCAGGTCGAGCGGATCGTGCGTGTGGTTCAGGCCGGCGATTTCGCCAGCGCTAAGCACGCCGACGGCCGGCGCCGCGCGGCGGATACGCTGGTACACGACGTGGCGCTTGCCGTGCACCATCTCGATCCGGCGCACCATGCGCTGGCGGTTGTCGTCCGCGATGACCTTGGCCAGGTCGGCGTGCCTGGCCTTGACCCGCTTGACCGCCGCGTGTCCCTTGTGCCTGGTCGCGGCTGCGGCGGGTTCGAGCACGAACATCATGGATATGGCGGTTGCCAACGCGAGCTTGAGCATCTGAAAATCCTTGAACGCGAACTGAAGAGCGCTAAATGCAGTGTAGCGGAAGACGAATGGAGCGCAAGTGCGCACCAAACGAATGTACCACCTGCGCCCGCTTTTTTCTACAATGAAAAAAGTTATGCGTTGTAGAAATCTCTTGGTTTTTCAATAGCTTGCCGACGACGGCCAGACCTGCTAGTCGAGGAAACGGGCGAACGCCGATACCGGTTCGCGTTCCGTGACGAGCGTATTCTCGACCTTGTCCGGGTCGGCGTAGCCGAGCGCCATGCCGCACACGATCATCTCGTTTTCGGACAGTCCGAGCTCGGCGGCAATAATGCGGTGGAACTGCGTGAACGCGGCCTGCGGACAGGTGTCGAGGCCGCGGCCACGCGCGGCGACCATGATGTTCTGCAGGAACATGCCGTAGTCGAGCCAGGAGCCCTGCTCCATGATCCGGTCGATGGTGAAGATCATGCCGACAGGCGCGCCGAAGAAGCGGTAGTTGCGGCCGTGCTGGGCCGCCATGCCGGCCTTGTTGTCGCGCGTGAGGCCCAGCAGCGCATACAGGTCCCAGCCGACCTTGCGGCGCCGGTCGACGAACGGCGACACCCACTCGCGCGGGTAATACGCGTACTCCTCGACGTGCGCCCTGGCTTCGGCCGGGTCGGCGTACGCGGCCAGGATGCGGTCGCTCAGGCGTTCCTTCGCGGCGCCCGTCAGCACGTGGACTTTCCACGGCTGCGTGTTCGTGCCGGACGGGGCCCGCGCCGCCACTTCCAGGATGGCTTCCACGTCCGCGCGCGCGACCGGCGTTTCCAGGTACGCGCGGATCGAACGCCGCGACGTGATGGCGGCGTCCACGGCACGTTGTTGTTCGGTGGTGATCATGCAATCTCCTTATTTTTTGACGACAAACGCCACGCCCAGCACCGCGACGGCCATGCCGCCCAGGCCGAGGCTGCTCAACCGTTCGCCGAACAGCAGCCAGGCCATCAGGGCGGTCGTCGGCGGGGTCAGGTACAACAGGCTCGTCACACGGGTCGCGTCGCTGCGGCTGATGAGGCGGAACAGCAGGAAGATGGCGCCGATCGACAGCGCCAGAATCGACCACAGCAGCGCGCCCACGAACTGCGGCGTCCAGTGGATCGCGCCCATGCGCGGCCCGAAACCTTCCAGGACCACGGCGAACGGCAGCAGGGCCAGCGCCGTCGTCGCGTACTGGATCACGGTGCCGGTGCGCAGGTCGAATTGCGGACAGAAGCGTTTCTGGTACATCGTGCCCGCCGTGATCGACAGCAAGGCCAGCACGCACAGCGCGATCGCCGCGGGCGCCAGGCCGTTCAAGTGGATTTTCGCCGCCACGACGAGGCCCACGCCGCACAGGCCCAGCACCAGCCCCAGCCATTGGCGCGGCCGGACCCGTTCGCCGATCAGCGGGGCGGCGATCGCCGTCAGGATCGGCTGCATGCCGACGATCAGCGCGGACAGTCCGGCCGGCATGCCGAGCTTGATGGCGCACCACACGCCGCCCAGGTAGCCCGCCTGCAGCAGCAGTCCGGCCAGCGCCACGTGCCTGACGCGTCCGCGCGGCCACGCGGCGCCCGTCAGCAGAACGACGGGCAGGAGGATCAGCACGGCGCCCAGGCAGCGCAAGATGAGGAAGGACAGAGGCGGCGCATACGGCAACCCGTATTTCGCCGCGATGAAACCGGTACTCCAGAGAAAAACGAAGAACAGCGGCATCGGGGACAGCCAGCGTGCCTGCTGCATGGCCGGGCTGGCTGGCGTTGCGGTCATAGGGACATCGTCAAAAAGTAAATAGGTCAACAAGTCTAGCATGGGCGACCGGTGCCGTTGGCGCTTGCTGCAAAGCACTAAAGTGTTGTAACGACGCAAACAAAAATGACGCAAACGATTGAATCCATTGATCTCACTCAATAGATTGCGGTTGAATTGTGCGACGCATCAAAAGTGCTTGACGCATAATCGAAAAACGTGAAAAATGGCTTCATGTTGCGGCGCACAATTACTGTACCAGATCAAGTAGCGAAGTAAGTTTTTCCCTGTATCACCGCTTCACCGGTCCAAAGCAGGTGTCCCAAGGCACCTCAATAGCAAAGTTCACATAACGATCCATTACTGGAGAACCATATGTTTGCATTCCCTGAGCAGTTTTCGAACGCGACCAAAGCCAACCTCGAATCCCAGTTCGCCCTGTTTTCGGCCCTGACCTCCAAGACCTTCGAAGGCGTGGAAAAGCTGGTGGAGCTGAACATCAACACCGTCAAGGCCGCGCTCGAGGACTCGTCGGCAACCACGCGCCAGCTGCTGGCCGTCAAGGATGCCCAGGAATTCTTCGCCGTGTCGGCTTCGCAAGCCCAGCCGGCCGCTGAAAAGGCCCTGGCCTACAGCCGCCAGGTGGCATCGATCGCCGCCGACACCGGCGCCGAGTTCTCGAAGGCCGCCGAAAGCCAGTTCGCCGAAGTCAACCGCAAGGTGATCTCGCTGGTCGACGAAGTGACCAAGAACGCCCCGGCCGGTTCGGAGACCTATGTCTCGGCCCTGAAAACCGCCATCAGCAACGCCAACGCCGGCTACGAACAGTTCACCAAGACGACCAAGCAGGCCGTCGAGGCGATCGAATCGAACCTGAACGCCGCCGTGTCGCAGTTCACGCAAGCCACCCGCAAGGCTGGTGCCGCTGCCAACTCGGCCGCCGCAGCCTAAGTCACACCGCTTCCCTCCTCGGAAGCCGAACGGCCCGGACCGCGCAAGCGGTTCCGGGCCGTTTGTTTTTGTTAACGCCCACTCGTCGTTTCAGGCCTCGCCGGGGACGACGTAATCGTCCGATTATTCACCCAGATACGCTGCCTGCACGCGCGGATCGTGCAGCATGTCCTGCGCATTGCCCGTCATCGTGATCGCCCCCGATTCCATGACGTAGGCGCGGTGGGCGGCCTGCAGCGCCAGCTTCGCGTTCTGCTCCACGAGCAGGATCGTGATGCCCTGCTGCGATACGTCGCGGATCACATCGAAGATCTTTTCGACCATGATCGGCGCCAGGCCCATCGACGGCTCGTCCAGCAGCAGCAGGGTCGGATGGCACATCAGCGCGCGCGCCATCGCCAGCATCTGCTGCTCCCCGCCGGACAGCGTGCCGGCCAGCTGGCTCGACCGCTCCTTCAGGCGCGGGAACACCGCGTACCACTTCTCGATGTCGGCCTCGATGCCGGCCTTGTCGTTGCGCGTGTACGCGCCCATCAACAGGTTTTCGTGGATGGACATGCGCGTGAACACGCCGCGGCCTTCCGGCACCATGGCCAGCTTTTGTTCGACGAGCTTGAACGATTTGTTGGCGTTCAACGGCTGGCCGAGATAGCTGACCGTGCCTTCGACCTTGCACGGCGGCAGCGTGCCCGTGATGGCTTTCAGGGTCGTCGTCTTGCCCGCGCCGTTGGCGCCGATCAGCGTGACGAGTTCGCCGCGATTGACTTCCAGGTCGATCCCTTTGACGGCCTTGATACCGCCATACGCCACCTTCAGGCCGGCAATTTTAAGAACGTTGTCGGCCATTAGTGCGCTCCTCCGAGATAGGCTTCGATGACGGCCTTGTTCTTCTGGATCTCGGCCGGCAGCCCTTCCGCGATCAGCTTGCCGTATTCCAGCACCGAAATCCGGTCGCACAGGCCCATCATGAGTTTCACGTCGTGTTCGATCAGCAGGATCGTGACGCCCGCGCCCTGGATCTTGACCAGCAGTTCGCGCAGCGCGATCTTTTCCGTGGCGTTCATGCCGGCCGCGGGCTCGTCCAGCGCGAGCAGCTTCGGCTCCGTCGCCAGCGCGCGCGCGATCTCGAGCCTGCGCTGGTCGCCGTACGACAGGAAGCGCGCCGTGCGCTGGCCAAATTGCCCGATGCCGACGAAGTCCAGCAGCTCTTGCGCGCGGGCGCGGATCGCGGCCTCTTCCCGGCGCGCCGCGCCGTGGCGGAAGATGGCGCCGAACACGCCCTGGCGCGTGCGCACGTGGCGCCCGACCATTACGTTTTCCAGCGCGGACATTTCGCCGAACAGGCGAATGTTCTGGAACGTGCGCGCGATGCCGGCCTTGGCGACGGCGTGCGGCGCCGACGGCGAATACGGCTTGCCGTCCAACTCGAACGTGCCCGTGTCCGGCTGGTACAAGCCCGTGATCACGTTGAAGAACGTGGTCTTGCCGGCGCCGTTCGGGCCGATCAGGCCATAGATCTGACCCTTGGCGATCTTGATGCCGACGTCGGTCAGCGCCTGCAGGCCGCCGAAGCGTTTATTGACGCCCGAGATGTTTAGCAGGGTGTCGCTCATGCCTCGTTCTCTTCTTTCTCGTCTTTCGCGATGGCCGCGGCGGGACGGTCTTCCTTGACCGGCGACGGCCACAGGCCGGCCGGGCGGTTCAGCATGATCAGCACCATGGCCAGCCCGTACAGCAACTGGCGCAGCACCTCGGCCTCGATGACGACCTTGCCGAACAACGCCTGCTGCGCGGGTTCGACGACGTGGCGCAGCACTTCGGGCAGCGCGGCCAGCAGCACGCCGCCCATCACGACGCCGGGGATGTGGCCGATGCCGCCCAGCACGACCATCGCCAGCACGGCGATCGATTCCGTCAGCGAGAACGATTCCGGAGACACAAAGCCCTGGAAGGCGGCGAACATGGCGCCCGCGACGCCGCCGAACGATGCGCCCATCGAAAACGCGAGCAGCTTCACGTTGCGTGTATTGATGCCCATCGCTTTCGCCGCGATCTCGTCCTCGCGGATCGCGACCCAGGCGCGGCCCAGGCGCGAGTGCTGCATGCGGCTCGTCATGAAGATCGTCACGATGCACAGCAGCAGGAACAGGAAGTAATACGCGTTGACGGACGGGATGCCGTGGCCGGCGATGTACACGGTCGCGCGCGAACCCGGCTCGCCGGCCAGCGACAGGCCGAAGATCCGGATCGGATCGATCAGGTTGATGCCTTGCGGGCCGTTGGTGAAATTGATCGGATCGTTCAGGTTGTTCATGAAGATCCGGATGATCTCGCCGAAGCCCAGCGTGACGATGGCGAGATAGTCGCCGCGCAATTTCAGCGTCGGGGCGCCCAGCAGCGCGCCGAACAGCGCGGCCACGAGGCCCGCCAGCGGGACGATGAACCAGACGGACAAGTGGATGCCGTTCGTGCGCACGTCCTCGCCGAAGGTGCGCACGATGGCGTCCTGCAGTTCGGGGTGGTAGTTCACGACGGATTCCAGCAGCGCGACGAACTGCGGCGATGCGAGCAGGCCCGTCAGATAGGCGCCCACGGCGAAGAACGCGATATAGCCCAGGTCGAGCAGGCCGGCGAAGCCGACCACGATGTTCAACCCGAGCGCCAGCATGATGTACAGCAGCGCCATGTCGATGATGCGCACCCACGAGTTGCCGAACTGCGCGGCGACGAACGGGAACACGAGCATCACGGCCAGCAGCACCGCCATGCTGGCATACGATTGCCGCGGTTTGTGCGCGGTGTCGAAGGTGAGGAGAGCCATGCCGGAACTCCTTACGCGCGGTCGGCCACGCGCTCGCCCATGATGCCGGACGGCCGCACGGTCAGCACGAGGATCAGCACGACGAATGCGAAGATGTCCTGGTAATTACTGCCCAGGAAGCCGCCGGTCAGGTCGCCGATATAGCCGGCACCGAGGCTTTCGATGATGCCGAGGACGATCCCGCCGATCATCGCGCCATAGATATTGCCGATACCGCCCAGCACGGCGGCCGAGAACGCCTTCATGCCCGGCACCGTGCCCATCGCGAACTGGATCGACGCGTAATTCGCGCCCCACATCACGCCGGCGACGGCGGCCAGCGCGGCGCCGATGGCGAACGTGGCGACGATGACGCGGTTCGAATCGACGCCCATCAGGCCGGCCACGCGCGGGTTCTCGGCGACGGCGCGCATCGCGCGGCCCATGCGGGTCTTTTCGACGAGGAAGACGAGGCCGACCATGGCGGCGGCCGCCAGCACGAGCAGCAGCACCTGCGTGTGCGAGATCACGGCGCCGCCGACCGTGATCGGATCTGACGACAGCAGTTGCGGGAACGGCAGCGGGCTGCGGCCCCAGATCATCATGGCAAACGTCTGCAGCAGGATCGACACGCCGATCGCCGTGATCAGCGGTGCGAGGCGCGGCGCGTTGCGCAGGCGGCGGTAGGCGATGCGTTCGATGAGGATATTGACCAGCATCGTGACGGGAATCGCGCCGATGATGGCGACGGCCAGCTGCACGCCGCCGGGCAGGCCGGGGAACGCGCCATCCAGCAGTTTCAGGATCGACAGGCCGACCATGGCGCCGATCATCAGCACGTCGCCGTGGGCGAAATTGATCAGGTTGAGCACGCCGTAGACCATCGTGTAGCCGAGCGCGATGAGCGCATACATGCTGCCCAGCACCAGCCCGTTCAGGATCTGTTGGACAAAAGTTTCCATGCTTGTGTGGTTTCCTTTCGAACTAACAAAAACGGCACCCGTGGTACGAGTGCCGCCATTCAAGCCACATAATTCCGAACGTCATCATAACGATGTTTTAGAAAAACTAACATCGGAAAATGGATGGGGTGCCGAATAATATTTCTCGTCAGCTCGAGAATACCCGTCGTTCCCGCGCAGGCGGGAATCCAATTGCTGCGTGACCGCACGCGAGGCTTGGATCCCCGCCTGCGCGGGGAGTCGATTCCGGCAGTGCCGGAAACGACGGTTTTCCGGCTAACTTACACGTCGCGCAGCGTCACCACCGGCATGCTCAAAGCGCGCTTGTCCTTGAAGAACGCCACGTCGAACAGGGCCGCCGCGCCCACGACGTCCTTGCCGATCCGGCGCAGCAGGGTCGCCGCCGCCTCGATCGTGCCGCCCGTCGCCAGCACGTCGTCGACGATCAGCACGCGCCGGCCCTTGATGCGCTCCGGCTGGATCTCGATCGTCGCGCTGCCGTACTCGCGGCGGTAGTCGATGCCGATCGCGTCGCCCGGCAGCTTGCCCGGCTTGCGCGCCATCGCGAAGCCGAGGCCGCGCCGGTACGCGAGCGCGCCCGCGAGCATGAAGCCGCGCGCATCCATCGCGAGGAGGAAGTCGACGTCCAGGCGCGCCGTGCGCGCGGTCAGCGCGTCGATGGCGAGCTGCCAGTGGTCCGGGTTGTCGAAGACGCAGCCCACGTCGATGAAATTGACGCCCGGTTCCGGATAATCCTGGAAGAATTCCAGCGGAATAGCGTCGAAACCGGAGGGCGAGCGCGGGCGCAGGTCGAATACGTTCATGGGTCGGACAGGGGATTGTTCAGCAGGCCCGCGGCGCCGGGCCGCGGGCGGGAATGGCGAATCAGGCCGCGGTCGCCTTGCCGGCGTCCAGGCCCTTCGGCAGCGGGAACGTGACGTGTTCCTCGACGCCGTCGAGCGCGCGCACGCTGGCGGCGCCCAAGTCCTTCAGGTGCTCGATCACGGCCTGCACGAGCACTTCCGGCGCCGACGCGCCGGCCGTGACGCCGATGCGCTTCTTGCCGGCGATCCAGGCCGGGTCGATGCCGGCGGCGTTGTCGACCATATAGGCCGGCGTGCCCTTCTTTTCCGCCACTTCGCGCAGGCGGTTCGAATTCGAGCTGTTCGGGCTGCCGACGACGATCACCACTTCCACCTGCGGCGCCATGAATTTCACGGCTTCCTGGCGGTTCGTCGTCGCGTAGCAGATGTCGCCCTTCTTGGGCTCGATGATGTTCGGGAAACGTGCTTTCAGTGCCGCGATGATGTCGAGCGTGTCGTCGACGGACAACGTGGTCTGCGAGACATAGGCCAGCAGATCAGGGTTCGCGACGTTCAGCTTCGCGACGTCCTCGACCGTCTCGACGAGGTGCATGCCCTCTTCCGCCTGGCCCATGGTGCCCTCGACTTCCGGGTGGCCGGCATGGCCGATCATGACGATTTCCGCGCCCTGCTTGCGCATCTTGGCCACTTCCACGTGCACCTTGGTCACGAGCGGGCAGGTGGCGTCATAGACTGACAGGCCGCGCGATTCGGCTTCCTCGCGGACGGCCTTCGACACGCCGTGCGCGGAAAACACGAGCGTGTTGCCGGCCGGGACGTCGTCCAGGTCTTCGATGAAGATGGCGCCCTTGTTGCGCAGGTCGTTGACGACGTAGGCATTGTGCACGATCTCGTGGCGCACGTAGATCGGCGCGCCGAACTGCTGCAGGGCGCGCTCGACGATCTCGATCGCACGGTCGACGCCGGCGCAGAAGCCGCGCGGCTGGGCTAACAGGATCTCGTTTTCCATGGTTCGGTGTGAAGGCGGTGGTTAGAGCACGGAAATCAGCTGGACTTCGAACCTGAGCGGCTGGCCGGCCAGCGGATGGTTGAAGTCGAACACGGCGTCGTCCGCGCGCATTTCGCGCAGCACGCCGGCAAAGCGGCCGCCGCCCGGCGCGCGGAAGTCGACCAGGTCGCCGACCTGGTAATCGGCATCCGGTTCCGAGTTCTCGTCCAGAGTCTTCTTCGTGACGACCTGGATCAGATCGGGATTGCGCTCGCCGAACGCCTCGAGCGGGGTCAGGTCGAACGTCGTATGCGTGCCTTCAGCGAGGCCGAGCAGGCGCTGCTCCAGGAACGGGGCGAGCTGGCCCTGGCCCAGCAGCAAGGTGGCCGGGGTGCTGCCGAAGGTCGTGACGAGGTCCGTACCGTCGGCGGTGGCAAGACGGTAATGCAGGGTCAGGTACGACGATTCGGTGACGACGGGAGCGACGGGAGCGACGGGAGCGTTAGTGGAGGACATTGTTGCGTGTTCGGTTGACGTGCAAACCGCTATTGTAAGCCACCCGTGCCGCTCCCGCCTCAGCCGGCTCGATTTCTGTCGTGGGCGGGAAACGTTCGGGCATCAGGCTCAGCGGCGCAGCTTCCAGCCGCCGTCGACGTCGATTACGCTGCCGGTAATAAAAGTATTGCCGGCCAGCATGACGATCACCTCGGCCACGTCCGCCGCGGTGCCGACGCGGCCGGCGGGCACGGCCGCGCCCATTTCCTCGAACAGGCGGCTGCGCTGCGCGTCCGGCACGCGGTGCCACCATGGCGTATCGATCACGCCCGGCGCCACCATATTCAAGCGCAGCGGCCGCAATTCCGACGCCAGGATCGGCAGCATCGCCTCCAGTGCCCCGTTGATCGCGGCCAGGCCCGCCGTCCCGGGCTGCTGGGCGCGGGCGGAGATGGCGCCGACCAGGGTCGCGGAACCGCCGGCCGCGATGTTGCCGAGGCTGGCCTGCAAGGCGTTCAGCTGGGGCCAGAACTTGCCGTCGAAGCCGGCCTGCAGATCGTCGAGCGCCAGGTCGCGGAACGTGCCCGCACCCGCCGCGCCGGACGCACACACGACCAGGTGATCGAACGGCCCGTGGCCGGCGAAGAACGCGTCGCAGGGGGCGCGCCGGGCCGCGTCGAGCTGGGCGAAGCGTACGCCGGGAATGTCGAGGGCCGCGCCTTTCGCGGCGTCGCGCCCGGTCACGGTCACGCTGGCGCCCAGTTGCGAGAAGCGGTGCGCGCTTTCCAGGCCGATGCCCGACGTGCCGCCGATGACGATGATGCGCTGGTCTTTCATGATCTGCCTTCCGATGTTGATTGGGATGTCAGGCAGTGTAGAAGCGGCCGCGCGCCGGCGGAAATCGTATCCGCCGATACGACCCATCGGGGCCGCCGATCACGTGGCGACGCGGATAACCTGGTCGCGCAGCCAGGCCAGCGCAGGATCGCTGTGAGAGCGCGGGTGCCAGGCGGCGTACAGCGCAAAACCCCTGCTCTCGAACGGCAGCGCAAAACTGTCGAGCACGCCGGCATGCAGGGCCGCCAGGCGCGACGGCACGGTGGCGACGTGGTCGGACTGGCACAGCAGGCCGGGCACGAGCGCGAACGACTGCACGGACAGCACGACGTCGCGGCCGCGGCCCAGCGCCTGCAGATGCTCGTCCATGAAACCATGCAGGCTGCCGCCGCTCGTCGAGACGAGCACGTGGCGCAGGCCGCAATAAGCGTCGAGATCGAGCGGCGCCGTGCCGCGCGGATGGCCCTTGCGCTGCACCATGACGAAATGTTCGTCGAACAACAACCGCGCGCGCATGTTCGCGGGGACCATGCGTTCGGAACCGATCAGCAGGTCGACCTCCCCTTCCTGCAGCTGTGCCGCGATCCGGGCGCCATCGGCCATCCGGAATGCGAGCCGCACGCCCGGCCCCGCGCAGTGCGCCAGCAGGCCGGCCAGCGGCAGGCCCAGCACGGCAGTCGACAAGTCGCTGGCGGCGATCTGGAACGTGCGCTGCGCGGCCAAGGGATCGAACGCCGGCTGCCCGCGCACGATGCCGGCCAGCTGGTCGAGGGCCGCGCGCACGGGCGCGGCGAGGTCGAGCGCGCGGGCCGTCGGGTTCATCCCGCGGCCATTGTCGGCCGGCAGCAGCAGCGGATCGTCGAACAACTGGCGCAGGCGCGCGAGCTGGCCGGACACGGCCGACTGGCTCAGGTGCAGGCGCTGGGCGGCGCGGGTCACGTTCGCTTCCGTCAGCAGGGCGTCGAGCGTGACGAGCAGGTTCAGGTCGAAGGCGCGGAGATCGGTCATGCGTCTATTATTGCGCATGCCCAAGCCAACGCTGTCCCGTCGCGCGAATAATGCACGGTCGCGTCATGGAGGGACTCACATGGGTATCGAAGACTGGCCGGAACAGACCCGGCCGCGCGAACGGCTCGTGCGCGAAGGCGCGCAAGCGCTGTCCGACCCGGAGCTGCTGGCGTTACTGCTGCGCGTGGGTGTGCGCGGCAAGAGCGCCGTGGAATTGGGCCGCGACATCCTGCAGCATTTCGGCTCGTTGCGCGGCCTGTTCGGCGCCAGCCTCGACGACGTGTCCGAGGTCCACGGCCTCGGCATGGCGAAATACGCCCAGTTGCAGGCCGTGATGGAACTGGCCCGGCGCGCCATCGCCGAACAATTGCAGACAGGAGAGGCGTTCGGCTCACCGGAACTCGTCAAGCGCTACCTGCGCATCAAACTCGGGGGCCAGCGCCACGAATCGTTCGTCGTGCTGTTCCTGGACGTCAAGAACCGCCTGGTCGCCGACCGCGAACTGTTCCGCGGCACCCTCACGCAGACGAGCGTCTACCCGCGCGAGGTCGTCATCGAAGCCCTGTCGCACAATGCCGCGAGCGTGATCCTGGCGCACAACCACCCGTCCGGGCTACCGGAGCCGAGCGACGCCGACCTGCGCCTGACGCAGGCGCTGGTCCAGGCGTTGGGCCTCGTGGACATCCGCGTGCTCGACCATTTCATCGTCGCCGGGCCGCTCGTCCACTCGTTCGCCGAACACGGTCAGCTGTAAGCCCGAATTTTTGAAGCTGCTAGGATGGCGTTTTGATCATGACAGTTGAGCCATGTCCCTTCGCATCCTTGCCCTCTGCGGCAGCCAACGCGCCCGCTCGATGAGCGCCGGCGTGCTGCGCGCCTGCCGCGATCTCGCGCCCGCCGGCGTCGTCGTCGAACTCTTCGAACAGCATAAGGATTTTCCGCTGTTCAATCCCGAGCGCACCGACGTGCCGTCCGGCGTGCTCGCCCTGCAGGACGCGATCACGGCGGCCGACGCCCTCCTCATCGCCAGCCCCGAGTACGCGCACGGCGTCACGGGCACGATCAAGAACACGCTCGACTGGGTCGTCGGCCACGCGCCGTTCGCGGGGAAGCCGGTCGCCGTGCTCAATCCGTCGTATCAATCGTTCCACGCGGACGAGGCGCTGAAGGAAACGCTGCGCACGATGTCGGCCGACCTCGTCCTCGATGCCTGCCTGCGCATTCCCGTCATCGGCTCCGGCACCGATCCGGCACAGATCGCGGACATGCCCCGCTTCGCAGCGCCGATCGCGGCCGCGCTGCACGCGCTCGTGGCGCATATCGGACGGACGGCCGCAGCCCCGGCAACAAGGGAATAACGGTGTGTAAACAGGACCTTACGGCGCAAACATTGCGAAAGTTCACGATTGTTAAATCTCGCCGATTTATGGAGAAACAATTTTTTTCCGCAAGTTGTTGATTACGCGACGGTTTTCAAGCTATACTCTCGTTTTTCCGATTGTGGAAGTTTA
>Ga0209148_1000762_pt1 | contig 24561 bp, 20 predicted proteins | sample AraplaCol_mMF_r2_2_FD_184288 | JGI IMG/M metagenome (GOLD analysis project Ga0209148, IMG submission 184288) | Arabidopsis root microbial communities from North Carolina, USA - plate scrape CL_Col_mMF_r2 (SPAdes) (version 2) | ecosystem: Host-associated > Plants > Roots > Endosphere | place... | reverse complement strand
GAACGTCGACTTCTACTCGGGCATCATCTACAAGGCCCTGGGTATCCCGACCGAAATGTTCACCGTGATGTTCGCCATCGCGCGTACCTCCGGCTGGATCTCGCATTGGATCGAGCAGCACGAAACCCCGGGATCGCGCATCGGCCGTCCGCGCCAGATCTACACTGGTGCCGACGTTCGCGACTACGTTCCTGGCGACAAGCGCTGAATAAGAAACCCCGCGAAAGCGGGGTTTTTTTTGGCTGACTGTTGAGCCGCCTCGGCCTCGGGCGGGCGTCAAGTCGACGCGTTGAACGCCTCGATGTCCTCTTCTGCCAGCAACTGCTGCACCATCGCTGCCGTGGCGCGCCGCATCGGTCGTTCGTCGACACGGTCGAGCGGTGCTTGGCGAAGGGCATCCATCGGCAGCACCGTGAGATCGAACGGGATGCCGTCAGCGCCGAACAGCAGCACGGGGTGTTCGCTTTGCTCGGAATGCGACCAGCGCAGTCGACGCGTCTGGGTTTCCAATGGGATGCCTTGTTCGCGCAGGAACAGGCCGGGGGCTTCGGGGTCGTCGCTGAACACGTGCAGGCACACGGCGGAGTGTTCGTCGGCCGTGCCTTCGAGCACCGCACCGACCAGGCGCGCATCGAAGCCGCGTAGGAAACGCATCGCCTCGACGGCTGCCTCGCGTCGGGCGCGCAAGGCCAGGGGTTGCGTGTCGGCGTGGAACAGACGCTGATGCTCGCGCAGGGCGTCCTCGATCTCGTTGTTGCGGGGCAGGGCTTGCGTATCGACGATGCCGAGTCGCTCGGCAGCCTTCAGCTTCGCGTGGTGGAAGTCACGGATGCCATGCTCGCTCATCAGGCGCGCCGCCTCCTGGGCGACGAGGACGCGGTTGCGCTGCGTCCGGTCCTGGGCATGGATCCTGTGGTGTTCGCCTCGTGCCATGACTCACCCCATGTATGTTCTTGAGTACGTGTGCCAGACGCCGCGCTGGCATGCGCGCGTCAGAAGATGTCGTAGGCGTGTTCCTGCTGGTCCTCCTGTTGTTTCTGCGCCGCCTGCTCGCGAAGACGATCGACGTCCTCGACCTTCATGATCTCGTTCATGCCGCCGGGCGAGGGCAGGCCTGAACTCGGATCGATCTGTACGGTGGCAATGCCAGGCGGCATCGCCAGGGTGTGCGAAGGCTTGTCCTTGAGGACGGCGCCCATGTAGTCCATCCAGATGGGGAGCGCGGCCTTGGCGCCGAACTCGCCGCGTCCCAGCGAGCTGAAGTCGTCGAAACCGACCCACACCGCAGTGGACACGTCGCCGTTGAAACCGACGAACCACGCGTCGCGGTGATCGTTGGTGGAGCCCGTCTTGCCAGCAAGGTCGTCGCGACCGAGCGCCCGTGCCGCAGCGCCCGTGCCGCGCTTTACGACGTCCTGCATCAGCGAGGTCACCAGATAATCGTTGCGCACGTCGATGACGTGAGGTGCAAGCTTCGGTGCTTCGGATGCACTGGCGTGCGCATCCGCCGGCAACACGGCCTCGCCGGTGCCGCTACCCGCAGCCGTGCCGGCGGTCGCGGGGCGAGCCGGGATGAGGGCGGTCGAAGGCTGCGTCGGCGGACCCGGCGGGGTCGGATTGAGCAGGCGCTCCTGACACTCGGCGCAGGCCCGCTCGGGGTTCGCGACATAGACAGGCTTGCCGTCGCGGTCGTCGATCCGAGCGATGAAGTAGGGCGTGACCAGATAGCCGCCGTTGGCGAACACGGCATAGCCGCGTGCCATGGCCATCGGAGATACCGACGCGGTACCGAGCGCGAGCGACAGGTTCTGCGGCAGCGCATCCGGGGTGAAGCCGAAGCGCGTCACGTAGTCGCGCGCGTAGCGCACGCCGATCGCGTCCAGCAGACGCACGGAGACCAGGTTCTTCGACTTCACCAACGCTTCGCGCAGGCGCATCGGACCGTCGAACTTGTTGTCGTCGTTGGCCGGCGTCCACATGCCGTCGGGGCGCGACGGATCGGGGAACGCCACCGGCGCATCGTTGACGATCGAGGCGGGGGTGAAGCCCCGGTCGAAGGCGGCCGAGTAAAGATACGGCTTGAAGCTGGAGCCCGGCTGGCGGGCGGCCATCACGGCGCGGTTGAACTTCGAGCGTACGAAGCTGAAGCCACCGACGAGCGCGCGCACGGCACCATCTTCGGGATCGAGGGCGACCAGTGCGGCCTGGACCGCCGGGATCTGCGTCAGACGCCATTCGAGTTTTGCCGGCTCGGCCTTCGCGTCCGGGGCGGGCTTACCTTCCTCGGCGGCGACTGCCTCGGCAACGTCGTCCTTGGCGGTGTGGATCAGACGAACGACATCGCCTCGCTTCAGCACGGCATCGACGCGAGTCGGCGCGGCGCCAGCGCGCCCTTCGTTGACATACGGTCTTGCCCAGGCAATGGACGCCAGGTCGAGCGTGACCGTCTCCTTGGGAGAGAGGTACACCTTGGCCTCCTTAGCGCCGGTCTCCGTGACGATGCCCGGCATCATGCCCGCGACGCTCGTGTAGCCGGCGAGAACGCGATCGTAGTCGTCGGGACCGGCCTGGGCGGGCAGCTCCTCGTGGCCCTCGGGGCCGCGATAGCCATGACGGCGATCGTAGGCGGACAGTCGGCCGCGTAGGGCCTCGTTCGCAGCGGCCTGGCTGTCGCTGGGCACGGTGGTATGCACCACGTAGCCTTCGGTCAACGCGTCGTTGCCGAGCTTCTCCAGTACCTGCTGGCGAACCATCTCGGCGAGGTACGGCGCATCGACTTCGATCTGCTGCTCATGCGGGAAAGCATCGTTGGGTTCCTTGATGGCCTCGTCGTATTCCGCCTTCGTGATGAAGCGGTTCGAGAGCATCTGGCCGAGGACCCAGTCACGGCGCGCGAGCAGGCGCTTCGGGTTGTTCAGCGGATTGACCACGGAGGGCAGCTGGAAGGTCGAGGCGAGCGCGGCGCTTTCCGCCACGGTGAGCTGATCCAGGGTCTTGCCGTAGTAGTACGACGCGGCGGCGGCGAGTCCGTATGAGCGATGGCCCAGGAACATCTTGTTGATGTACAGCTCGAGGATCTGGTCCTTGGTGAGCTCGTTCTCCATGCGCAGAGCGATGAACATCTCGGTCAGCTTGCGCGAGTAGAGCTTCTCGGGGCTGAGGAAGAAGTTGCGCGCGACCTGCTGGGTGATCGTCGAGCCACCCGGCCCCTTGTCGCCGCCGGACAGGATCACGTGGATGCCCGCGCGGGCGATGCCATGCCAGTCCACGCCCGGATGGCTGTAGAAGTCCGCGTCCTCGGCCGAAAGCACGGCATTCTTCAGCCGCGCCGGCACGTCCGCGATGCGGACGGGAATGCGTCGGGTCTCGCCGAACGAGGCGATCAGCCGCCCGTCGGAGCTGAGGACGCGCAGGGGAACCTGCATGTGGTAGTCACGCAAGACCGCCACGGAGGGCAGGCGCGGCGCCAAGAGCCAGTAGGCCACGCCCACGGCGCCGACCACGAAAAGGATGCCGGCCAGGGCGAGATACAGCGCGTAGCGCAGCAGACGCTTGAGGATTCGCATGGAGGGGGAGGGGTCACCGCCGTGAGTATTCGGGGGCGAGTATAGAGCCAAGCCGCACCCCGGGCGGGGAGGGGCTACGCTCGACCCGGTATGAACGCATTCCGCTAACCCGGTGACTCGATTTGTGAATTAGTGCCGGAACGGGCTCAAAGCGGCCGTTGCCAATCCGTTAAGTTTTAGATCTAATGCCATCGCGCCGACGAAACAATTCCGACAAAGGCGCCGGGAAGGGGGAATCTCGTGGGGCTCTTTACACCCAAAGCGGCGCCGTTGATCGGCGTCGATATCAGCTCGACCGCGGTAAAGCTGCTTCAACTCAGCCAAGCCGGCGGCCGTTATCGCGTGGAACACTACGCGGTAGAGCCGTTGCCGCCCAATGCGGTCGTCGAAAAGAACATCGTCGAGGTCGAGGCCGTGGGTGAAGCCATCCGGCGCGCCCTCACGCGCTCCGGCGCCAAGGTGAAGCATGCGGCGGCGGCGGTAGCCGGCTCCGCGGTGATCACCCGGGTCATCCCCATGTCGGCCGATCTCTCCGAGGACGACCTCGAGGGACAGATCCAGGTCGAAGCGAACCAGTACATCCCTTACCCGATCGAGGAAGTGAGCCTCGATTTCGAGGTTCTGGGCCCGGTTCGCGACAACCCCGAAATGAACAACGTGCTCCTGGCCGCCTCGCGGACGGAGAACGTGGACATGCGCATCGCCGCGCTCGACCTGGGTGGCCTGACCGCCCGGGTCATCGATGTCGAGGCGTTCGCCATGGAAAACGCCTTCGGCATGGTGGCCGACCAGTTGGCGGTTTCCCGTGACGCGCTCGTCGCGGTCGTCGACATCGGCGCCACCATGACCACCCTGGCGGTGCTGAAGAACCAGCGCACCATCTATTCCCGCGAACAGGTCTTCGGCGGCAAGCAGCTCACCGACGAGATCATGCGCCGCTACGGACTTTCGTACGAGGAAGCGGGTCGGGCCAAGCGCAAGGGCGGCCTGCCGGAGTCCTACGAGATGGAGGCGCTCGAGCCGTTCAAGGAATCGCTGGTCCAGCAGGTCAGCCGCCTGCTCCAGTTCTTCTTTGCCGGCAGCGAATACAGCCGCGTCGACCAGGTGGTGCTGGCCGGCGGCTGCGCTGCCATCGAGGGCATCACCGAACTGCTCGAGCAGCAGCTCGGCGTGCCGTGCGTGGTCGCCAATCCGCTGGCGCGCATGGCGCTGTCCAGCCGCGTGCAGGCGCAGACCCTCGCTCAGGACGCGCCCGCCCTGATGATTGCCGTCGGCCTGGCCATGAGGAGCTTCGACTGATGGCACGCATCAACCTGCTTCCCTGGCGCGCCGAGCGCCGCAAACAACGGGAAAGGGAGTTCTACATCCAGCTTGGCATGGCCTTCGGCGCCGGCCTGGTCGTGCTGATCGGCTGGTCGCTGTGGATGGATGCCCGGATCGACAACCAGGCCGAGCGGAACACGTACCTGCAAGGCGAGATCAAGCAGCTCGACGACCGTATCGCCAAGATCAAGGATCTGGAAAAGGTCCGCGCCGACCTGCTCCAGCGCAAGCAGATCATCGAGCAGCTGCAGGCCAACCGCTCGCAGATGGTCCACCTGTTCGACGAACTGGTGAAGACGATTCCGGCCAGCGCGCGGCTTTCCGCCATGAAGCAGTCCGCCGACTCCATGTCGCTGGACGGCGTCTCGCAGTCGAACTCCAGCGTCGCCGAGTACATGCGCAACATCGAGGCGTCGCCCTGGATGGGGCATGTCGACCTGCGCAAGACCGAGAATACCCACGACGCTTCGCGCATGCCGTACACCTTCGGTCTCGACGTCCGGCTGAACCGGCCCGGCGACGCCGACGCGGCTCCGGCCGGCGCCGCGACCAGCGCTGCGCCCGCTGCCCCGGCGGCGGTACCGGCCCCGCTGGCGCGCGCCGCGCAGGCCGTCGCTGGCTCGCCGACACCCGCCGCTCCCGGCACCGCCGCGACGAAGCCTGTCGCCGCCACACCGGCCACGCCGCCGGCGGCTCCCGCACCGACAGGAGCCAAGCCATGAAATTTTTTGACGATCTGCGCAATCTCGATCGCCACAACGTTGGCGGCTGGCCGAAGTCGATAAAGGTGTTCTTCACCGTCCTCGTTTTCCTGGTGGTACTGCTGGTGGGCTGGTACTTCCAGATCAGCAGCCAGCAGGACGATCTGGCCACGGCCGAGGGCCAGGAAGAACAGCTCAAGTCCGAGTTCTCCCAGAAGCAGGCGAAGTCCGCCAATCTCGAAGCGCTGGAGCAGCAGCTCGCCGACATGCAGGACATGCTGCGCACCCTTCTGCGCCAGCTGCCCAGCAAGACCGAGATGCCGGAGCTCCTCATCGACATCTCGCAGACGGCGCTGGCCGCCGGCATCGAGAACGAGCTGTTCCAGCCGGGCCCGGAAACGCCGAAGGACTTCTACGCCGAGAAGCCGATCACGCTGCGCATGGTGGGTACGTACCACCAGTTCGGCACCTTCATCAGCGGCGTGGCCTCGCTCCCGCGCGTCGTTATCTTGACGCTGCACGACGTCTCGCTCAGCCCGAAGGATGCAAAGGACGGCAAATCCGGCTCCGGCCTGCTGGTCCTCCAGGGCACCGTGAAGACCTATCGCTACCTCGAAGACGACGAGACGAAACCCACGCCCGCAGCGAAGGGAGCCAAGCGATGACGCGCGCCATGTCCATCCTTCGCCCCTTGTCCATCGGTCTGCTCGGCGCCCTGGCCCTGGCCGGGTGCACGCGCGGCACGTCCGACCTGCGCGAGTGGGTCGATGCCGAGAAACACAAGAAGGGCGAGCCCATCCCGCCGTTGCCGGTGATTCGCACCTTCGAGACCTTCGCCTATCAGGATCAGGGCGCACGCGATCCGTTCAGCCCGAGCACGGCCGAAATGGATACCAGCGCCACGAGCGGCCCCCGGCCGGACGAAAATCGTCCGAAGGAGCCCCTGGAGATGTTCTCGCTGGACAGCCTGAAGATGGTTGGCACGGTTGGTGCTGGTGCCAGCCTGGAGGCGCTCGTCAAGGATCCCGGTGGGGTGATCCATCGCGTCCATCGGAATGAGTACATGGGGCAGGCCTACGGCCGTATCACCGCCGTCGGGGAGGATCGCATCGATCTGGTCGAGCTGGTGCCGAACGGCAGCGGCGGCTGGATGGAGCGTCCGGCAAGTATTTCGGTCGGTGAAAAATAAGAACTCGGGGATGACGCACATGACGACCAAATCCACTCATCTGCCGGGTAGCGCGCGCTCTTGGTCGCGCCGCTGGATCCTCGGCACCGCGCTGGCCTTTGCCGGCGCCTTCGCCGGCACGGCGTCGGCCGCCAACGCGCTGCAGAATGTCAGCTATGACGCGCAGCCCGGCGGGCGGGTCGAGCTGAAGCTCGCCTTCTCGGAGCGGGCGCCGGACCCGAAGGTCTTCACGACCAGCAATCCGCCGCGCATCGCGATCGATCTGGCGGATACGACGAACGCCTACAGCACCCGCCACATCGAGATCGGCAAGGGCGCCACCTCGGGTGTGTCGGTGGTGTCTGCCGGCGGCCGTACCCGGGTCACGGTCGAACTGTTCCGCGACTCGGCTTATAAGACGCGCGTCGACGGCAAGAACCTCATCGTTACCGTGAATAACGGACCGAGCGGCGCCACGACCACCACGGCGATCGTCTCCGATCCCACGAAGGCCTTGCCGTCGAGCGCCGGCACGCCGCTGTCCAACATCGACTTCCGCCGTGGGCAGAACGGCGAAGGCCGCGTCATGGTCACGCTGGGCAGCAGTGCATCCACCCCCGAAATGCATCGCGAAGGCGATCGCGTCGTGGTGAGCCTGCCGGGTGCCACCCTGCCGCCGAAGCTCAGCCAGCGCCTGGACGTGCTCGACTTCGCTACGCCGGTGCAGTCGATCGAGCCCAGCTCGCGTCCGGGCGGCGCTCGCCTCGACATCCGCACCAAGGGCGAGGTCGAAGTATCGGCCTACCAGAACGGTACCGAGTACGCCGTCGAGGTCGCCCCGAAGAAGGCCTCGGCACCGACCGGCAAGGCCGCGAAGGGTCAAGAACCGACGTATTCCGGTTCGCGCCTGACCTTCAATTTCCAGGACATCCCGGTTCGTTCGGCGCTGCAACTCATCGCAGACGAGGCGAAGCTCAATCTCGTCGCTTCCGACAGCGTCGGTGGCAGCGTCACGCTGCGCCTCGTCAATACGCCGTGGGATCAGGCGCTCGACGTGATCCTGCGCGCCAAGGGCCTCGACAAGCGCCGCAGTGGCAACGTCATCTGGATCGCACCGCAGACCGAACTGGCGAACTACGAGCAGAGCCTCGCCGATGCCCGCCAGAAGGCTGAGGATTCCGCGGAGCTGATTTCCGACTACATCCCGATCAGCTACGGCAAGGCTGAAGATATCGCCAAGCTGCTGACCTCGGGCAGCATGCAGGGTGGCGGCGGTTCGGGCGGCAGCACGTCGCGTGGCTTCCTTTCGCCGCGCGGTAGCGTTTCGTTCGACGACCGCACCAACACGCTGCTCATCAACGACACGCCGGACAAGATCCGCGATCTGCGCGATCTGATCGCCACGCTCGACCGGCCGGTACAGCAGGTGCTGATCGAATCGCGCATCGTGGTGGCCACCGACCAGTTCAGCCGTGACCTCGGCGTGCGCTGGGGTGTCCAGGGCTTCAACCACAACAACGCCAACCAGATCATCGGTACGTCGCCCGACCTCACCAGCGGTGGCAACGGCACGACCGCAGGCGGCACGGGTGGCCTGGTTACCAGCGTCCGCAACAGCGACGTCAACTACGCCAATTCGTACAACCAGTGGCTCGCCAACAACCGTACCGGCGACCTGCCGACGCGCCAGCCTTACACCTTGCCGGGCGGCTACAACGTCAACCTGCCTGTGTCGAACCCGGCCGGTAGCATCGGTCTGGCGATCCTCGGTGCGAACTACCTGGTCGACCTCGAACTCTCGGCAGCGCAGACGGAAGGTCGCAGCGAAGTGGTCTCCAGCCCGCGCGTCATCACCGCGAACCAGCAGGAAGCGGTGATCAAGCAGGGTACGCAGATCGGCTACGTGACCTACCAGGCGTCCAGTTCGGGCGGTGGTGCGCAGAATGCGACGGTGCAGTTCAAGGACGCCGTGCTCGAACTGCGCGTCACGCCGACGATCACTGCCGACAGCCGTGTGTATCTCAAGATCAACGTAAAGAAGGACGCCCTCGCGCAGTTGGTGCCGAGCCCGGGTGGTGGTGCGGTACCGCAGATCGATACGCGCGAGATCAACACGTCCGTGCTCGTCGACAACGGACAGACCGTCGTCCTCGGCGGTATCTATGAGATCACCAAGAACAACACGGTGGACAAGGTGCCGGGCCTCGGCGACATTCCCGGCCTGGGCGTGTTGTTCCGCCGTACCAGCCGCGGCAATGACAAGGCCGAGCTGCTGATCTTCGTGACGCCGCGCATCCTGAGCGAAACCTTGCAGTAAGTCGCTGCGAGGATTCGCCCTACGCAAAGGCCCGCCATCGTGCGGGCCTTTGTTTTTTGCGACGACTACAACGAAATGCGTATTCGACGCGCGAGACCGGGGGTATAGCATCGCGATGGTATAGGGATTCGAGACCGGGAAGGCACCCGGTGGTGTTCGTTGCGCAGGGAGCGCGCCATGAAGCGGTTGGTTGGTTTTTCCTTCGTCATTTTGCTGTCTGCCTGCGCCGTCCCCGTATCGACGGAACGGTCCGTTATCGTTCCTTACGACGATGCGCCCCAGGTCACCGCGAGTCAGCCACGGCCAACGGGAAAGCGGGGTGTCGAAGCGGCCGCGGAACTCGCGCGCTGGTACAACGACAAGGTGACTGACTGCGGCAATCCCGGTCTGGCGGCGGCTCTGTGCAGTGGCGTCATGTTGCGAGCGACGGAGAACAATCCCGCGTTCCTACCCTGGGATCCAAGTAATGCCTCCATCATCTCCGGTGGCGTCTCGTTCTCCTGGCTGCGCGCGGACAGCAATTTTTCGAACCTCGTCTTCGGCTACAGGAATGGGTTCATTTTCTATCCCGTGTTGCGAACCCGCCTGGAAAGAACAGCAATATCGAGGTGCTTTGCGTCTTCCCACATGACGCAGACACCAATACCCGGTCTACGCTGCAAGGTTGCGGGCCCAACGCCTCCTATCCCAACGACTCCCGTCCCTGCACGGATCAGGGCATCGATACGGCAGCGAAGTGGTTGGAGAAATACGACGGCAGTGCCAATCCGTACTATTTCCAGTGTGGCTGGAGTGTGCGCTCGGGCGAGCGCGATCAGGCAGCGCGATTCATGGCGGCGGTCGGCGCTCGCAGCGCTATGTCAAACAAACAATGGGTCACGCAGAACGAGCTGCGCTAGCCACGTGGGCAACGGGAACGGGCGCAACCCTGCCGATCCAATCCTTCTTTTACGTAGATGGGAACCTTGACGCGCGCGCCAAAGCGCAGAACGATCAGCTTCGGTATTTCCAGCATTATGGCCAGACCATTCCTGTCATTCGACTCACCTTGGCGGAGGCGAGGGGAGGGAGGGCGTCATTCGCCTATTTCGAGGAAGACCAGATCGGCTCCGGGTCCGGTCCCGTCGACATGCAATTCGACACCCGTCCTGTCTATCTCGACGGTAAAGCGTTCATCATCACTCAGCGGCCCGACATCCTGCCGCGCTTCGACGGTAGTAACTCGATCACGCGTACGGCCTTTGGCGGCCGTCCGCCTTATACCTACACCAGCAGCAATACCGCTGTGGCGATGGTGAGTTCAACGGGAAAGGTCACGCCGCGCGCGAATGGCGCGGCCATCATTTCCGTGAAGGACAGCGCCGGGCAACGTGCCGAATACCAAGTCACTATGACCAATGTCTTGCAGGTCAGATATGCAGGCAACATGCCCTACCAGCCTGCGCTGAATGATTTGGCAAGCCGAGGGGAGCGCATGCCCACTTCAGGCGACATCGGTAATATGCAACTGGTCTTCGGCAGCCGCTGGCCTTATGTCGCGGACTTCTATTGGACGAGCGACCCATGCGGCGACGCGGCGCATGGCGTGTACTATATCCACGCCCTCGAACGACGAGGGAAGTGCATACCCAACACGCAAGCCGAAGAAACGGTGGGTTTGAAGTAGCCCATAGGTCGCGTGGCTCATGGCTCGCGTCCAGGCGACGGGGCCGAACTGACCTTCGGCCCTAAACTTCCGGGCTTTCGTGTGGTCTTATCGGGCCTCCGCCCTGCACGAGACCCCGCCCATGTCCGACACGCCCGCTGCCGCCACGCCGCTTCAGGACGCCTTCGTCCGCCTGCGTGAGGAACTGGCGCGGGGCATCATCGGCCAGCCGCATCTGGTCGAATGCCTGCTTATCGCCCTGTTGGCCGACGGCCATCTGCTGGTCGAGGGTGCGCCCGGGTTGGCGAAGACCACGGCGATCAAGGCCCTGGCGACGCGCATCGAAGCCGATTTCCACCGCATCCAGTTCACGCCCGACCTGCTTCCCGCGGACCTGACCGGCACCGACATCTTCCGGCCGCAGACCGGCAGCTTCGAATTCGAGCGCGGTCCGTTGTTCCACAACATCGTGCTGGCGGACGAGATCAACCGCGCGCCGGCCAAGGTGCAGTCGGCGCTGCTGGAGGCCATGGCCGAACGGCAGATCACCATCGGGCGCCGAACCTGGCCACTGCCCGACCTGTTCATGGTGATGGCCACACAGAATCCCATCGAGCAGGAGGGTACCTTCGCGTTGCCCGAGGCGCAGCTCGACCGCTTTCTCATGCACGTGACCATCGGTTACCCGGACGCCGATGCCGAGCTGGCGATTCTTCGCCTTGCTCGTGAGCAGGCGCGTGAGGTGCGGCATCCCGCGCCACCTGTGTCGTACGTGCTCCGCCCGGCCGACGTCTTCGCGGCTCGTGATGCCGTGCTTGCCGTACACATGGCCGAGCCGCTTGAGCGCTACATCACCCAGTTGGTGGTCGCGTCGCGCGATGCCGGTAAGTATGGTCCGGAACTCGCCCGCTGGATCGCCTGGGGCGCAAGCCCGCGTGCCACGATCGCACTCGATCGCTGCGCCCGCGCGCACGCTTGGCTGGCCGGGCGCGATTACGTAGTGCCGGATGACGTTCACGCCGTCGCGCATGAAGTACTGCGCCATCGCGTGCTGCCCAGTTACGAGGCCGAGGCCGAGGGCGTCCGCATCGATACGGTCATCGACCGCCTGCTGGACCTCGTTCCGCTGCCGTGAACGCCGCCGCCCCCAGCGCCGACGGGCGCGTTCACGTCTCGCTTCCCGAACTCATCGCCCTGCGTTCGCGCGTAGCGCGTGCGCCGGCACCGCCCGTGGTCTCGCGCGTGCAGCGCAGTGGGCAGCGCCCCAGCCGTCTGCACGGACGTGGCATGGACTACGCCGAGTCGCGCGTCTACCAGCCCGGCGACGACGTGCGCCGGATGGACTGGCGTCTGACCGCACGCAGTGGCGTGGCGCATACCAAACTGTTCCAGGAAGAACGGGAAGGGCGATTGCTCATCCTGCTCGATACCAACGCGAGCATGCGCTTCGGTACGCGTACGCGCTTCAAATCGGTACAGGCTGCGCGAGCTGCGGCCATGGCGGCGTGGTATGCGGTGCGCGGCGCCGATCGGGTCGGCGTGTTGGCCTTCGGCGGTCAGCGTCATCTACTGCGTCCGCAGGGCGGTGCGCGTGGCGCGCTTGCCTTGGCGGGCGCCCTGGCGGCGTGGGATGCGCTGCCACCGGCAGAGGACGAAACGCTATCGAGTGCACTCCAACGTGCCGGCCGGCTCATGCATGGCGCATCCCGAGTGCTGCTGGTGAGCGACGGTTTCGCCGTGGATGATGCGGCGCGAGGACGCATGCTCGGCCTCGTCGCGAAAGCGGAAGTTGCGGTGCTTACCGTGGCCGATCCGCTCGAACTCGCCGAGCCACCCGCAGGGCGCTATCCGTTCGCCCATCGTGGCGTGCACTACGACGTGGCGCTGCACGGCGAGCGCCAGCGTGCGGATTTCGCGCGCACCCTTGGCGAGGGCCGGCACAGGCTCGATACGTTGTGCGCGGGCCTCGGTCTGAAGCACCGCACACTGGACACCACGGGGGATCCGCTCGACGCGATCGTCGCTCTGCTCGGGCAGGCGAGGAGTCGGTGATGCCCGAGAACGGTCCTGCATTGCGCGACATCCACGTGCCGCCGGTGTCCCCGTGGTGGCCATGGGCACCGGGCTGGTGGGTGTTGCTGGCGCTCGTCGTCGTCGTACTCGTCGTTCTTGTGATCGTGTGGCGACGCCGTATCGCATGGCGTCGCTACGTGGACGCGACCCTGGCCGACTTGCGCGATGCCCGCGAGCGGCATGCGCGTGATGGCGACGCCATCGCCTTCGCGGCCAAGGCAAGCGAACTCGTACGGCGCGTCGCTCGCACGCGCGAGCCGCAAAGCGTTGCGCTGTCCGGCGAAGCCTGGCGGGCGGCGCTCGCTCGCATGGCGCCTGCCAACAACGTGTCGCTGCTGGTTGCGTTGGACGATGCGAAGTACCGACGCGACATGCCGATCGACGTCGACGCCGCGGCACGCGAGGTCGAGGGCTGGGTGCGTGCCGCGTTGCGTCGTCCGTCGCGCCGGCCCAACGCAGGGAGGGCATCGCATGTCGCTGCCTGAGTTCGCCTGGCCGTGGCTCTTCCTGGCGTTGCCGCTGCCCTGGTTGTTGCGCCGCGTGTTGCGGCCGGTGAAGCCGGCGCAAGCACTGAATCTCCCCCAGCCCGGGCTGGCGCTCGTGCAGGCGTCGCTGGCGAAGGCGCCTTTCGCAGCGACCCTGCTGTTGGTGCTCGCGTGGGTGTGTCTTGTGGTCGCTGCGGCGCGTCCGCAGCAGCTCGGTCCGCCGGAGCCGCAACGACGGAGCGGCCGCGCCATGATGCTCGCCGTGGATCTTTCGGGAAGCATGTCGCTCGGCGACATGCAGCTCGCGGGCCGTGACGTCACGCGCTTTGCCGCGGTGGAAGCCATCGCGGGCGACTTCATCGATCGCCGTGCAGGCGATCAGCTGGGGCTCATTCTGTTCGGTTCGCAGGCGTACCTCGTCACGCCGCTGACGTACGATCTGGACGCCGTTCGCGCGCAACTGCACGGCGCGGTCGTCGGCCTGCCGGGTCGTGAGACCGCTATCGGTGACGCCCTCGCCGTCGCCGTGAAACGCCTCGCCGACATGCCCGAGCAAGCCCGCGTGGTCGTGCTGCTGACGGACGGTGTGAACAACGCCGGCTCCATTGCACCGCGTGAGGCGGCCCGGGCGGCGAAGGCGGCAGGCGTGCGGGTGTACACCATCGGCATCGGTGCGAATGCGATGCGTGTGCCCGATTTCTTCGGCAGTCGCGTCGTCAATCCCTCCGCCGATCTCGACGTCGGCATGCTCACCGACATTGCCAACCAGACCGGCGGGCGTTTCTTCCGCGCCACCGATACGAGCGAACTGGCCGATGCATATCGCGCCATCGACACGCTCGAACCCGTGCCGCAGCAGGGCGCGGCATTGCGTCCGCACGTGGAGCTGTTCCGCTGGCCCCTGTTGGCGGCGTGCCTGCTGTTCGCCCTCGCCATGGTGCCGCGTTATGTCGGTACGAGGGCGGCCGCATGACGACATGGCTGCGCGATTTTCATTTCATCGAGCCGCGCTGGCTGTGGCTGCTCGTGCTCGTGCCGGTGTTGGCCTGGCTCGTGGGTCGTCGGCCGGCGGAACAACGCGTGCTGGCGCGGCTGGCGGATCCGGCCCTGTTGCCCTACCTGCTCGATGGTGAACCCTCTGCCGCGCGCGCGCCCGTGGCGGCATTCGTCTCGGCGGCGTTGCTTGCGATCGTCGCGCTTGCCGGCCCGACCTGGGACAAGCAGGCCCAGCCCTTGTTTGCCGAACGCGCCGCGCAGGTGGTGGTCGTTTCGATGTCGCCACACATGCTTTCGCACGACGTCGTACCCGATCGCCTTAGCCGCGTGCGCTACAAGATCCGCGAACTCTATGCCGCGAACGGCGATGGCATGAATGCCTTGATCGCCTATACCGGCGAGGCGTTCACCGTCGCCCCGCTCACTACCGACGCGCACAGCGTGGACGATCTGCTTACGGCGTTGGCACCGGACACCATGCCGGTCGAGGGAGACGATCCTGGGAAGGCCATCGACCAGGCGGCCGATCTCGTCCGCCACGCGGGTCTCCGCGGCGGCTCGATCGTACTCGTTACCGATCGAGCCGATGGGGCAGCCATCGCCGCGGCCCGGCGCGCACGTGCCGCGGGCGATCGCGTCTCCGTGCTCGGCGTCGGCAGCACGCGCGGTGGCCCCATTCCCACCAGTGAGGGCGGATTCCTGAAGGACGAGCATGGCGCGATCGTCATGGCGCCTCGGGACGATGCGTCACTCGCTGCCGTTGCCGAGGCGGGGGGTGGACGTTTCGTGCCCGTCGCAGACGACAGTTCCGACGTGAAGTCGCTGGCGTCTCTGGTGCGCGCCGACGGCGATGCCAAAGCGATCGACGGCGCGACGTCGGGACAGTGGCAGGATCGCGGCCCGTGGCTGCTGCTTCCCTTGCTTCCCATCGTGGCGTTGGCCTTCCGGAGAGGTTGGCTGCTCGTGCTTGCCTTGGCCTTTGTGCCGCTATCGCCTGCACGGGCCGACGGTTTGACCGACCTGTTCCGCACGCGCGACCAGCAAGCGGCACAGGCGCTTGCCCAGGGTGACGCAAAGCAAGCTCAGGCACTCGCACACGATCCGGCCTTGCGTGGTGCAGCGGCGTATCGTGCGGGCGACTACGCCGCCGCGGAAGCCGCATTCGCACAGCGTGACGATGCCGAATCGCAGTACAACCTGGGCAACGCACTCGCCAAGCAGCAGCGCTACGAAGACGCCCTCGCGGCCTACGATCGCGCGCTCAAGCGCGATCCGCACCATGCCGACGCCGCCGCCAATCGCAAGGCCGTGGCCGAATTCCTCAAGCAACAGCAGCAAAAGAAATCAGAGCAGGACAAGAACAAGCAGGGCGGCAAGGGCCAGCAGGACAAGAACCAGCAACAGTCTTCTGGCAACCAGGACAAGGATCAGCAGCAGGGCCAGGAAGACGGCAAGGACGGACAGCAGGGCCAGAGCGGCAAGCAGTCCGGCGCCGATGGAAAAGATGGTGGCAGGGAAGCGGGCGCCAAGGACAAGGCTGGCGAAGGCGATGGTGCCGATCGCAGTCAGGACAACGGAAAGGGGCAGGCGCCGCAAGGCGACGCCGCCGCAAAGTCGGAAGCACAGCAGGCGCAGGCCAAGCAGGCGCAGGAAGCGCTGAAGGAAAAGATGGATGCCGCACTGGCCGGCAAGGCGAACGGCAAGCCGGGCGAGCGGGACCACGACCTCGGCACCATGGCCGGTGACGACGCGTCGTCGAAGTTGCCGCCCGACGTGCAGCGCGCGCTCATGCGCGTGCCCGACGATCCCGGTGGCCTGCTACGGAGAAAGTTCATGCTCGAATATCAACGCCGCCACGGCGCGGAACCGGAAGAATGATCATGCGTCGAATCCTTCTCGGCCTCGTGTTGTCGTGCGTGACACTGTTGAGTTGGGCGCAGGACAGCGGCCCCGTCGCGTCGCTCGACCGCAGTCGCGTCGGTGTCGGCGAAACCGTCACGCTCAACATCGAGGTCGGCGACCAGACGACCGGTTCGCCCGACCTTTCGCCGCTCACGCCGGACTTCGTCGTGTTGGAAACGTCGACGAACCACACGCTGAGCATCGTCAACGGCAAGCGCGAATCGCGAACCATCCTGGGCATTGCGCTGCGTCCGCGGCGCGAAGGCCACCTCACCATCCCGCCTTTGACGATCGCCGGCCAGCAGACGCAGCCGGTCACGCTCGACGTGGTTGCTTCCGCCAACGATCGCGTGCCATCGGCGGACCGTCCGGTTTCGCTGGAAGGAACGGCCGAGCCCACTCATGCCTATGTCGGGCAGCAGATCGATTACACGTTGCGGCTCTCCTTCGCGGTGAATCTTGCAGATGGCCAGCTTGGCGACCCCTCCGCGGAAGGGGCCGAAGTGCGCCGCGTCGGCCAGGATGCGAACTACCAGGTCATGCGCGGCGGGCGACGCTTCAACGTCGTTGAGCGGCACTACGCGATCTTTCCGCAACGCGCCGGCACGCTGGAGATCCAGCCGCCCACGTTCGAGGGCACGGCAGTCGATCCCTCCGACATGAATTCCTTTTTCGGTGGCGGTGAACCGGTGAACGCCGTAGCCGAACGTGCGCGGGTGGACGTGCGCGCACGTCCTGCTTCTGCCTCCGAAGGCGCCTGGATACCTGCGCGCGACCTGAAACTTTCTCTCGACGGATTGCCCGCAGACGGCAAGGCCAGGGTCGGGCAGCCGTTGACGCTCACCATGCGCCTCGATGCCACAGGCATGCCATTCGAGGCGTTGCCGGCCCTGTCGCTGCCGAAGCTCGACGGCGCGGACGTCTATCCCGACAAGGCCGTGACGGGCGGCGGCAGCAGCGGCTCGTGGATCACCGGGCGTCGCCAGCAGTCGTTCGCCGTCGTGCCCACGCGTGAGGGCACGCTGCGCATTCCCGCCACGACGCTGCACTGGTGGAACGTCGTCACGGACAAGGCCGAAGTGGCGACCATTCCGGCGCACGATGTGGACGTGCTTCCCGGTGCGAGTGGTGCGGTCGCGCCGCCGCCCTCCGCGCCTGCGGCGGCGGGCACCGCCGCGTCATCGGCCTCCGCGTCTGGTGTCGTTCCGACCAAGGACACGGTTTCGGCAGCGACGGACACCGAGAGCCCGCCGTGGCGGACGTTGTTCATCGTCGCGGTGGCGCTCTGGCTGCTCACGATGGCGGCGTGGTTCGTGCTCTCCCGGCGCGGCAAGCGTGAAGAGTCTCTTCCGACACCCGGCAGGACGACTGCGGATGGCATGAGCGATCGCGCGGCTCGCGAACGTTTTCGCGCGGCCGTTGCAGGCAGCGACCTCGCAGTGATCGAACATGCGCTTCTCGCTTGGGCACGCGTCCATCGCCCCTCCATGCGTTCGCTGGGTGCATTGGCCGCCGCGTTGCGCGAGGGTCGTCAACGCGACGCCATCGCCAGCTTGCAGCAGGCCCGGTTCGCAGGCGGAAATGCGCCGGGCACGGCACTGCGCGATGCCTTCGCGGACGGGTTCGATTGGCTGCCGGCTGAAGCTACGGACAAATCCGGCACATTGCCTCCCCTATATCCCCGCTAGGTCGGTGCTTGCTGAGGCCTAGAGCAGACCTTCGTAGATGCGGGTCATCGTCGCGCCGAAGGTGCAGAACACCACGCGCTCCGGCTGCCATGCAGCATCGCGGACGGTGCGGACTGCGAGCTCCGCGGCCGCTTCTGCCGGATAACCGTAGATGCCCGCGCTGATGGCGGGAAAGGCGATCGAACCCACGCCATTCTCGCGGGCCAGCTTGAGGGAATTCGCATAGCAGTCCGCCAGAAGCTCAGCTTCGCCACGGGCGCCACCGTGCCAGACCGGGCCCACCGTGTGGATGATGAAACGGGCGGCCAGGGCGAAACCGGGCGTGATGCGGGCCTCACCCGTGGGGCAGCGGATGCCGCGACGTACCTCGGGCAGGGCCCGGCAAGCCGCCAGCAGCGCCGGTCCGGCGGCTCTGTGAATGGCGCCGTCCACGCCGCCACCACCCAGCAAGGATTCGTTCGCTGCGTTGACGATCGCATCCACGGCGAGCGTGGTGATGTCTGTCTCGATCACCTCGAAGGGCATGGCGCAAGCTCCTTGTGACGGCTCGTCGGCATTTGGCTACGATGGCCGCCAGACAGTCCGGATATTCCACCCAAGGTTATGGCCGACCAACTCAAAGTTGAAGACATCTCGTTCGCCTATCTCATCAACGATGTGACCTTGCTCTTTCGCAAGCACTTCGACCGGAGGGCGACGCGTTTTGGTCTGACCCGCGCGCAGTGGCGTGCCTTGAAGGCGCTGCATCGCCGCCCGGGCATGCGCCAGAACGAGCTGGCCGAGCAACTGGACATGGAGCCGATCGCGGTAGGTCGCGTCATCGACCGCCTGCAAGCTGCGGGGTTCGTGGAACGCCGCGCCGATCCGAAAGACCGTCGCGCCTGGCGCCTGCACGACACCGACCAGGCTCGCGGGGTGATCGACGACATGGAAGACATCGCCCGCGGCCTGCGCCGTGATGCGACCCAGGGGATTTCCACGGGCGATCTGCAAACCATGCTGGCGGTCCTCGACCGCATGAAGGAGAACCTGCAAGGTCTGGACGGGCCTTCCGACGAAGCCTGAACGGCAAGTCAACGGATCGCTTAGGATATGCGTTAGTTTTTACGGATAACCGTCCCAGCAACCAGCCCGTGCTTCCCCAGCGCGGCGACCGAATCGCAGGGATTCGGCCGGAGCCCACATGCAGCGATCCCCAGGGAAGAAGCTTCTCCTCCTCGTCGGCCTCGTGGCCATCGCCGCCGTCGGTATTGGCGTGTGGCGGCATCAGGCCGGCGGCAAGACCCCCGCCGAGGTTCCAGGTCGAGCAGCGAATGCTGGCGTGCCGGTTACGACTGCCGTGGCGAGCCAAGGGGAGATCGATCTTTCCCTCAAGGTCATCGGCCGGGCAGAGGCGTACTCCACCGTCAATGTCCGGTCCCGGGTGAACGGGCAACTTCAATCGCTGGCGTTCACGCCCGGGTCTCACGTGAAGAAAGGCGACCTGCTCGCACAGGTTGACCAGCGGCCGCTGAAGGCGGCCTACGACGAGGCCATGGGTAACGTGGCTCGCGACCAGGCGCAGCTCGTGAAGGCCGAGGCCGACCTTGCCCGCTACGAGAACATGCTCGGCAAGGGCTTCGTCAGCCGCGCGGACTACGACCTCTACAAGGCCAACCTCGGCGTGGCGCGCGCTGCGCTGGAAAGCGATCGCGCCGCGGCGCGTGCCGCGCAAACGCAACTGGACTTCACGACCATCGTCGCGCCGTTCGACGGCGTGACCGGTGCGCCGCTCGCTTATCCGGGGGCCACCCTCTCCGCCGATACCACCGACATCGTAGTGCTGAATCAGGTGGACCCCATTCGCGTGGCATTCGCCATTCCCGAGGACAGCCTCGCCGCCGTGCGCCAGAGCGTCCGCCGCGGGACGCTCCCCGTCATGGCGAAGATTCCTGGCGACGAGGGCGAACCGTTGCAGGGCGAGTTGGAATTCATCGACAACGCCGTCGATGCGACGACCGGCACGATCGTCCTGAAGGGGCGGTTCGCCAACCGCGACGGTCGGCTCACGCCCGGCCAGTTCGCCGAGGTCACCTTGCCCACGACGCGCCTGTTCGATGCCATCAGCATTCCGGTCGTGGCCTTGCAGAGTTCGTCGACGGGTACGTTCGTGTTCGTCGTGAAGCCCGATAGCACGGTCGAACAGCGCTCGATTACCACCGGCGCTACCACGGCCGATCGCGTCGTCGTGGACAAGGGCCTGCAGGCGGGCGAGCGCGTCGTTACCGAAGGTCAGATGCTGCTCGTCGACGGCGCCCGCGTGCGCATCGACAAGGGGTGAGGGCGATGAACCTGCCGGAACTCTGCATCCGCCGGCCCGTGATGACCACGCTGTTGATGGCGGCGCTGGTCATCTTCGGTATCGCCGCCTATCCCAGGCTGCCGGTCAACGAGCTGCCCAACGTCGACTTCCCTACGATCAACATCAGTGCGAGTCTGCCGGGTGCCTCGCCCGAGACGATGGCGTCATCGGTGGCGACGCCACTCGAAGCACAGTTGTCGACGATCGCCGGGATCGATTCGATGACCTCGTCGAGCTCGCTGGGATCGACGACCATCACGGTGACCTTTGCGCTCGATCGCAGCATCGATGGCGCGGCGCAAGATGTGCAGGCGGCCATTTCGGCAGCCCAGCGCCAGCTACCGCAGGACATGCCCACGCCGCCGACCTACCGCAAGGTCAACCCGGCGGACGCCCCGATTCTGTTCCTCACCATGCAGTCGCCGACGCTGCCGTTGTCGACCGTGGACGACTACGCGGAGACCGAGCTGGCGCAGCGCCTGTCCATGGTGGACGGCGTGGCGCAGGTGAACGTCTACGGGTCGCAGAAGTACGCCGTGCGCATCGCCGTGGATCCCGATCGTCTGGCCGCCACAGGCATCGGCGTAGACCAGGTGCGCGATGCCGTCGCAGCCGCCAACGTCAACAAGGCGACCGGCTCGCTCAACGGCAAGCGCCAGCTTCTTTCGATTCGTTCGGACGGCCAACTGATGCGTGCCGCCGATTACGGTCAGGTCGTCGTGGCCTATCGCAACGGTGCGCCTGTGCGCCTGAGCGACGTGGCGGCGCCACATGACAGCGTGCAGGACGATCAGCGGGCGAGCTGGTTCAACGGACATCGCTCGATCACGCTCGCCATCCAGCGGCAGCCCGGTGCCAACACGGTGGCGACCGTGGACAAGATTCTCACCCTGCTGCCGGGCTTTACTGCCACGCTGCCACCCTCCGTGATCCTCAGCGTGATGTACGACCGCTCGGTATCCATTCGCGACTCCGTGCACGATGTGCAGTTCACGCTGGTGCTCGCGGGTGTACTCGTGGTGCTGGTGATCTATCTGTTCCTTGGCAACGCCTCGGCGACGCTGATTCCCGCGGTGGCCTTGCCGATCTCGGTGCTGGGTACGTTCGGCGCCATGTTTGCGCTCGGCTACAGTCTCGACAATCTCTCCCTGCTGGCGCTCACGCTTGCCGTGGGCTTCGTCGTGGACGATGCAATCGTCATGCTGGAAAACATCATGCGTCACATCGAACTGGGCGAGGCGCCCTTCGATGCGGCCGTGAAAGGTGCCAACGAAATCGGCTTCACCATCTTCTCGATGACGCTGTCGCTTGTGGCGGTTTTCATCCCCGTGATGTTCATGGGTGGCATCGTCGGTCGCCTCTTCCATGAGTTCGCAGTGGTGATCAGTGTCTCGATCCTGATCTCTGGCTTCGTCTCGATTACGCTCACACCGATGCTGTGCAGTCGCTTCGTCAAGGCGCACGATCATGGCAAGCGAAGCGTCGTCGTGGTCTGGTTCGACCGCGGCTTTGCGGCCGTGACGTCCGGCTATACGCGCACGCTCGCGTGGTGCATGAACCATCCGCGGCTCGTCATCGCTTCGTTCGTCCTGAGCCTTGCGGCCACCGGGCTGCTGTTCGCCGTGGTGCCGAAGGATTTCATTCCGGCGGGCGACAGCGGGCAGTTACGTGTCACGACCGAAGGGCCCACCGACATCTCCTTCGCCGCGATGTCGGCACGCCAGCAGGCGCTGGCGGACATCGCGCGGACCGACCCGAACATCGAGGCGGTCATGTCCAGCGTGGGCGCGGGCGGACCGCGTGCCACCGTGAATTCCGGCTCGCTGCTGCTGCGACTGAAGGCACCCGGCGATCGTGGCCACACGACACCCGACGAGATCATCCAGCAGCTGCGGCGCAAGTTCGCCGAGGTGCCCGGCGTTCGTACGTACATCCAGAATCCTCCCGCGATCCAGGTCGGCGGGAGGCAATCGAAGGCGCAGTACCAGTACACGGTGCAATCGACCGATCTGCAGGCGCTGTACGACTGGTCGGGCAAGCTCGTCGCCGCCTTCCAGAAATTGCCGGGCTTCCAGGACGTGACCACCGATCTCGATCTCAATAGCCCTTCGATGGTGGTCACCGTCAATCGCGACAAGCTGGCGCCGCTGGGTCTCACCATGAATCAGGTGCAGACGGCATTGGGCACCGCGTTCGGCGAGAACCAGATCTCGACCATCTATGGTTCGGCCACACAGTACTGGGTGATCCTGCAGGTCGAGCGGCGCATGCAGGACGACCCGGCCGTGCTCTCGCGGCTTTACGTCACCTCGGACAGCGGCAAGCTCGTGCCGCTGAATACCGTGGCGCGTTTCGAACGCAAGCCGCAGGTGCTGACGGTGAATCACCAGGGCCAGCTACCCGCGGTGACCGTGTCGTTCAATCTCGCGCCTGGTGTTTCGCTCAGCGACGCGGTAGCCAGCATCGATCGTGCGACGGCGGATATGAAACTGCCGCCGACCCTGAGCGGCAGCGTGCAGGGCACGGCGCAGGCCTTTCAGGATTCCGTGAAGGGCATGGGCCTCTTGCTGCTGCTGGCAGTGTTCGTGATCTACCTGGTGCTGGGCATTCTCTACGAAAGCTTCATTCATCCGTTGACGATTCTCTCGGGCCTTCCCGCCGCCGCGGTTGGCGCGCTGCTCACGTTGGTGATCTTTAACGCGTCGCTCGACCTGTTCGCTTTCGTCGGCATCATCATGCTGGTCGGCATCGTAAAGAAAAACGCGATCATGATGATCGACTTCGCCCTGGAGCGGCAGCGCGACGCAGGTATGGCGGCGTTCGATGCGATCTATGAAGCGTGTCGCGTGCGCTTCCGGCCGATCATGATGACCACCATGGCGGCGTTCGCCGGCACGCTGCCGATTGCCCTAGGCGTCGGTGCCGGTGCGGAGACGCGTCGTCCACTCGGTCTCGCAGTGGTTGGTGGACTCGTCGTCTCGCAGATCCTGACGCTGTACCTCACGCCGGTGATCTACCTGTACATGAATCGGCTGCAAGATCGGCTGTCGCCCGCACGGAAGCTGCAGAGCGATCCGGCGCACTGAGCAGGTTGATGCTGCGATCGAGCGGGGAGATCGAACACTGTGCGCCGCTCTCGTAGGAGCCGCCATGGCGGCGAGGGGAGCTTGCGTTGAGATTGGGTGATTCGGGGCTGGGCGATGAGGGGCTCGGCTTCATCGCTTCGTCGGCTTCTCGCCGCCATGGCGGCTCCCACATGTGCTTTGGTCCTCGCCGCCATGGCGGCTCCCACACAGGTGCCCGAAAAAAAAGCCCCGATCGTGTCGGGGCTTTTTTTCTTATTGCTGCTTCTCGCCGTTCTTCCGTTCCCAGTTGTGCTGCTCGTCGAGCAGTTCGTCCGGGTCGAAGTCCTTGTTGTCGTTCAACCCCTGCATCTGCTCGATGGCCTCCGCGGGCGGGTTGCCGTAGTAGATGTTGTACAGGCGCTGCTGGCGGTAGGCGTCACGCATGAATACGTAGGGATCGTAGGCCGAGGCGAGGAAGCTCTCCGCATCGATGCCGCGCGAGCGCAGCGTCACGAGATAGAGCACCTGCGGCACGTATTCCTGGCCGTACTTGTAGTCGTGATTGCGCGAGTAGTAGCTGATCGGGTCGAAGAAATAGCTGTCGACCGGGAGGCGCCACACGTCGCGAACCGTGGTCGGACCCACGAGGGGCAGAACCAGGTAGTCGCCTTCGGGCACACCCCAGCGGGCCAGGGTCACGCCGAAGTCGTTCTCTTCCAGCGGCAGGCCCAGCAGGCTCGCAGGATCCTTGAAGCCCAGGAAGCCGATGGTCAGGTTCACCACGAACCGACTGGTCGACAGGAACGCCTGCTTCGGGCGGGCCTGCAGCAGGTCGTTCGCCACCGTGATCGGCAGGCGGATGTTCGTGTAGAAATCGCTGATGGCCGTGCGCACCGGCGGGTTGGTCACCTTCCGATAGCCGACAGCGACCGGACGGATGACCGCCTTGTCGAGCTTATCGTTGAAGGCGTAGACCTTCCGATTGAAGTTCTCGTTCGGGTCGTCCGTACGAGGCGGCGCGATATGGCAGGCAGCCAGCAGGGCGACGGCGACGAGGCCCAGCATGTTGCGGACGATCCGGGGCAGGTTTAGGGGGCGCATCGATGGGGCTTTGGGGCTGGGGCGGTTCTTTAGTGTACCGCGCGGTATTATTATTTGCACCACTGCCGTCCGTCCTGGTCAGAACCGCGCATGATACCCCTACACCGATTGCCAGCCAACGGCCGGGGCCGGTAAACTGCGTCGTCAGAAGTGTCTTTATTGTCAAGGATTTGAAATGGCCCGTATTACC
>Ga0209148_1000761_pt1 | contig 24569 bp, 25 predicted proteins | sample AraplaCol_mMF_r2_2_FD_184288 | JGI IMG/M metagenome (GOLD analysis project Ga0209148, IMG submission 184288) | Arabidopsis root microbial communities from North Carolina, USA - plate scrape CL_Col_mMF_r2 (SPAdes) (version 2) | ecosystem: Host-associated > Plants > Roots > Endosphere | place... | reverse complement strand
CGACGGCATCCTGCCCTGGGCGCTGCAGAACAACGTCGCGCTGGTGTTCGACGAATACGACGCCGGCCGCCCGGACGTGATGTTCGTGATCCAGCGCGTGCTGGAAGTCTCCGGCCGCCTGACGCTGCTGGACCAGAACAAGGTGATCAAGCCGCACCCGGCGTTCCGCCTGTTTGCGACCGCGAATACGGTCGGTCTTGGCGACACCTCGGGCCTCTATCACGGCACCCAGCAGATCAACCAGGGCCAGATGGACCGCTGGTCGATCGTCACCACGCTCAACTACCTCAGCCACGACGAGGAAGTGGAGATCGTGCTGGCCAAGGCCAAACACTATCGCACCCAGGAAGGCCGCGACATCGTCAACAAGATGGTGCGCCTTGCCGACCTCACCCGTAACGCCTTCGCCAATGGCGATCTGTCGACGGTGATGAGCCCGCGCACGGTGATTACCTGGGCGGAAAACGCCGACATCTTCGGCGATATCGGCTTCGCCTTCCGCGTCACCTTCCTCAACAAGTGCGACGAGCTCGAGCGTCCCCTGGTCGCCGAGTTCTACCAGCGCTGCTTCAACGCGGAGCTGCCGGAATCGGCAGTCAACGTGGCGCTCAGCTGACCCCATGCCAACCATTACCGTCGAGCGCACCATTGGGACCACCAAGAAGGCTGTGCTCGCCGGGCTCGCTGGTTACAACCACGAGCACATGGGGACGCAGAGACTGAAGGGCGTCGCGGTCTCGCTGAAAGACCGCGGCAAGATTGTCGGTGGGGTGGTCGGCCAGATATGGACCACGGTTCTGTTCATCCAGTACTTCTGGATCGAGCAGAAGCATCGCGGCCAAGGTCATGGCACGAAGCTGATCGCGGCGATCGAAGACGAAGCGAGGCGGATCGGTGCAATCCGATCCCATGTGGACACGATGAACTTCCAGGCGCCAGGCTTCTATCGTTCCTGCGGGTACGAGGAATTCGGTGTCATCGACGGCTATCCCGGCGGCGTGACGCGCCATTCGTTTACGAAGTCGCTATGAGCACATCATCATCAAATTCCAAATTCCGTAACACCAAGGAAGCGCCGACCGAGCCGTTCAAGCGCTCGGTGGCGTCCTGCCTGAAGGCGATCGCGAAATCGCCGGAGCTCGATGTCTCCTTCGCGGCCGAGCGCCCGGGTCTTGCGCCCGGCAAGGCGCGGCTGCCCGAGCCCGCGCGCAAAATGACGAAACGCGATGCCGCGATCGTGCGCGGCCATGCCGACTCGATCGCGCTCAAGATCGCCTGTCACGACGCAAAGCTGCATCGCAAGCTGATGCCCGGCAATCCGCAGGCGCGCGGCGTGTTCGAGGCGGTGGAGCAGGCCCGCGTCGAGGCCATCGGCGCGCGTCGCATGGCGGGCGTTGCCAAGAATCTCACCGCGATGCTCGATGACCATTTTCATCGCGGCAAGTTTGACGAGATCACCGACCGCGCCGATGCGCCGCTGGCCGACGCGCTGGCGATGCTGGTGCGCGAGCGCCTCACGGGTCTCGCGCCGCCCACGGCCGCCAAGAAGATGGTCGATCTCTGGCGTCCCATTCTCGAAGACAAGATTGGCAAGCGGCTCGACCGGCTCGACGGCGTTGTCGAGGACCAGACCAAGTTCGGCGATGCCGTGCATGACCTGCTGACCGCGCTCGAGCTCGGCGACGAGCGCAGCGCCGACAGCGAGGACAACGAAGACAACGACGAGAACCAGGACGGCGACAACGATCAGTCGGGCGCGGAAGGCTCCCCCGATTCCGACGCCGCGCAGGAGATGAGCGCCGACCAGGCGCAGGCCTCCAGCGAAGAGATGAGCGAGAGCGCGATGGAAAGCGCGCAGGCCTCGACCTCCGACACCTTCGACGACGGCGAGCTCGGCGACGACGAGACGCCGGGCGAGGCGACGCGTCCGAACCAGCACGGCAAGAACGAGCCGCGCGGGCCGGAATATCACGCCTTCGCGCCGAAATTCGACGAGGTCATCGCTGCCGAGGATCTCTGCGACCATGACGAGCTGGAGCGCCTGCGCGCCTATCTCGACAAGCAGCTCGCGCATCTGCAAGGCATCGTCGCGCGTCTCGCCAACCGGCTTCAGAGGCGTTTGATGGCGCAGCAGAACCGCGCCTGGGAGTTCGACCTCGAAGAGGGCATCCTCGATCCCGCGCGCCTGTCGCGCGTCGTGACCGATCCCTATCACCCGCTGTCCTTCATGCACGAGAAGGAGGCGACGTTCCGCGACACCGTCGTCACGCTGCTGCTCGACAATTCCGGCTCGATGCGCGGACGCCCGATCACGGTCGCCGCGACCTGCGCCGACATTCTTGCGCGCACGCTGGAGCGTTGCGGCGTCAAGGTCGAGATTTTGGGCTTCACCACGCGCGCCTGGAAGGGCGGGCAATCGCGCGAGGCGTGGCTTGCCGCCGGCAAGCCGGCCAATCCCGGCCGCCTCAACGATCTCCGCCACATCATCTACAAATCCGCCGATGCCCCCTGGCGTCGTGCGCGGAAAAACCTTGGCCTGATGATGCGCGAGGGGCTGCTGAAGGAGAACATCGACGGCGAGGCGCTGGATTGGGCGCACAAGCGCCTGCTCGGCCGGCCCGAGCAGCGCAAGATCCTGATGATGATCTCGGACGGCGCGCCGGTCGACGATTCCACGCTGTCGGTCAATCCCGGCAATTATCTCGAGCGGCATCTGCGCCACATCATCGAGGAGATCGAGACCCGCTCGCCGGTCGAGCTGATCGCCATCGGCATCGGCCATGACGTGACGCGCTACTATCGCCGCGCCGTGACGATCGTGGACGCCGAGGAGCTCGGCGGCGCCATCACCGAGAAGCTCGCCGAGCTCTTCAGCGAGACCAACACGGCGCCCACGCAACCGGCCAATCGCCCGCGACGCAAACTGCATTCGTGAGCACGCAATCGTCCCGCCGCAGCTTTATTGGTCACGCGGCGGCGGGATTTTCCACTCTCGCTTTGCCCGGGCTCGCACACGCGCAGGCTGCTGCCAAGCCGGGGCAGCCCGAGCACGCTGTCGACGCGCCCGTCAGCATCGAGGTCAACGCGCGGCCGATCCCGTTCTTCGAGCCGCGCGACCGCTCGCGCGTGCGCTTCGGCTCGCTTCAATATCGCAGCGGTCTGGTGCTGACCTCGCCGCATCGCGGTTTTGGTGGCCTCTCAGGTTTCCGCTTCCTCGATGACAAGGGCGAGCGTTTCCTCGCGCTGTCGGATCAAGGCACCTGGTTCACCGGCGCCATCCGCTATGACGGCAGCAAAATGGCGGGGCTCGACGAGGTCGAGGCCGCGCCGATGCTGAACGCCGAAGGGCGGCCGATCACGGAGAAGCGGCTCTGGTACGACACCGAGTCGCTCGCGCGCGACGGCTCGCTGGTTTATGTCGGGCTGGAGCGCGTCAACCAGATCATGCGCTTCGACTTCGCCAAGGGCGGCACGCGCGCCCACGGCGAGGTGATCGCCTCGCCGGCGGCGATCCGCAAGCTGCCGGTCAACAAGGGGCTGGAGGCGCTGGTGTTCGTGCCGAAAGGCAAGGACAAGAACCTGCCGCTCGCGGGCACGCTGATCGCGTTTTCCGAGCGCGGGCTCGATGCCGACGGCAATCTGGTGGCGTTCCTGATCGGCGGCCCGTCGCCCGGCCAGTTCGCGGTGCGCCGCACCGACAAGTTCGACATCAGCGATGCGGTGCTGCTGCCCTCAGGCGAGTTGCTCATCCTCGAGCGCAAATTCTCCTGGTTCACCGGCATCGACATCCGCATCCGCGCGTTACAGCTGAGTTCGATCGCGCCGGGGACGCTGGTCGACGGCTCCGAGCTGTTTCGCGCCGATCTCGGCCATGAGGTCGACAACATGGAAGGCATCGACGCCCACGTCACGGCTGACGGCGAGACCGTGCTGACCATGGTGTCGGACGACAATTTCTCCATGCTCCAGCGCACGCTGCTGTTGCAATTCACGCTGGTGGAGTAGGTTGAACGTCGGCTGCCTCTTGCCCGACATACGACCATGTCCCACCGCCGCGCCGTTCTCGCTTTGCTCCTCACCCTCGCCGCATCGTCAGCCCTGGCGACGGCCGAGCACAAATACGGCAGGAATGAATACGCCATCATCCTGGACGGCAAGGCGCCGAACGGAAAGCTCTCGATTGCCGCCCATGGCGGCGGCGAATCCGGCAGCGACGGTTTTCGCATCTACCTGATGGCGGAGCCGGCGCATCGCAAGCTGATGACGCTCGACAATGTCAACGACGACAACATCCTCGACACCGCGCCGGATGCCTTCCACGCTGCGTGGTCGGCGGATTCGCGTTACCTCGCGGTGTCGTTCCGGAGCGAGCGCCACATCGTCACGCTGAACATCTATGCCGTCGACGGGGCACGCGCGAAGCTGATCGATGGCCCTGACCTGTTCCGGGACGTCACCGGCCGCACGGTCGATCGCACTGGCGACGCCGACATGCGGACGTCAGTGCCTGATTTCACCTGGACGGGCCCGCGCCGCTTCCATCTCACCGACTACCGCGTCTTCACGGCCGACGACGCCGCGCTCGCTGACAAGCTCGGCGTGCTCGGCAAGGCGAGCAAGCGCGACGGCGGCGGCAACACGATCCAGTTCTCGGCGGAAGCCGATGGCGAGATCTCGCCCGACGGCAAGATCCGCATGGGCAAGCCGGCGCCGGGGAAGTTCGAGGCGCTGGACTAGGGCGCGCTGTCGCCACACCCTCCGCAATGCATGGCCCCGCCACCCGCCATGCCGCCCGCGCATCTCGCAATTCGCGACGGGGCCACTAAACTTCATGCAATCGCTTCCATCCCTCCGTTCCCGGATTCCCCTCGCATGAGCGCCCTGTTTTCCCCGATCAAGCTGCGCGGCCTGACCTTGAAGAACCGCGTCGTGGTGTCGCCGATGTGCCAATATTCGGCCGAGGACGGCGTTCCCACCGACTGGCACTTCACCCACATCAACAATCTGGCGCTGTCGGGGGCCGCGATGTTCTGCATCGAGGCGACCCATGTGGAGGCGATCGGCCGCATCACGCCGGGCTGTCTCGGGCTTTACAGCGATGCCTCCGAGGCCGCGCTGAAGCAGATCATCGCCTCCGTGCGCAAACATTCGCACACCGCGGTGGCGATGCAGCTCGCCCATGCCGGCCGGAAAGCCTCGAGCGCGCGGCCCTGGGATGGCGGCCAGCTCATTCCGCTCGAGCAAGGCGGCTGGCAGACGGTGGCGCCGTCGGCGATCCCGCACAAGGAAGGCGAAGCCGCACCGCTCGCGTTGGACAGCGCCGGCTTGAAGCGCATCCGCGACGCCTTCGTTGACAGCGCGAAGCGCGCGGGCCGCATCGGCATCGACGCGATCGAGCTGCACGGCGCGCACGGCTATCTGATGCACGAATTCCTGTCGCCGATCTCGAACAGGCGCACCGACGAATATGGCGGCAGCTTGCAGAACCGCATGCGCTTCCCGCTCGAAATCTTTGATGCGGTGCGCGCCGTGTTCCCGCACGACAAGCCCGTCGGCATGCGGGTGTCGTCGACCGACTGGGTCGAGGGCGGCTGGGATCTGGCGCAGACCATCGAATTCGCCAAGGCGTTGAAGGCGCGCGGCGTCGACTGGATCGATGCCTCCTCCGGCGGCGTCTCGCCGCTGCAGAAGATCACGCTCGGGCCCGGCTATCAGGTGCAGTTCGCGGAGGCCATCAAGCGCGAGACCGGTCTGCCTGTGATCGCGGTGGGCCTGATCACCGAAGCGAAGCAGGCCGAGGAGATCGTGGCGAGTGGCAAGGCCGACATGGTCGCGCTCGCCCGCGGCATGCTCTACGACCCCCGCTGGGGCTGGCACGCCGCAGCCGAAGTCGGCGGCGAGGTCGAAGCACCGCCGCAATACTGGCGCTCGCAGCCGTCGACGCAAAAGGCGCTGTTCGGGAACACGACGTTCGGCGCGCGGTGAGGGCGGCCCACGAGTGGTGCTCCACCAATAGTGTCGTCCCTTCGTTCGCAGGGACGACACCTGAAAACGCCTCGCGCTTAGCGCCCACCTCACGCATCCGTAACTCTCCTCACCTTCCACACCTCGCAAAATGGGCCTAACCTCCGCGCATCTTCACGGAGGTCCGCCATGCGGTTTCGTGTTCGCAAGACTGCCCACCTGTTCGAGCGCTTGGGCCTGGCGATGGCTGGCGCTGCGTGCGGGTTGTTCGTCGGCGCCTATGTCGGATCGGCTATATCAGTGCTGACCACGCAGGGCTTCCTGCTGCTGATGATGCTGCTCGGCGCGGTCGGCTTCTATCTCGGCATCGACACGCCGCAGCTGCCTTTCGACGAAGCCCACAGCGAGATCGACGCCGCCGAGCTGCTGAGCTCCGCCGGCACGCTGTGCGCGACGCTCGCAGCCCTCGTCTCCGTCGCCGTCATCGTCCTCCGCCTCGAGCCGCACGACGCGCTGACCTGGCTGGTGCTGCTCGGCTGGATCGGCGGCGTCGCCATGCAGATCGTCGCCGGCGCCAAGGCCAGGATGCGGAAGGCGTGAGCGGTATGGGTCCTGGCTTTCGCCAGGACGACGGTTGAGTGTGTAGCGACGCCTTCGGCTACACCAGCGTCCCTAAAACACCACGCCCACCCGCGTTCCGCGCTTCCACGCGATGCGGCAGCGCTTCTTGGTGTTGACGTGCAGCAGCTCGAATCTGTCGGGGATCTTCACTTGTCCGCCGAGATCGACGCAGGCGCCGCCGGGCGAATAGTCGATCAGCGTGCACGGGATCACGGGCGCGCGCGGGTCGGTGATGATCTTGGCCTGGCGGGACACCAGGCCGGCGGGCTTCACACGGGCAAACTTTCGCGGATATTGGGGCACGTGTCCTCCTGCTCCGCTGTTCTTGCGGAGGTCTCGCCAACAATGATGCCGGCGCAGGTGATGCGATCACGCTAAAGCGAGGCGGAGAATTTTAATGAAAAGTGGCGGCGATCGGAGAATGCGGAGGTAGCGGGGTGGGGGAGGATCATGAGGCCCCATCACCCCGTCACAACCTCCGCCCCCGCGGCCAGATCCACCCCCGGCGGCACCGGCATCGGAACGGTCACATAGTCCTTCGGCAGATTCACCGGCCGGTACGTCGTGTCCACGTCCATCCGCTTCAACACGCTCTCATGCACATGCGCGCCCTCGGGGATGAGGCGCGGCTCGGCATCGGGAATGTAGAAACCGAAATAGACCTTCCGCTCCGGCCATTCCCGGTACTTCGCGCTCTTCGGCAGATACTCCAGCACGCGCCAGGCCGCGCTCATCGAGTTGTGCAGCATGCCCGCCTTGCCGGTGAACCCAGGCGGGACATACTGGAACGGCGAGTTCTTGCGCTGGATGCCCCAGGCGAGCTGGTTCACGGTGCGCCTGTTGAAGTTCAGCCCGGCCTTCTCGGCCTCGTCGATCATCCAGATCAGCGGGTATTTCGACTCCGCGCTCTCGGCTTCCGGATAGCCGCCGCCGACGTCGCAATGCACGCCTGAGAACCACACCTGCATGATGTCCTGCGCCACCTTCTTCTCGTCGGGCACGTAGCGATTGCTCCAATATTCCTGCGGCTCCTCATACGGTTTCAGGCGGAACATGCGCCGCCGCTCGTCCATCGCGATCGCCTGGCGGAAGATGTTGACGCTCGGATTGCGCCGCGTGAACGCAAGCTCCTCCAGCGTGAACACCAGGAAGAACACGTCGCGCCGCGGCACGATCACGCTCGCAACCGTGTCCCAGACGCCGATGAAGTGGATGGTCGGCCAGCGCGTCGAGGTGATGCGCGCGAACTGCGCGGCGAGGTCGAATTCGTCCTTCGGCAGCGGCCCCTGGTCGTCGACCACGATATCCTTGAGGTCCTCGATGTCGTTGCCGCGCCCGAGCCCGGAATATTGCTTGTAGGCGACAAGGCCGGAGCCTGCGAGATTCGCCTGCTCCGGCGAGATCAGGCCGACCTTGTGGATCAGCCCCGCCAGCACGCGAACCGTGTAGGCGCCGCGCGAAAAACCGAACAGATAGATGCGGTCGCCGGGCGCATAATGCTCGATCAGGAAGCAATAGGCCGAGAGCGTGTTGTCATCGAGCCCGTAGCCGGTGGCGAGCCCCAGCACCAGATTGATGTTGGCCTTCCACCTGTTCCAGGTCGACGGCTCCGTCACCGTGCCGACCCCGGGATCGTAGAACACCATCTGCCGCGGCTGCGTCTTCTCGGTCTTGCGCAGGCAGCGATACAGCTTCAGGACGTTGGAGATGTTCTCCGAGATCTCGTTGCCGGTGCCGTCACAGCAGATGACGAGGTTTTTCGGCGAGATGCTGGCTGAGTGCTCCACGGGATGCGCCTCCAGGTGATGCTACCGGGGCGAGTATAGCGGAAAAGCGCGACGGCGAGGAGACGGCTTTGCTTCCCCTCTCCCTTGTGGGAGAGGGTGGATCAATCGCGCTTTGCGCGATTGAGACGGGCGAGGGGTCTCTCTCCGCGAACACGCCTCTCGCATCGTCATGCGCGGAGACAACCCCTCACCCGCCTTGCCTTCGGCAAGGCACCTTCTCCCTCAAGGGGAGAAGGAAGAAAGCAGCCCTACTTCTTCTTCCCCGGCCCGAAATCCGGCTGCCAGGCGACGTCCTTGCGGCTCGGCGCCGCGGCGATCACCTTGGCCTTGTCCTTCTTCGGCTTCTTGGCTTCGCGATTGCTGCGTTGCTGTCCCTTGGCCATGGCATCGATCTCCTTTGCCGGTTTGAGTTCGTCCAGTTCATCCGCTTGCAGCACGCGGCCGCGCGGCGTGCAGACGCGCACGTCCATGTAGCCGTCGCGCAGCAGCTTCTGCGCCAGCCGCATCGCTACGGTGGCGTTGCTGCGGCCGTGATTGGCGCTGCCATATTCGCCGGTCGCCCAGATCAGGTAGGGCACGCGGACGGGCCTAGCCATGGAACTGCGCCGCCGCGGCAACGGGAAGCATCAGGAACAACGGAATGGCGATGGGCGGAACGATCCATTCCGAGGCGCGAACTCGCGGCATCGCATGCTCCTGCACGGACACACGACGTCGTGCCCTGGTGACTGAATTCCCGGCGGGAGCGCACGTGACCCTCAGTCACCGGTCGATGCCGTCGAAGATGCGGTGATGCAGCAAGCCTACGCCTCCCGAACACCAATAGCGAGGACTAAAACGCCGCGTGCAGTGACCGCACTGCCAGCCGCGGGAGCGGTGTGCACCTCTCCCCGCCCGGGAGAGGTGCACACCGAGCCTCGCGCGCGCGGCAATGACGATAGCGCTGGCTATTGCCGCGCGAGAAGCGCATGGTCGCAACAAGCTGGCGTCGGCTGGGGCCGCTGTCGCAGGAAGGCAGGCGTGCATGACCATCCGTACGCGGCGGGAAACCGTCACGTTCCGGCATCCGTTCCGCATCCACGGTATCGATCGGCTGCTGCCGGCGGGCAGCTACCACGTGATCGCCGACGAGGAGACCATCGACGCCGAGACCTTCTCGGCCTGGCGCCGCGTCGGCACCTCGATCATCGTGCCCAAGGAAGACGTGGTGGAGGGCGTGATGAAGGGCGTGCTCGGCTCCGAGCAGATGCTGTCGATCCGCGCCGTCGACCTTGCGGATGCGGTGGCGTCCGATGCGGGTGTCGCCCATGACTGATGTTCCCGTCGATCTCGACAAGCACCGCGGCATGGCCGCGCAGAAGGCGACCGATTTGCGCCGCGCGCTGGCCGAGGTCGAGAGCAATGTCCGCCAGCTGCGCGAGCGCGAGGCCGATCTCGAAAACCGCCTGATGACCGTGCCCGCCACCTCCTGGGCGGAAGCCGCCGTGAAGGCGCGCTACCTCCTCAACCTCTATGCCGCAAGCCTGCCCGTCGAGGACACCCGCCACCGCGCGCTGGTGTCCGCGCTGTTCGACGATTTCGCAAGGCTCGGCGGCGACAGCTGAAACGCCGCACCCGGCCGCAACGCGGTTTTCCCTCGCGACATCAGCGGAACGCGTTTGCGCGGAGATCATGCTCGAACAACAACCCAAAGCGCGAGGACGATTCATCCTGATCTCATCGCGCGATAGTGCTGGCTATTGCCGCGCGATGCGCCCATGCTCGGCCGCAGCAGCGTCGGTTGGGGCTCCCCTCTCTCGAAAGGCAGGCCACCATGTCCATCCGCTCGCGACGCGAGACCATCACATTCAACCATCCGTTCCGCATCCGCGGCATCGATCGCATGCTGCCCGCGGGCGCCTATGAGGTCATCACCGACGAGGAGATGATCGAGGGCCTGTCGTTCGCGTCCTGGCGCCGTATCGCCACCATGATCACGGTGCCGGCCGCAGGCGCGCGCGGCGTGACGGAGATGCTGTCGATCGGCTCGGTCGACCTTGCCGACGCGCAGGCCGCCGATGCACAAGCCCAGGACGCACAACGCACCGACGCGAGTGTCGCGCCATGAAGGACATCCCCGTCGATCTGGACAGGCATCGCGGCATGGCCGCACAGAAGGCGACCGATCTGCGCCGCGCGCTGGCCGAGGTCGAGGCCCATGTCGGAGAGCTGCGCGAGCGCGAGACCGATCTCGAAAACCGCATGATGACGGCGCCATCAGCCTCGTGGCCCGAGGCCGCGGTGAAGGCGCGCCATCTGCTCAACCTCTACGCCGCGAGCCTCCCCAGCGAAGACACCCGCCACCACGCGCTGGTGACGGCGCTGTTCGATGATTTCAAGAGGCTCGGTGGGGATAATTGAGCGGCCACCGCGGCGGCGGTGTTGCTCACCTCTCCCGCTCGCGGAAGAGGTCGGCGCGTCCGGGCGATGCGGAAGCATCGTCCCGCGCGCCGGGTGAGGGCTCTCTCCTCATTGGGGTCCTCGCTTGTGGAGACACCCCCACCCCGACCCTCCCCCGCAAGCGGGAGAGGGAGCGCACCTGTCGCACAAAGGAGTCCCCCATGAAGCTCACCCCCGGCCGCTATATCGGCCACGAACAGGACCGCGGCATCGTCCAGTTCTCGATGCAGGACGGCCCCCACGAGATCGCGTGCGCGATCTCGACCTCGGCGCTCGACGACCTCGAGCGCGGCATGCGCACCAAGCCCGATGAGCGCGAAGCCCAGTTCATCCGCCTGCGCGAGCAGATCGAAGCCTGCGCGGGCCGGAAGTACCAGGCCACGGAGTTCGAGGGCTCGCCACCGGGCATCGTGCTGCGGAGCATTGATTTTCGGGGGTAGGGGGAGCGACCTACTGCGGCTCGGTCTTGTCCGTCTTGCGCAGACAGCGATAGAGCTTCGGTACGTTGGAGATGTTCTCCGAGATGTCGTTGCCGGTGCTGCCAGAGAAGGGGGTGGGCAACTATCAACCAGTGATTGCAGAATTTCATCGACAAATATACATTGTCCGTTTCCAGTTCAGTCAATATTGCGGGCAAGATGATAAGAGACGGTGGTGGTTACGATGAAGGCTATTCGTTGAGTGATTGCTTCTGGGGAATTTCCCCTGGATCTCTAGTCAGGTCGTTTCTCGAAGAGCAACCGGACTTGCGTGGAGCCCGCGTGCTCGACTTGGGCTGCGGGGAAGGGAAGAACGCTGCTGCTTTTGCGCGATGTGGCGCAAGTGTTACGGCAGTTGATTGCTCCGCAAAGGCTATCGAAAATGGGCGGCGTGCATTTCAAGATCAGCGAATTGAGTGGCTCATCTCAGATGGGAAAGCCTATCTTAGTCGGGATGAACTGTTCGATGTGATTGTGCTCTATGGTCTGCCGCACTGCCTTGGTTCAGCGGCGCTTACATGGCCACCGAAGCCAATGCACTTCGACCCTCTTAGAAATTCTGCTGCTCGACTGAGATAAGATCGTTTGAAGAATAGCAGGCGCTGACCGCATTGAACCAAGACGTATGTTATAAATTGCTTCGCGTCATTGTTGACCTCGGCCTCAGCTCGCCCGACGTAGGTAGTGTTCTTCTCGGTAAGAAGTTGCCCAAGGATCGGGGGGGTGTCGGTGTCAATGCCTTGAAAGGTGAGGACATCGCGAAAAGCAAACTCCGGAACGCACAGAACCTCTTCTCTCGGGGTGCGCAGGACGCGGCGCTCGGCTAAATACTCAGATTGAACGTCGTCTGCAGTGATGCTCGGTTCATTGGCTGGTGTGCCTAGCGATGTGCGTAAAGTAAAACGCCCGCGACCGGTGCGGACAAATTGTGAGGCAGTCTTTCTATTTAAGATGTCCATGCTGAGCCGTGCTTGCATGGATTTTTGGGGTGTACGGCCCATTGTGTGGTCGCCGAAGAGCCCTTGCTCGATCCCTCGATCAACGATCTCGCCAGCGCTCAGTGGGACACGAGACTTGCTCAACACAATCTCCGCGACACGAGACGCGCTCGTCGGTCTGATTCTGCACGGTAACCGTTTGTTTTTGGTAACTATGCATTAGGGGACGTGCTTCCGCTGGGCGAATGCCAAAAGCTAACTCGGTCTGAGCCGCGCGAAGGGCAGCGCGGTCATCGTCGAGAGGCTCCCAAAAGTTAAGTCAATTGATGAGTTTAGCGTAGTTTATTCCAAGCGACGCTGCGACATAGACATTTGCACCACAAAACAAAAACGGCCGGATCTTTCGATCCGGCCGCAACGCAAAACTCTACTCGGCTAAGCCTACGCCACGCGACGCAACTTAGCCCCCGCCCAACCTAGAAATTCTTAGCTGGCCTTCTTCGCCGGCGCAGGCGTCGGGCCGACCTTCTTCTGGATGGCGCGCTTCAGCTCGAGGGCGCGCGGCGACAGGGCGTCGGCCTTGGCCTTGAGCAGGAAGGCGTCCAGGCCGCCATTGTGGTCGACGCTCTTCACCGCGTTGGTGGAGACGCGCAGGCGCACGTTGCGCTCCAGGGCTTCGCTGATGAAGGTCACGTTGACCAGGTTCGGCAGGAAGCGGCGCTTGGTCTTGATGTTCGAGTGGCTGACCTTGTGGCCGACGAGGGGGCCCTTGGCCGTCAGTTCGCAGCGGCGAGACATGGCAAAAATCCTTCCGTCTAAACCCCCAATGATTGCGGCCGCCATTCGGGGCGCCACGGGGGCAAATTCTCTGTCCTTGCAGGGAGCGGGCGGACGTATAGGGGGTGAGGGCCGGGACGTCAAGGTTTTGGGCGGGGATTTGGGACGCGCCGGCGGCGGTGCCACACCTCTCCCATGGGGAGAGGTCGGCGCATTGCGCCGGGTGAGGGGTCTTGCGCCATCGTGGGACCTGAGCCCCTCACCCGCGCCTGCGGCGCGACCTCTCCCGATGGGAGAGGTATCGGAGCCCTGCGGCGCGCACCCGGGCCCGTCACCAAAACGGCAATGTTTAAAACGCCTTACCATCACATAAAGGGCGCAATCGCCGCCGAATAGTCCGGTGAGTTCCCGGTTGATGGCCTCAGGGACACATTGCTTGTGGCCGTAACAGGCTTAAGTAAAAACCTCGCTTCCCCGATTGGATCGCCTCGTGCCCACGTCCTTCCTCTCATCGCCCCGGCTGCGGTCGGTCGGCAGGCTGGCCTTGGCCGCTGTTGGCGGGCTGGTGATGGCGTGGGCGGCGGAGCCGGCGGCGGCGCAAGGAAAGCTCGAGGCGCAATATGAGGCGACGCTGTCGGGCATTCCGGTCGGCCGCGGCGCCTGGAACATCGATATCCAGGACGACGTGTTCTCCGCGGCGGCCTCCGGCGGCACCACAGGCATTTTGAAATCCTTCGCGGGCGGGTCTGGCACCGGCGCCTCGCAGGGCCGCGTCGTCAATGGTGCGCTGGTCGCCTCCGCCTACCAGGCCTCCACCACCACCTCGAAGAAGACCGAAGAGATCCACATCACCCTCGACAAGGGCAATGTGAAGGATTTTGGCATCATCCCGGAGCCGCCCGTCGATGCCGACCGTATCGTCGTCACTGACGCGCATCGCCGCGGCGTGTTCGATCCGATGACGGCCTCGCTGGTGCGCGTGCCTGGCACCGGCGATCCCCTGTCGCCCGAGGCCTGCCACGGCTCGGCGCCGGTGTTCGACGGCCGCATGCGCTACGAGCTCAAGCTCGATTTCAAGCGCATGGAGACCGTGAAGGCGGAGAAGGGCTATCACGGCCCGGTCGTGGTCTGCGCGCTCTATTTCGTGCCCGTGGCCGGCTACATCCCCGACCGCCCCGTGATCAAATATCTCGCCGCCCAGCGCAACATCGAGATCGCGCTCGCGCCCGTCGCGGGCACGCGGATCCTGGTTCCGTTCTGGCTGAAGGTGCCGACGCCCTTGGGGCCGGCGATGCTGGAAGCGACCAGCTTCATCACCACGGCGCAGCCGCCAAGGGTGGCGAAGACGCAGTAGCGCGCTGCACCGCGCGCCACTCGCACCCCCAGGATGACGGATGCGGACGACGACGCCCGCCCCTAGCAACATCAATGACTTGCCTACTGTGCATGGGGTTGTTTTGGCGCCATGCTTCGAAACGCCACCATTCGCCGGGAATCCATTTGACTCCTCGCCGATTCTGATTCGACTCCGCGCCATCCCCAACTTAAGGGAATCCGTCACCAAATCGTCGCTTGTGCGGCACCCCAAAACTCCATCTAGTGCACACGCAAAACGAGTCCCACGACACCTTGCGTGAACGGAACAGGACTCACGGGGGAGTCAGCGATTCGGCCGCGATTCGTTCTAGAGTCGTTCCGAAGCTTAAAGGATCAGGAAAAAGCGTCGCAAAGTGAGACAGTTGCGCGTGTGGCGCGCGCCCGGCAGCCCGCCGCCTTATCAAGCCCTGACATTCCCCCAATCAGCGATTACCTAACCCGGCAGACATGGCCTTTCCTCCCTCCTCCTTCGCTTCCGAGCGCGCGCTGTCCGATCGGGTGCCCGGCGCTGGCGTCACTGCGGTGCTCGGGCCGACCAATACCGGCAAGACCCATCTCGCCATCGAACGGATGCTCGCGCATTCCTCGGGCATGATCGGCCTGCCGCTGCGCCTGCTCGCGCGCGAGGTCTATAACAAGATCGTCGCCCGCGTCGGCCCCGAGGCAGTGGCGCTGGTGACGGGCGAAGAGAAGATCAAGCCGAAGAGCCCGCGCTATTGGGTCTCGACCGTCGAGGCGATGCCGCGCGATCTGGATGTCTCCTTCCTCGCCGTCGACGAGATCCAGATCGCCTCTGACCTCGAACGCGGCCACGTCTTCACCGACCGCATCCTCAACCGCCGCGGCCGTGACGAGACGCTGCTCTTGGGCGCCGCCACCATGCGCCCGATCATCGAGCGGCTGCTGCCCGGCGTGTCCATGATCACCCGGCCGCGCCTGTCGCAGCTGGAATTTGCCGGCGACCGCAAGATCACGCGCCAGCCGCGCCGCACCGCCATCGTCGCCTTCTCCGCCGACGAGGTCTACGCCATCGCCGAGCTGATCAAGCGCCAGCATGGCGGCGCCGCCGTGGTGCTGGGCTCGCTCTCGCCGCGCACGCGCAATGCGCAGGTCGAGATGTTCCAGAACGGCGACGTCGATTACCTCGTCGCCACCGATGCCGTCGGCATGGGCCTCAATCTCGACGTCGACCATGTCGCCTTCGCCTCCGACCGCAAGTTCGACGGCTATCAGTTCCGCCGCCTGACGCCGGCCGAGTTCGCGCAAGTCGCCGGCCGCGCCGGGCGCGCCACGCGCAACGGCACATTTGGGACGACGGGCCGCTGCGGCCCGTTCGAGCCTGAGCTGGTGAATGCGCTTCAGAACCACATCTTCGATCCCGTGAAGATGCTGCAATGGCGCAACTCGAAGCTGGATTTCTCCTCCCTCGGCGCGCTCCAGGTTTCGCTCAATTTGGCCCCCGGCCACGAGACGCTGACGCGGGCGCCGATCGCCGAGGACATGCGCGTGCTCGACCACGCCGCCCGCGACGTCGAGGTGCGCGATATCGCGCATGGCAAGGCTGCCGTGGAGCGGCTCTGGGAGGCCTGCCAGGTCCCGGACTACCGGAAACTGTCGCCGGCCGCCCATGCCGAGCTGGTGACGACGCTCTACGGCTTCCTGATGCGCAAGGGCTGCATCCCCGATTCCTGGTTCGCCGCCCAGGTGGACCAAGCCGACCGTATCGACGGCGACATCGACACGCTGTCGGCCAGAATCGCGCAGATCCGCACCTGGACCTTCGTCGCCAACCGCCCGGACTGGCTGAAAGACCCCGATCGCTGGCAGGGGATCGCGCGGGAGGTCGAAAATAAATTATCGGATGCGCTCCATGAACGCTTGACTGAGCGTTTCGTTGATCGCCGGACCAGTGTATTGATGCGCCGCCTGCGGGAGAACACGAGCTTGAATACGGAAATCGGCAAGACCGGCGAAGTTATCGTCGAAGGCCATGTCATCGGCCGCCTCGATGGCTTCACCTTTGCACCGGATGCGGCGGAAGCCGGCTCCGATGCGAAAGCCTTGCAGGCTGCCGCGCAAGCGGTGCTCGCCGGCGAGATCAATGCGCGCGCCGAAAAACTCGGCAACGCGCCGGACGATCAGTTCGTGCTGACCTCCGACGGCACCATTCGCTGGACCGGCGATGCCGTGGCGCGGCTGACGGCCGCAGAGGAAGCGCTGCATCCGCGCATCCGCATCATCTCGGACGAGCGCCTGACGGGCGGTCCCCGCGAGAAGGTGCAGGCGCGGCTCGACCTCTGGCTCAAGACCCATATCGAGAAGCTGCTCGGGCCGATGTTCGAGCTGTCGAAGGCCGAGGACGTCACGGGCATCGCCCGCGGCATCGCCTATCAGCTGGTCGAGGCGCTCGGCGTGCTCGAGCGTCCGAAGATCGCGAGCGAGCTGAAGGATCTCGACCAGCCTTCGCGCGCAACGCTGCGCAAATACGGCGTCCGCTTCGGCGCCTACCACATCTATTTCCCCGGCATTTTGAAGCCCGCCGCGCGTGCGCTCGCCGCGCTATTGTGGGCGCTGAAGCAGGACAATGTCGATCTGTCGGCGCTGTCGGGTGCCCAGCATCTGGCTTCGTCCGGCCGCACCTCGTTCCCGGTGGACAAGAGCTTGCCGCGCGATGCCTATCGCGTGCTCGGCTACAAGCAGGCCGGCGAGCGCGCCGTCCGTGTCGACATTCTGGAACGCCTGGCCGATCTGATCCGTCCGGCACTCGCCTGGCGCGAGAATTCGCCCGGCGAAAAGCCCGCCGGCGCATTCGACGGCCGCGGCTTCGTGGTGACGCAGGCGATGACCTCGCTCACCGGCTCCGCCGGCGAAGACTTTGCCTCGGTGCTGCGCGCGCTCGGCTATCGCATGGAGAAGCGCGCGCCGCTGCCGCCGAAGCCTGCTGCGCCCGCTGCTACGGAAACGCCGGCTGCCGAGGCATCTACCGAGGCGCCTGCAACCGAAGAGGCGGCTGCGCCCGCGGACGCCGCGATCGAGGCCGTCACTGTCGAAGACGCGCCCGGCATGGAGCAGCACGACGAGCCCGCATCCGAAGAACCGGCGCTCGAAGCTTCGCCCGAGGCGCCCGTCACACCTGAAGATGCCCCCGGCATTGCGCCGCCGGCGGAAGAGGCCGCTGCACCGGCGGAGACCGCTGCAGAAGCCGCTCCCGCCGAGACTGCCGCAACGGAAGCCGCCGCATCTTCCGATGCTGTCGAGGCGGCGCCGGCTGAAGCTGCGGCAACGCCTGCCGAGCCCGAACTCGTCGAAGTCTGGCGTCCCGGCGGCCGTCACGAGGATCGCAAGCCGCGCCACGAGCGTCATCGCCATCAGCGTCACCACAATCAGCGCCCGCAGGCTGGTGCTGAAGCTGGCGCAGCAGCGCCCGCTGAAGGTGAAGCGGCGCAAGCCGCTGATGGCGAGAAGCGCGGTGAGCAGCGTCACCGCCACGGTGGTCATCGCAGGGATGGCGGCAGGGATTTCCGCAAGCCGCGCGAGGGTGGCGCCGAAGGCGCGCCGCGTCAGGAAGGGCGTGACGACCGCAATCGAAGCTTCCAGGGCAAGGACCGCGACAACAAGGACCGGGATCGCAACCGTGACAACAAGAAGTTCGGTGGTGATCGCGACAAGGGTCGCGACAACAGGGGCCGTGACCGCGACAAGGGCCGTGACCGCCAGGGCGGTCCGTCGCTGCGTCCCTACGCATCGAGCGCGAACCCGCGCGAGCGTGATCGTCCCGCCGACCCGAACTCGCCTTTCGCCAAGCTCGCCGCGCTGAAAGAGCAGCTCTCGGGGCGCAAGGAGTAATCCCACGACCACCGAGCGGCAGCGCCTCGACAAATGGCTGTGGCACGCGCGGGTGGTGAAGGCGCGGACCTCGGCGGCTGAACTCGTCGAGTCCGGCCACGTTCGCATCAACGGCTCGCGCGAGAAATCGCCGGGCCATGCGATCAAGATCGGCGACGTCGTCACCGTCGCGCTCGATCGCACCGTGCGCGTGCTGAAGGTGACCGGCTTCAACGAGCGCCGCGGCGATGCCGCCTCGGCGCGCGTGCTTTACGAGGAGCTCGGCGACGTAAAGCGCAATTAATTGCGCTTGGTGTTCATTTCTTGGTCGGTCAACCACACAAAGCCGTCATGATCGGGGCTTCCCGACCTTGCAGCGCGGAGCCATCCGCGCTACGCAAGCCGCGACTTTTAAAAGAGCTTTTCGGAGCGTTGGATGACTTACGTCGTCACTGAAAACTGCATCAAGTGCAAGTACACCGACTGCGTCGAGGTCTGCCCCGTCGATTGTTTCTACGAGGGCGAGAACATGCTGGTCATCCATCCTGACGAATGCATCGATTGCGGCGTGTGCGAGCCGGAATGTCCGGCGGACGCCATCAAGCCGGACACCGAGCCGGGCCTGGAAAAGTGGCTTGAGGTGAACTCCGAATACGCCAAGAGCTGGCCGAACATCACCCAAAAGAAAGAATCACCTGCCGACGCCGAGGAGTTCGACGGGCAGGAGGGCAAGTTCGAGAAATATTTTTCTAAGAACCCTGGCTCCGGAGACTAAATTCCGGCGCAAACTTAACCCTAATACCTTCGTCAGCGCCGAAAACCAGCCCTCAAGACCCCTAAATCATTGATTTTTGCGGGAAATGTGCTATATTGGGCACATTAAGCTGAACCCCCGTCAGCCCAGTTGGCCCCGTTGGGTTCCCGTGAAACCAAATGTCGAAACAGGGGCGTGGCAGTTTCCGCGCGCAGGCTGTGTCACAGAAAACGCGTAAAAAGAGTACTTCAGCGAGGGCTTCCCATAAGGAGGCCAAAAAAGTCGCCGCGGCCAGCCGTAGCGCATCCAAGGGTCGGACCGCGACTAAGGCGCCGGCTGCAAAGTCCTCGAAGAACAAAAGAAGCGCAATGCCTAACAAGACTGCCAAACCGGCCGCGAAAGCGACCGTTGCCAAGCCTGCTGCTGCCAAGGCTCCCGCTGCCAAGCCCGTTGCTCCGAAGGCTCCTGTTGCTGCCGCTCCTGCCAAGGCCCCCGTTGCTGCCGCCAAGCCGGCTGTGAAGCCTGCCGCCGCTGCGCCGAAGGTCGAGGAAAAGAAGGTCGTGACCCAGCGTCAGGGCTTCAAGGCCAATGAATTCGTCGTCTATCCCGCTCACGGCGTCGGCCAGATCCTGGCCATCGAGGAGCAGGAGATCGCCGGCGCGAAACTCGAGCTGTTCGTCATCAACTTCATCAAGGACAAGATGACGCTGCGCGTTCCGACCGCCAAGGTCGCCAATGTCGGCATGCGCAAGCTGTCCGAGCCGGCGCTGGTGAAGAAGGCGCTGGAGACCCTCAAGGGCCGCGCCCGCGTCAAGCGCACCATGTGGTCGCGCCGCGCCCAGGAGTACGAAGCGAAGATCAATTCGGGCGATATCGTCGCGATCGCGGAAGTCGTGCGCGACCTCTATCGCTCGGAGTCGCAACCCGAGCAGTCCTACAGCGAACGCCAGCTCTATGAAGCGGCGCTCGATCGTCTGTCCCGCGAGATCGCGGTGGTGCAGCACTCGACCGAGACCGAAGCGGTCAAGGAGATCGAGGCCCAGCTCGCCAAGAGCCCGCGCCGTACCAACGCCAAGGCGGAAGCCGCTGACGGTGAAGGCGAGACGGATGCCGAGGGCGATACCGACGATACCGATGGCGACGACACCACGGTCGCCGATGAGGCTGCGTAAGCGTCGCATCGCATCGATCGCAACAGTTCAAAAGCCCGGCCGCTCGGCCGGGCTTTTGTTTGGATGCGTGATCCAATAGCGGCCGAGCCGCCTACGGCCTCGCGTGCGGCTGGGTCCAGATCGCGATCGGCCGCTCAAGCCCGCGGATCGCTTGGGGATCGCAGGCGATCAACGATGCAAACGTTTCGGCTGAACTGCCGAGCTCCAGCTTGGCGCGACTGACGAGATCGTTGCTTGCCACCAGCGCGCAGTCGAGCGTGCGGGTCAGTCCCTCCAGTCGGCTTGCGGCATTGACGGTGGCACCGATCACAGCGAATTCCAGGCACGTGTGCCCAATGTCGCCGAGCACCACCGGCCCGTAATGCAGGCCAAAACTGACGAGCATCGGCGCTTCACCGGATGCTGCTCGCTGCGCGCTCCATCGGTCCGCCGCCGCTATCATGGCCTGGGCACAGCGCAAGGCGTTGCTGGCGTCGCGCGGGCCGGCGAAGGGCGTGCCGAATGTCGCCATCAATCCATCGCCCAGATATTTGTCCAGCGTGCCCTCGTGCCGGAAAACTTCCCGCTCCATCAATCCGTGGAATTCGCGCAACGTCCGCACCACTTCGTCCGGAGAGCGCACATCGGCAAAGGCCGTGAAGCCGACGATGTCCACGAACAGCACCGCAACGTCCTGCGTGCGCACCTGCTTCAGCGGCTCGTCGTGCTTCGATAATTCCGTGACGACATTGGGCGAGAAGTAGCGCGCAAGGTTGCCGCGTTCTCGCTCCACCGCGGCATGCCTGATCAACAAATCATTGCTGCGGCGGACCGCGAGCGCCAGCGTCACGGCCACGATCAGGAAGACGACAATCTCCTGGATGCGAAGACCGAATCCGATTGCATCAGGCGAGATCAGCGCGAGCAGCCTGTGATCCTTGCCCACGGCCTCTGCAATGCGGGCAGTCAGTGCGGGATCGCGATCAGGTTGCCACCACACCCAGGCGACGCCGATCGCCCAGAGCGCTGCCGTCCATGTTCCGACCGCAATCACGGTTCGCCAGGAATAGGCCAGCGTCGCGGCCGCGAGCAGCACGAAGAAGTAGATGAAGTTGCCGAAATGGTATTGCATCGCCACCGGCCAGTGCGTCGTGCCGAATGGGTTCGGGACGACGATGACGAATGTCAGCAGGGCCAGGTCGCAAAACAAAAGTGCCAGTTCCGACCGTGACACGCCGACCCGTCCAACCCTGACCTGGGCCCAGCCGATCAGTGCGAACAGGCCGAGCAACGCCACGTAATAAAGCTGGTCCCATGCCGGGTTGATGGCCAGCAGCAGGCAGGCGATGACGGCAAGCGCGACATAGCGCGCCCGAACGGCCAGTTGCAGGCCCTCCCTCTTGCCGGCTTCGAGGGCCGCCTGGGCGAACTGAACGGTTTCGGTGTCACCCTGGCTGCGCGCGGGCGACAGCGCGGCAGACGAGTCGAGGCGCTCGACGAGCATTGTCACGGGGCGGTCTCCTGCGCTTGGCCGTTGCAGCACAGCGGCGGCCACCAGCCGCAGCATCCGATAGTCTAGTGATGCATGGCCGCGAGGTCATCAGCTCGGGTGCGTGTTTTCCTCTTCGCGCGGCGAACCGCTCACTTCACCGGCCGCTTCTCGAGCTTCCGTGCCAGCGTGCGCCGGTGCATGCCCAGCCGCCTTGCCGCTTCCGAAATGTTGAAGTCGGTCTCGATCAGCGTCTGGTGAATGCGTTCCCATTCCAGCGTCTTGATCGAGGTCGGGCGCACGTCCAGCGCGACTTCGGCGTTGCCTTCGGCCTTGGTGAAGGCGGCTTCGATGTCGTCGGTGTTGGAGGGTTTTGCGAGGTAGTGACAGGCGCCAAGCTTGATGGCCTCGACGGCGGTCGAGATGCTGGCAAAGCCCGTCAGCACCACGATCAGCATCTCCTCGTCGTGGGTGTGCAGCAGTTCGACACAGGCAAGGCCAGAGGCGCCGCCGAGCTTGAGGTCGACCACGGCGTAGCCGAAGGATCGGTCCTCCAGAACCTTTCGGACGTCCTCGATCGAAGCGGCGAGCACGACCTCATAGCCGCGGCGCTCGAACGAGCGTTTCAGCGTGCGCGCAAAGCCTTCGTCGTCCTCGACGACAATGAGCGAACGGTCAGGCGTCAAAGCTGCCTCCGATCGCGAGCGTGGACAGCGGCAGCGTCAGGCGGACAGTGGCGCCGCGCTTCCTGTGGTTCTCCGCGGTCACGCTGCCCCCCAGCTTGCGCACCACGTTCACCACCAGGAACAGGCCGAGCCCGCCGCCGGCGCGGCCCTTGCTCGACTGGTAGGGCTTTCCGAGCTGCGCCAGCATTTCCGGCGCGAAGCCCGGGCCACGGTCGCTGATCGAGAGCACCAGATTGTCGCCCTCACGTTCGGCGAGCAGCTCGACCCATTCGCGCGAGACTTCATAGGCATTGTCGAGCACGTTGAAGATCACCTGCTTCAACGCGATGTCCGAGACGATCGCGACGTCCTCGCCAAAGGTGTTGGTGAAATAAAGCGTCCGCGCCGAGCGGGCGTCGCGCCATTCCTCGACCAGGGCGGTGACGAAGGACGTCACTGTCGTCGGCGAGGATCCTTCGCCGCGCGCCTCGCCGGCCGACACCAGAATGCCTGTCACGATGGACTTGCAGCGTTGCAGCGAGGTCTCCATCTCCGTGAGGTCTTCGGCAAGCTCCTGATCGGCGGCGAGATCGGGCATGCGGCGCCAGTCGCTGAGAATGACGGAGAGCGAGGCCAGCGGTGTGCCGAGCTCATGGGCGGCGCCGGAGGCAAGCAGGCCCATGCGGACGATGTGATCCTGCTCGGCGGCGTGCTGGCGCAGCGCCGCCAGATGCGCGTCGCGCTGGCGCAAATTCCTGTTGATGCGGGTGACGAACACGACCAGCAGCACGGCGTTGAGGACGAAGCCCAGCAGCATGCCTGTGACGGTCAGCGTGTAGGTCTCGCTGAGGGGATTTGGCGGCAGGTCGAGCGGCCGGTAGGCAATGGTCAGCCATACGAAGCTCGCGCAGCTTAGCGCCACAAGCGACCAGGTCGAGCGGGCATCGAGCAGGACCGCGCCGAGCGTAACCTGGAGCAGGAACAGCGAGGTGAAGGGATTGGTGGCGCCGCCGCTGAGATAGAGCTGCGCGGTCAGCGCGGCGACATCCAGCATCAATGCGACGAGCAGCTCGTTGTTGGTGATCGCGGCGCGATGGCGCACCCAGACCAGGCTGGAGACGTTGAGCAGCACCAGCGCGCCGATCACCGCGCCCATGCGGGTCAGGGGCAGGGGAATGCCGAGCCAGAAGTGCACGCCGCCGATCGTCACGATCTGGCCGACCACTGCGGTCCAGCGCAGCTGGATCAGCAGCGCCATGTTCTTGCGGTTGGTCTCGTCGTCGGTGGGGGCAGCGCCGATCAGTTCGCTGCGCGCGTCCGCCTGCGATTGCAGCGTGACCGCCAGCTCGCCAAAATTAGTCCCGTCGTCAGGTCGGTTCGACGATCGTTCCAGCATCTGATCCCGTCCTGCGCGCGGAGGCATCAAGGCCGCCGGCTGGTTCGTGGACGAAGCGTTTGCGGCGGAACAGCCCGCCGCGGAATGTGACGAAAAGTCTACCGGCCAGCATGAAAGCCAGGGCAAACCACGTCAGCGCGTAGATCAGGTGGTTATTGGGAAAGCGGATCACGGTCAATCCGCCGATGGGACCGCCAGCAGATTGTGATCCGGCGTCGGCATCGATGAAAAAGGGCGCCACGTTCTGCAGATCGCGGGCCGCCGCAATCGCGGCGACATCCCGCGAATACCAACGGTTGTGCTGGGGCGCGTTGTCCCTGAGGAATCCGCCTTTCGGCTCGGTGATGCGCAAAAGTCCGCTGACCGCGACCGGGCCGTCCGGATTGCCGCCCTGGCGCGTCGATGGGTCACGCCGCTCTGGCGGCACGAAACCGCGGTTGATCAGGACAGTGGTGCCGTCAGCGCGCTGGAGCGGCGTCAGCACCCAATAGCCGGGGCCTTCCTCGGTGACGGCCTGAACCAGCGTCTCACGGTCGTGCAGGAAGCGCCCGGCGACGCTGACATGCCTGTATTCATCGCTGGCGGCGGTGATCGCCGGCCACGACGCCCTCGGGGGGACGGGCTGCGCCGGGGCATGAATGCGCTGCTCGACCCGGTCGATCAGCGCCAGCTTCAAGGTGCGGCGCTCGACCTGCCAGACGCCGAGGGCCATCAGAACGACGAAAGCGACGAGCGAGAGAGCCGTGAGCCACAGGGACGGACGCGCGGCCCGGACGGGGCTGCGCGTTCCGTCATCCCCAGGTCTCACGGGATCGCTCACTTCATTCCCGTCATCTGGTGGACCGGCATCATGTTGCTGTTGAGGTGGTTCATCACCCACAGCGAACCCGACAGCGCGATCACCACC
>Ga0209148_1000760_pt1 | contig 24607 bp, 18 predicted proteins | sample AraplaCol_mMF_r2_2_FD_184288 | JGI IMG/M metagenome (GOLD analysis project Ga0209148, IMG submission 184288) | Arabidopsis root microbial communities from North Carolina, USA - plate scrape CL_Col_mMF_r2 (SPAdes) (version 2) | ecosystem: Host-associated > Plants > Roots > Endosphere | place... | reverse complement strand
ACGATCGCCTCGATCGACGTGTGATGGCTCCAGAGGTTCGGGCCGCGCAGGGCCCGTACGCGTGTTACTTCCATGGGTCTTTCCTTTAGGGTCTTGCGGCACCAGAGCTCCTGGTAGCTGGCGCGCATCGGCCCGGTCATGCCGGGCACGCGTTTTTATGAGGCCTTGCCCTTCTTTTTGCCGGCGGCGTCGAACGTGCGCAAGCCGGCGCAGATCAAGTCGGTCGGCACGTCGAGCGCCCAACCGGCCAGCGCGGCGGCCAGCAGGGCGTCCGGCTGCGCGGCGGTGGCGGGCTTGACCTTGTCGATGCCCAGCAGCGGCATCTCTTCGCTGCCCTGGGCCAGGACGATGTGGCCGTCGCGCACGAATGCCACGCGGCCGCCGGCGGCGCGGTGCGCGCGCAGCACGTCGTTGGCTTCGTCCTGCGCGTAGAACAGCACGGCGCCGTCGCAGAGTTCGGCCAGGGCCGCCACGCGCGGATCAAACGCGTTCAGCACGGCCGCGCCGTCGGACAGCACGACGTCCACCTGGCTGCGCACGACGTTGTACAGCGCATCCTCGTCGCGCACGTACAGGTCGGCCACGTCGGCCACGTTCCCCATGTCCGTCACGATACCGACCTGGCAGCGGTCGTAGGGGAGGCCTTCGGACAGGATCGTGCGCGCGTTCGATTCGAACACGGCGGCCTGCACGGCGCGGTTGATCAGCAGGCGCTGGCCGGCGTCGAAGCGGGTGCCGTCCTGGGTGGTGACCTGGCGGCTGTCGAGGAACAGGCCGTCGCGGTTCGCCACGCCCACGTGTTTGCCGGACAGGTTCAGCACGGTGCCGACGAGGCGCGCGGCCAGCGCGGCATCCAGGGTGCCGGTGACGCCCACGAGCGGGATGCGGCCCGTCTCGCCCTCGGCGAACAGGTGCTCGACGATGGCCTTGCCGACCTGGCGCGGCGTGCCCTGCGCGGGCTTGATGTGGGCGAGCAGGCCCGGGCTGGAATTGACTTCGATGATGGCGCCGCGCTGTTCTTCCAGTGGACGCGAGATGTCTTCGCACACGAGGTCGATGCCGGCGATGTCCAGGCCGACGACGCGCGCGGCGAGCGCGGCCACGTGGGCGACGTCCGGGTGGACCTCGTCCGTGACGTCGTCGGCCACGTTGCCGTTCAGCTGGATCAGCACTTTCTGGCCGGCCTGCGGGATGGAATCCGGGGTCAGGCCCTGGCGCTTGAGGTCGAGCATGACTTCGTCGCTCGTCGCCGGTTCCACGAGGCTGAGCGGGAATTCTTCCGAGTTGCCGCGGCGCGGATCGACGTTGATCTGGCTGTCGCACAACTGCGTGACGGTGGATGCGCCGTCGCCGACGACCCACAGCGATTCGCCCTTGGCGGCCGCGACGACTTTGGCGCCGACGACGAGCAGGCGGTGTTCGTTGCCGGGAATGAAGCGTTCGACGAGGACGGCGCTGGATTCGCCTTCCTCGGACGCGATGGCGTAGGCGGCGTGCACGTCCGCTTCCGACATCAGATTCAGCGACACGCCGCGGCCGTGGTTGCCGTCGACCGGCTTGACGGCGACGGGCAGGCCGACGTCCTGCGCTTCTTCCCACGCGGCTTCTTTGCTCCGCACGACGGTTCCTTCCGGGACCGGCACGCCGCAGGACGCGAGCAGGGTCTTGGTGAGGTCCTTGTCGCTGGCGATGGATTCGCCGATGGCGCTCGTGCGGTCGGTCTCGGCCGTCCAGATGCGGCGCTGCGCGGCGCCGTGGCCCAGTTGCACGAGATTGCCTTCGGTCAGGCGGATCGACGGGATGCGGCGGTCGGTGGCGGCGTCGACGATGTGGCCCGTGGACGGGCCGAGGCAGTAGCGGTCGACCAGTTCCGTCAGCTCGGCCACCTTGCCCTGCAGGTCGAACGGGGTGTCGTTGATGGCGGCCATCAAGAGGGCGTGACCGGCTTGCAGCGCGTTGCGCCCGACGGTCTCGTCGCGCGTGCGGAACGCCATTTTATAGATGCCGGTGTCCGGCGTGGAGCGGGTCTTGCCGAAGCCGGTCTTCATGCCGGCCAGGTTTTGCAGTTCGAGGACGACGTGTTCGAGGATGTGGCCGGCCCACGTGCCGTCGCGCAGGCGCTCCAGGAAGCCACCGCGCTCGCCGACGCCGCAACGGTGTTCGATCAGGCCCGGCAGCCAGGCGGTGAGGCGTTCATACAAGCCGGGAAGTTTATTCGAAGGACATTCTTCGAGTTCGCCGATGTCGAGCCATGCTTCGATGACGGGGCGATAGGTCCAGATGTTCGGTCCACGCACGTGGTTTACACGAAGAATTGCAATGTCTTTCTTGTTTGTCATGAAAATATCCAGCCACGCGACGACCGCTCTCTCGTCGCGTGGCGTTGTCTAAGTTTGCACATCGTTGGCCTGAAAACTGCCGCCGGATCGCGGCCGCCGCCTTCCTCTTTTTCCACGATGCACATGTTGTATACTTGCCGAAACGAAGCTTACAGTGCCGAACCGATTTCTGCCAGTCTGGCCCCTCCGATAGAATACCGTACACGCCCAAGCGCCGCCGTTCAGTCCGCGCGCGTGTCAACGGCAACACCACTCGCAACGTTCCATCGTACAGATCTGCCAGCCTTTGGCACTGTCCAATCCTGATTCGAACTGGAAACTTCGCCTTCACCGGCGGCATCACATGACAACTCAACAACTTGTTCCCTCCGTTCCGCCGGCGTTGACTGCCGGTTTCCTGCCTGAGCACTGGCAGGCGGACGTCGCGAAAAAGCTTGCGCCAGGGGAAAACGTTTTAAACAGCGTCGAGGTTGACCTCGATGCGAAATTACGCTTCACCAAGGGTATCCTCGTCGTCACCAATTATCGCCTGCTCACCCGCGCGCCCGGCGACACGATGTGGCGCGACTGGCCGTATCGTGCCGGTTTGACCATGCGCCACGCCGACCACGGCGGCGTCGGCCACCTCGAACTGGTCGACCGGAACGGCCTGCTGGCGGCCTGGCGCTTCACGCTGGGCCAGAACCTGCAGGCCATCCGCGTCGTCGACCAGTTCCACGACCAGGTCGACAGCCACGTCAGCGGCGTCGCCGTGCAGCCGCCGGAACAGCATACTTGTCCAAGTTGCAAGGCGCCGCTCGAGCCGGACCAGGAAGACTGCCCGATCTGCACGAAGGTGCTGCACACCCCGCCGTCGACCTGGACCCTGCTGCGCCTGTGGCGCTTCGCCAAGCCGTACCAGGGCCAGTTGCTGGTCGGGTTCTTGCTCATGCTGGCAAGTACCGGCGCACACATGATTCCGCCGTACCTGACGATGCCGCTGATGGACAACGTGCTGATCCCTTACCAGAACGGCAAGCACATCGATACCCGCCTCGTCTACCAGTACATGGGCGGCCTGTTCGCGTCCGCGATCCTGGCCTGGGCGCTCGGCTGGGGCCGCACGTACATCCTGGCCCTCGTCTCGGAGCGCATGGGCGCCGACATGCGTTCGGAAACCTATGAACACCTGCTGAGATTGTCGCTGGAATTCTTCGGCGGCAAGCGCACGGGCGATCTCATGTCGCGCATCGGCAGCGGTTCGGACCGCATCTGCGTGTTCCTGTCGCTGCACCTGCTCGACTTCTTGTCCGACGTCCTCATGATCATCATGACAGGCGTGATCCTGTTCAGCATCAACTTCAAGCTGGCGCTGATCACGCTCGTGCCGCTGCCGTTCATCGCGTGGATGATCCACGTCGTGCGCGACAAGCTGCGCACGGGCTTCGAGAAGATCGACCGCGTGTGGGGCGAGGTCACGAACGTGCTGGCCGACACCATCCCCGGCATCCGCGTCGTGAAGGCGTTCGCCCAGGAGCATCGCGAGGCGTCGCGCTTCCGCGAGGCCAATAAACACAACCTGGCCGTCAACGATAAATTGAACAAGGTGTGGTCGCTGTTTTCGCCGACGGTGTCCCTGCTGACGGAACTGGGGCTGCTCGTCATCTGGTGCTTCGGCATCTGGCAGGTGAGCCAGCAGGAAATCACCGTCGGCGTGCTGTCCGCGTTCATCGCGTACAGCGGCCGGTTCTACGTCCGCCTCGATTCGATGAGCCGCATCGTGTCCGTCACGCAGAAATCGGCGTCGGCGGCCAAGCGCATCTTCGACATCCTCGACCACGTGTCGAGCGTCCCGGACCCCGTCAATCCGGTCAAGCTGGACAAGGTCGAAGGCAATATCGCGCTGCGCGAAGTCGGCTTCCGCTACGGCAACCGCGCCGTCAACCGGGGGATCTCGCTGAACATCAAGGCGGGCGAGATGGTTGGCCTCGTCGGTCATTCCGGCTCGGGCAAGAGCACGCTCGTCAACCTGATCTGCCGCTTCTACGACGTGGCGGAAGGCGCGATCCTGCTGGACGGCCGCGACATCCGCAGCTTCGCCGTGGCGGACTACCGCCGTCACATCGGCCTCGTGCTGCAGGAGCCGTTCCTGTTCTTCGGCACCATCGCCGAGAACATCGCCTACGGCAAGCCGGATGCGACGCGCGAAGAGATCATCGCCGCCGCCCGCGCCGCCCACGCCCACGAATTCATCCTGCGCCTGGCGCAGGGCTACGATTCGATGGTCGGCGAGCGCGGCCAGGGCCTGTCCGGCGGCGAGCGCCAGCGCATCTCGATCGCGCGCGCGCTGCTGATCGATCCGCCGATCCTGATCCTCGACGAGGCCACGTCCTCCGTCGACTCGGAAACGGAAAAAGAAATCCAGAAGGCGCTGGACAATCTCGTGCAGGGCCGCACGACGATCGCCATCGCCCACCGCCTGTCGACCCTGCACCGCGCCGACCGCCTCGTCGTGCTGGATCGCGGCCAGGTCGTGGAAGAGGGCAACCACGACGACCTGATGGCGCGCCAGGGCGCGTATTTCCGCCTGTACGAAGCGCAGGCGCGCAACGTCGACCAGGATCCGGACGACGACGGCAGCAAGGAAGACTGAACGATGACCACTTTTACTTTACGCCGGGATGCGTTCGGCAAGCTGGTACTGACGAATGGCGACGGCGAGGAATTCGTCGGCGTGGCGCCGGTGCGCTCGTTTCCCGTGCAGGCGCCGACGAAGGGCATCTCGCTCGTGCGCGATGGCGGCAAGGAAGTCGCGTGGATCGACGACCTCGCGGACCTGCCGGCCGACATCCGCACGCTCGTCACCGACGAACTGGATGGCCGCGAATTCATGCCCGTGATCCAGTCGATCAGGGCCGTCTCCAGCTTCGCCACGCCGTGCACGTGGACCGTCACGACCGACCGCGGCGACACGGAGTTCGTGCTGAAGGGCGAGGAAGACATCCGCCGCCTGGGCGCGTATTCGCTGCTCATCGCGGACAGCCACGGCATCCACTTCCTCATCCGCGACATGTTCGGCATCGACAAGGGCAGCCGGAAGATTCTCGACCGGTTCCTGTAAATTTCTCGCGCTGCAGGCCAGCCCTTGCGGCAAGCGCCGCGCGGACGTGGCGCCGGCCCGCGGGTCGACGTGACGGATACGGCCGGCGGAGGGGCGGCTTCACCAGGGCAACCGTCGCAAGGAGCGCCGCATCGCACCCGTCCACTTCGTCGTCGTCACGATCGGCTCGGCCGGCGACCTGTTCCCGTTCCTGGCGCTGGCGCTCGCGCTGCGCGCGCGCGGCCATCGCGTGAGTTTTCTCGCGCCCGCGCAGCACGGTCCGTGGGTGCAGCCGACAGGGCTGCCGTTCACCGGCCTGCCGGCCGACGAAGCCGTGCTGGGCGACCCGGACCTGTGGCACCCGACGCGCGGCTTCGGCGTCGTCTGGCGCGCGACGCGGCCGGCGATGGCGTGCGTCAATCCGTTCGTCGAGGCGCTGCCGGCGGATGAACGCTGCGTGCTGCTCGTGCATCCGCTCGCGCTGCCGGAGGCGGACCTGTGCCGGGTGGCGCATCCCGGCGTGCAGATCGCGGCCGCCTATCTCGCGCCCGCCAACCTGATGACGGTGCACGACCCACTGATGGTCGGCCCGTGGCGCGTGCCCGCGTGGGTGCCGCTGGCGGCGCGGCGCCGCTTCTGGCGCTGGGTCAGCAAGCGCTTCATCGATCCCGTCGCGCTGGCGGACGTGAACGCGGCGCGCAGCGCGCGCGGCCTCGCGCCCGTGGCGGCGCTGATCGACTGGATCGCGGCCGTGCCCGACCTGTCGCTGACGCTGTTCCCCGACTGGTTCGCGCCCACGCAGCCCGACTGGCCGCAGCCGCTGGTGCGCGGCGATTTTCCCCTGTTCGATCCGAACGCCGACGCGCGGATGGCGCCAGTCCTGGCGGCGTTCCTGCGGGCCGGCGCGCCACCGCTCGTATTCACGCACGGCACCGGCAACAGGCAGGCGGCCGCCTACTTCCACGCTGCGTGCGCGGCCGCCGGGCGCCTGGGCCGGCGCGCGGTCTTCCTCACGCCGCACCGAGAACAGGTGCCGGCCGATCTTCCGGCGACCATGCTGTGGCAGGACTACGTGCCGCTGCGCCTGTTGCTCCCGCATGCGGCGGCGCTGGTCCACCACGGCGGCATCGGCACGACGGCGGAAGCGCTGCGCGCGGGGACGCCGCAGCTCGTCGTGCCGCTCGCGCACGACCAGTTCGACAACGGGGCGCGCGTGGCGGCATTGGGCGTCGGCGCGAGCCTGCCGGCGGCCCGCCTCGACGAAGGGCGGCTCGTGCGCACGCTCGGCGCCTTGCTGGCGGCGCCCGGGCTGGACGAACGGACCCGCGCCGTCGCGGGACGATTCCAGCCGGGGACCGGCATCGAGCGGATGTGCGGAGCGCTCGAAGACCTTGCGAACACCCGCCAACGGCGCGACGCCCTTTCCTGAAGCAGGCAAGAATAGGGCCATCGTCAAGGAGGGGCACATGCAAAGAAGCGCGCTCGTCGTGGGTGCCAGCGGCATCGGCGGTCATGCCACGGCACGGGAACTGCTGGCCCACGGCTGGACCGTGTACGGCCTCGCGCGCCGCCCGCCCGCCGACCTGGCGGGATTGATCCCCGTGCCGGCCGACCTGATGGACCCGGAACGCCTCGGCGCTGCGCTGGCGACCGCGTTCGGCAGCGCCGGTCCGACCCACGTCTTCATCACGACGTGGATGCGCCAGGACAGCGAGGCCGAAAACGTCCGCGTCAACGCCGCCCTCGTGCGCAACCTGCTGGACGCGCTCGGCCCACGCAAGACCGTGCGCCACGTGGCGCTCGTGACGGGCCTCAAGCACTACCTCGGGCCGTTCGAAGCCTACGCGAGTGCCGGCACCTTGCCCGACACGCCGCTGCGCGAATCCCAGCCGCGCCTGGCGCTCGCCAATTTCTATTATGCGCAGGAGGACGAGGTCTACGCGGCGGCCGCCCGCGACAGGCTGACGTGGACCGTGCACCGGCCGCACACGGTCATCGGCATGGCCGTCGGCAATGCGATGAACCTGGGCACGACGCTGGCCGTGTACGCGTCGATTTGCCGGGAAACCGGCCGGCCGTTCCGGTTCCCAGGCTCGCAGGCCCAGTGGGAAGGCCTGTCCGACGTGACGGACGCGCGCATGCTGGCGAAGCAGCTGCGCTGGGCCGCCGACACGGATGCGGCGCGCAACGAGGCCTTCAACGTCACGAACGGCGATTATTTCCGCTGGAGCTGGTTGTGGCGCCGGCTGGCGGCGTGGTTCGGCGTCCCGGCGGCCGGTTTCGAAGGCGCAATGAAACCGCTCGAAGCCGAGATGGCGAACGATCACGCCACGTGGCGAGCGATCGCGACGCGCCACAAACTCCGCGAGGCCGACCTGAACCGCCTCGTGTCGCCCTGGCACACGGATCTCGACCTCGGCCGCCCCATCGAGGTGATGACGGACATGGCCAACAGCCGCCGCCTCGGCTTCGCGGCGTGGCAATCGACCGAGGACTCGTTCTACGACCTGTTTTCGGAGCTGCGGGCCCGCGCGTTGATTCCGTAGGTGGCGGGCGAGGCCGGCGGCAAGGTCGTGGCGGCGGGGCTACCGGTCGAGGTCGCCAAGGTGCGCGCGAGCCGCACGGCACCTTATCTCGCTGCCTGCCCGGACTGGCGCCCTGAACGTCGGCGATTTCCAGTGTAAAGACGCGTCAACGCCATATAACGCCCCCGACTTCACGAAAAACAGGTCCAAACGGACGCGCCGGATTCTTTGCTTGCGTTACACTAGGGATATTTTTTTCTTAACAATAACGACAGCATGGCCGGTTCAAGCATCGATAGTGACCAATTCCGCCGCATCCTGTCGCGCAACGTCGCCATGCCGCTCGGCATGGGCGTTCTCAGCGCGCTGGTGTTCGTCGGTATCATCGCCTACCTCATCAACGTCCTCAGCTGGGTCGAGCATTCCGAGCGTGTAATTGGCCGCGCCAACGACGTCAGCCGCCTGTCGGCCGACATGGAAGCGAGCATGCGCGGCTATTTATTGTCCGGCGACGAGGATTTCCTGACGCCCTACCTGGCGGCCAAGCCCCGCATGGAAGGCGAGCTGAAGAACCTGGCGCGCCTCGTCGACGACAGCCCCGTGCAAACGGAACGCATCGAGCGGGTGCGCGCCGCGCAAAAGGAATGGCAGGCCTTCGCCGAAGAGATGATCGCGCGTCGCGGCAAGAACAATGACTTCACCGACACGATCAAGAGCGGCCGCGGCAAGGTGCTGACGGACCAGGTCAGGCAGGAGTTCCTCGATTTCATCCTGGTCGAACAGCGTCTGCTGCAGGAGCGCAACGCGTCCGCGCGCGCCGTGATCGCGTGGTCGGTCGCCGCGTTCCTCGCGTTCAGCCTCGTCGTGGCCGGGCTGCTGGCGATGTTCGGCCGGCGCGAGCTGATGGCGCTGTCCACGTCGTACCACGACATCCTGCGGCACGAGGCGGAGCATAACGACCAGCTGCGCCAGCAGGCCTGGCAGCGCATCGGCCAGACGGAATTGGCCGCGAAGACGACGGGCATCATCAGCCTGGAGCCGCTGGCCGACGCCGTGCTGGGCTACGTGGCGCGCTACCTGAACGGCGCCGTGGCCGCGATGTACCTGCGCGGCGACGACGGGACGCTGACCCGCATCGGCGCCTACGGTTTCGCGCACGCCGACACGGCGCAGGGCCGGATCCTGCAACCGAACGAATCGCTGGCCGCCCGGGCCGCCAACGAGAACCGCGTCGTGACGCTGCGCGAACTGCCGCCGGATTACATCAGGGTGGGCTCGGCGCTGGGCGAGACGGCGCCGCGCGAACTGCTGATCGCGCCGGTGTCGAATTTCGGCAAGATCAAGGGCGTCATCGAAATCGGCTTCCTGCACGGCGTACGCGACCGCGACGTCCAGTTCATGGAAACGGTCGGGGCATCGATCGGCGCGGCCGTCGCCAACGTGCTGCACCGCCAGCGCCTGCAGGCGGCGCTGGAAGAGCAGCAGGCGCTGAACGAGGAATTGCAGGTCCAGCAGGAAGAGCTGCGCACGGCGAACGAGGAACTGGAAGAACAGTCGCGCGCGCTGGAAGAATCGCAGTCGGCGCTGGAAAACCAGCAGGCCGAGCTGGAGCAGACGAACGAACAGCTGGCCGAACAGGCCACCAATCTCGACAGCAAGAACACGGCGCTGGTGCAAGCCCAGGAGCAATTGCGCGAGCGGGCGCTGGAACTGGAGCGGGCCAGCCGCTACAAGTCGGAATTCCTCGCGAACATGTCGCACGAACTGCGCACGCCGCTGAACAGTTCGCTGATCCTCGCCAAGCTGCTGGCGGACAATGGCAACGGCAACCTGAACGAAGAGCAAGTGCGTTTCGCCCAGACGATTTATTCGGCCGGCAACGACCTGCTCAACCTGATCAACGACATCCTGGACATTTCCAAGGTCGAGGCCGGCAAGCTGGAGCTGGTTCCGGAAGACTTGCCGCTGCGCCGCGTCATCGAGGGCCTGGCCCGCGTGTTCGAACCGCTGGCGCGCCAGAAACACCTGACGTTCGACCTCACCGTCGAGCCGGACGTGCCGATGAGCATCCACACGGACCGCCAGCGCCTGGAGCAGATCCTCAAGAACCTGCTGTCGAACGCCGTCAAGTTCACGGATGCCGGCAAGGTCACCCTGAACGTAAGCGCCGGCACGGACGGCTGGATCCAGTTCGCCGTGCAGGATTCCGGCATCGGCATCGCGCTTGAGCAGCAGGACAAGATCTTCGACGCCTTCCACCAGGCCGACGGTTCCACCGCGCGCAAGTACGGCGGCACGGGCCTGGGCCTGTCCATCTCGCGCGACCTGACCGCGCTGCTGGGCGGCACGCTGACGCTGGCGAGCGCGCCGGGCGAGGGCAGCACGTTCACGCTGTGCCTGCCGCGTAACGGCACCGTCGCGGCCACGCCGCCCGTGCCGGCACCGGCCCAGACTAGCTTTGCCGCGCCCGAACCCGTTCCGGCGCCGGCCGCGGCACCGCCGCACGAGACGGCGCCGGCGTTCGCCGACGACCGCACCGAGCCGGCCGCCGGCGTGCGCACGGTGCTCGTGATCGAGGACGAGCCGGAATTCGCGCTCATCCTGTACGGTCTCGCGCACGACATGGAATTCCGCTGCCTCGTCGCGCTGACGGCGCAGGAAGGCCTGGAACTGGCCGCGACCGCCGGCCCGGACGCGATCCTGCTCGACATCCGCCTGCCGGACCGCTCCGGCCTGTCTGTGCTGCAACAGCTCAAGGACAGTCCGGCCACGCGCCACATCCCCGTCCACGTCGTGTCCAGCCAGGACAACGGCGGCGAGGCCCTGCACCTGGGCGCGATCGGCTACGCATTGAAACCGACGTCGCGCGAACAGCTGGAAGAGGTGTTCCGCAAGCTCAAGGACAAGTCGGCGCAGACCATCAAGCGCGTCTTGCTCGTGGAGGACGACGAACGCCAGCGCGACAGCGTCGTGCAGCTGATCGCCGATGCCGACGTCGAGATCGCGGCCGTCGGGTCCGGAACGGAAGCCCTGGAACTGTTGCGCACGCAGATTTTCGACTGCATGATCATCGACTTGAAGCTGCCGGATATGCAGGGCAACGAATTGCTCAAGCGGATGTCGCTGGAAGAACTGTGCTCGTTCCCGCCCGTCATCGTGTACACGGGACGCAACCTGACGCGCGACGAAGAAGCGGAACTGTTGAAATATTCGCACTCGATCATCATCAAGGGCGCGCGCTCGCCGGAACGCCTGCTGGACGAGGTCACGCTGTTCCTGCACAAGGTCGAATCGCAGCTGTCGTCGGAACGGCAATCGATGCTCAAGACGGTGCGCGGGCGCGACCGCGTGTTCGAAGGCCGCACGATCCTCCTCGTGGACGACGACGTGCGCAATGTGTTCGCGCTGACCAGTGCGCTCGAGCAACGCGGCGCCCGGGTGGAAGTGGGCCGCAATGGCTTCGAGGCGATTGCCAAGCTCGATGACAATGAAGCGATCGACCTCGTGCTCATGGACGTGATGATGCCCGGCATGGACGGGCTCGAAGCGACCCGCCGCATCCGTCAGGACAAGCGTTTCGCGCGCCTGCCCATCATCGCCATCACGGCGAAGGCGATGAAGGACGACCAGGAACAATGCCTGGCGGCCGGCGCCAACGATTACCTGGCCAAGCCGATCGACCTGACCCGGCTGTACTCGCTGCTGCGCGTGTGGATGCCGACGCTGGAGCGCATTTGAAGAAAACGACGCACAATCCGCCGAGCGACGTCGACATCGAGTTGCGGATGCTGATCGAAGCTGTCTACCTCAAGTACAACTACGATTTCCGCGACTACACGGGCGCGTCGCAAAAGCGCCGCGTCCTCGCGGCTCTGCGCGCGATGGAGTGCGATACGATCTCGGCCCTGCAGGCGCGCGTCATGCACGACCCGGCCGCGTTCACGCAGCTGCTGCAGTTTTTGACCATCCCTGTAACGGAAATGTTCCGCGACCCGGATTATTATTTGGCCATACGCCGGCTGGTCGTGCCGTTCCTCAAGACGTATCCGTCGCTGAACGTGTGGGTGGCCGGCTGCAGCACGGGCGAGGAAGTGGTGTCGCTCGCGATCCTGCTGCACGAGGAGGGCTTGCTGGAGCGCACGCAAATGTACGCGACCGACATCAATCCGGATTCGCTGGAAGCGGCGCGGCGCGGCGTGCTGCCGCTGGATAAGATGCGCGTGTACACGGAGAATTACCAGAAGGCGGGCGGCACGCGCGCGTTTTCCGACTATTACACGGCGGCCTACGGCGGCGCGCTGTTCGACCGCGCGCTGGTCGACAACGTCACGTTCGCGGACCACAGCCTGGCCACGGACAGCGTGTTCGCCGAGACGCATTTCATCAGCTGCCGCAACGTGATGATCTACTTTAACCGGCGCCTGCAGAACCGGGTGCTGGGCCTGTTCCACGAATCGCTGTGCCACCGCGGCTTCCTCGGCCTCGGCAGCAAGGAAAGCATCGACTTTTCCACCTATGCCCAGCGTTTCGAGCCGCTCGCCCGGCGCGAGCGCATCTTCCGCAAGGTAGCGCCATGACGCCCTCCGCCGACGCCCTGCGCGCCAGCCTGCGCGGCCGCCGCTTCGAGGCCATCGTCATCGGCGGCTCGGCCGGCGCCGTCGACGCCCTCGTGGCCCTGCTGCCGGCGCTGCCGGCCGGCTTTGCGCTGCCCGTGTTCTGCATCCTGCACCTGCCGGGCGGGCGCGAGAGCCGCCTGGCCGAGCTGTTCGACGAGCGCCTGCCCATGCCCGTGCGCGAGGCGGCCGACAAGGAAGAGATCGTCCCCGGCACCGTGTACTTCGCCGGACCGGGCTACCACCTGTCCGTCGAGCGCGACCGCACGTTCTCGCTCAGCTGCGAACCGCCCGTGCACTTCGCGCGCCCGGCCATCGACGTGCTAATGGAATCCGGCGCGGACGCCTACGGGCCGGCCCTGGCCGGCATCCTGCTCACGGGCGCGAACCACGACGGCGCCGAAGGCATGGCCCGGATCCGTGCCCGCGGCGGCTTTACCGTCGTGCAGGATCCGCTCGATGCGCAGGTTCCCACGATGCCGGCGAGCGCCATCCACCGGTGCCAGCCGAACCTGATCCTGCCTCTCGCCCGCATCCACGCCCTGTTGCCCATGTTGGAGATGAATGAACCATGAGCGCACCCGACCCTAGCAAACTGCTGATCGTCGACGACCTGCCGGAAAACCTGCGCGCCCTCGACGCCCTGATCCGCGACGAGCACCGCCAGGTGTTCCAGGCCCAGTCCGGCGAGGAAGCCCTGTCGCTGATGCTCGAACACGAGTTCGCGCTGGCCATCCTGGACGTGCAGATGCCGGGCATGGACGGCTTCGAACTGGCCGAGCTGATGCGCTCGACCTCGCGCACGCGCAACATCCCGATCGTGTTCGTGTCCGCGGCGGGCCGCGAGCTGAACTATGCGTTCAAGGGCTACGAGACGGGCGCCGTCGACTTCCTGTACAAGCCCCTGGACCCGGACGCCGTGCGCAGCAAGGTCAAGGTGTTCGTCACGCTGGACCAGCAGCGGCGCGAGATGCGGCGCCAGATGGAGGCGCTGGAAGCGGCGCGGCGCGACCAGGAAGTGCTGCTGCGCGAACTGAACGCGACCCAGGCCGAGCTGCAGCGCTCGCTGCGCATGCGCGACGAATTCATGTCGCTGGTCGCGCACGAGCTGCGCACGCCGCTCAACACGCTGTTCCTGGAAACGCAGATGCGCAGCCTGCAGCTCAAGCGGGGCAACCTGCCGGCGTTCAATCCCGAGCAGATGGGCAATATGATCAAGCGCGACGAGCGCCAGATCAAGGCGATGATCCGCCTCATCGACGACATGCTGGACGTCTCGCGCATGAAGAGCGGCACCCTGTCCATCCGGCCCGGCAAGGTGGAGTTGCTGGCCTTGCTGGAGCGCGTCGTCAACGATTTGTCGCTGCAGGCCGCGGCAAGCGGCGCCAACGTCGTGCTCATGCCGCACGACCCCGTCGAAGGCTATTGGGACGAGTTCCGCATCGAGCAGGTCGTGGTGAATCTGTTGACCAATGCGATGCGCTACGGCGGCGGCGGCGCGGTCGAGGTCAGTGTTCACCAGGAAGGCTGCAACGTGCGCATCGCCGTGCGCGACCACGGCAAGGGCATCGCGCCCGACTTCATCGACCGCATCTTCGAACCCTACGAGCGGGGCGCCAAGAGCGGCGAGCCCAAGGGCCTCGGCCTGGGCCTGTACATCTCGCGCCAGCTGGCCGTGTCGCACAGCGGACAATTGACGGTCGAGAGCACGCCGGGCCAGGGCGCCACCTTCAGCCTGATCCTGCCGTGTACGGAAACGACGGTGCAGGCAGCCGCGGCCCCGGCCCCGGCCTGATACGCCCGTAGGGTGGGCACCCTGTGCCCACCAACTGCATGCCTCACGGCGACGCTATCGTCGATAGCTAAAATTAATTGATGGAATCTGTTCAATCAATTTCACATGATCCGGTGTGCGAGGTATAGTGTGCACCTGAGCTTTTTTTAACCCCGAAAGAGGAGTACTGCATGTCCATCATCAACACCGAAATCAAGCCGTTCAAAGCGACCGCTTACCACGCAGGCAAGTTCATCGACCTGACCGAAGCCGACTTCAAAGGCACCTGGTCGGTCCTGATGTTCTACCCGGCGGACTTCACCTTCGTCTGCCCGACCGAACTGGAAGACCTGGCTGCTTTCCAGTCGGACTTCGACAAGATGGGCGTGAAAATCTACGGCGTGTCGACCGACACCCATTTCGCCCACAAGGCATGGCACGACACCTCGGAAGCGATCAAGAAGGTCAACTACCCGCTGATCGGCGATCCGACCGGCATCCTGTCGCGCAACTTCGAAGTCATGATCGAAGAAGAAGGCCTGGCCCTGCGCGGCACCTTCGTGATCAATCCGGAAGGCCAGATCAAGGTCATGGAAGTGCACGACAACGGCATCGGCCGCGACGCGTCCGAACTGCTACGCAAGGTGAAGGCGGCCCAGTACGTCGCATCGCACCCGGGCGAAGTCTGCCCGGCCAAGTGGACCGAAGGCGCCGCAACGCTGAAGCCGTCGCTGGACCTGGTCGGCAAGATCTAACTAAGTAACGTGTGGTGGGCACAGGGTGCTCACCCTACGAGACTGAACTGGTAGGGTGGGCGGCCCCCGCCCACCATCTGCCAGCAACGACTACCCCGCCGCGCCGCGCCGCCCCGCCCCGGACCTGCCCAGGCAGGATATCAAACCAGTCGATTTCGCCATCCGCCCAGGCCGGGCAGAGATGGACTGCTTTGATACGCCCCTACGAATTGCAGAGCTGACGAAAGGATCTCACCATGCTTGATCAAGACATGAAAACCCAGCTGGGCGCCTACCTCCAGCGCGTGCAACAACCATTCGAGATCGTCGCCTCGCTCGACGACAGCGATACCTCGAAGCAGATGCTCGACCTGCTGCAGACGATCCAGGGCCTGCGCGCCGACAAGATCACGCTGCGCACGGACGGCAACGACGCCCGCAAGCCGTCGTTCAGCCTGAAACGCGTCGGCATCGACATGAACCTGCGCTTCGCCGGCTTGCCGCTGGGCCACGAATTCACGTCGCTCGTGCTGGCGCTGCTGTGGACGGGCGGCCATCCGCCGAAAGTCGAGGCCGAAACGATAGCCGCCATCAAGGCGCTCGACGGCGCGTACGACTTCGAGATGTACATGTCGCTGAGCTGCCATAACTGCCCGGACGTCGTGCAGGCGCTATCGCTGATGGCGATCCTGAACCCGCGCGTGAAAACGACCGTGATCGAAGGCGGCGCGTTCCAGGCCGAAGTCGAGTCGCGCAAGGTGATGGCCGTGCCGATGGTGTTCCTGAACGGCGAGATGTTCGGTTCGGGCCGCATGACGGTCGAAGAAATCGTCGCCAAACTGGACAAGGGCGCCGGCGCCCGCGACGCGGCGAAGCTGAACGCGAAGGACCCGTACGACGTGCTGATCGTCGGCGGCGGCCCGTCGGGTGCCGCGGCGGCCGTGTACGCGGCCCGCAAAGGCATCCGCACCGGCATCGCGACGGAACGCATGGGCGGCCAGGTGAACGACACGATGTCGATCGAGAACTATATCTCGGTGCTGGAAACGGACGGCCCGAAATTCGCCGCCGCCCTGGAAGCCCAGGTGCGCCACTACGGCGTGGACATCGTCACGCAGCAGACGGCCGCGAAAATCGTCCCGCCCTCAGGCCCGGGCGAGCTGGTCGAAGTGCAGTTCGCGAACGGCGGCTCGCTGAAGTCGAGCACCGTGATCCTGTCGACGGGCGCGCGCTGGAGGAACGTGAACGTGCCGGGCGAGCAGGAATACAAGAACGCCGGCGTGAACTACTGCCCGCACTGCGACGGCCCGCTGTACAAGGGCAAGCGCGTGGCCGTCATCGGCGGCGGCAACTCGGGCGTGGAAGCGGCGATCGACCTCGCGGGCATCGTCGAGCACGTGACCCTGGTGGAATTCGCGCCGCAGCTGAAGGCGGACGCGGTACTCGTCAACAAGGTCGAGAGCCTGGCCAACGTGACGATCCACGTGAACGCGCAGACGACGGCAATCACCGGCGACGGCAGCAAGGTGGGCGGCATCCGGTTCAAGGACCGCCTGAGCGGCGAGGAACACCATGTGCCGCTGGCCGGCGTGTTCGTCCAGATCGGCCTCGTGCCGAACACCGAGTTCCTCAAGGGTACGGTGGAACTGTCGCGCTTCGGCGAGATCGTCGTGGACGACCACGGCCGCACCAATATCCCGGGCGTGTTCGCGGCGGGCGATGCGACGACGACGCCGTTCAAGCAGATCGTGATCGCGGCGGGCGACGGGGCGAAGGCGGCGTTGTCGGCGTTCGATTACCTGATCCGGATGCCGGTGGCGGTGGAGGCGGCGTAAGGCGGCGCCGTGAACATTCTGATCGAACCCGGTGTGCGGCTGTTCGTCGACATCGAAGGCGCGTGACTGGTGCCGGACGGTCCCGCGATGCGTGCCAAGCCGACGCTGGTCCTGCTGCACGGCGGGCCGGGCTACGATCACGCGAGCTTCAAGCCGGCGTTTTCGCGCCTGGCCGACGTCGCCCAAATCGTCTATTACGACCATCGCGGCCACGGCCGGAGCGACGCGCGCCCGCGCGACGAATGGACGCTCGATACGTTTGCCGACGACGTGGTGCGCTTGTGCGACGCGCTCGGCATCAGCAAGCCGATCGTGCTCGGACAGTCGTTCGGCGGCTTCGTCGCGCAGCGCTACCTGGCGCGGCATCCGCACCATCCGGCCAAGGTCGTCCTGTCGAGCACGTCCGCGCAACTCGGGCTGGCGCGCAAGCTGGCCATGTTCGAGCGCCTGGGCGGGCCGGCGGCGCGCGACGCGGCCGAGCGGTTCTGGACGGCGCCGGGCGCGGCAACGTACGTCCCCTACCTCGAGACATGCAAGCCGCTGTATTCGGCGGCGCCGGCCAGGAGCCGGGATGCCGCACGGCGCGCCATCTTCAATCCGGAGATCCTGTTCAGCTGGGCCGGCGGCGAGCAGCAGACGTTCAACCTACTGCCGGGACTGGCGCACGCGCAGTGCCCGGTGCTCGTGCTCGCGGGCGAGCTCGATCCGGTCTGCACGCTCGACGATGCGCTCGACATGGTCGCCGCGCTGCCGTCGCATCTCGTCGAATTCGCCCGGTTCGACGGATGCGGCCACGGCGTCTGGCGCGACGCGCCCGATGCGGCATTTTCCCGGCTGCGTCAATTCATCGCTGCATGAAGCGCCGGCGCCGCAGACCCAGCGCCACCAGCATCATGCCCGTCGCGAACAGCGGCACGTCCGCCGGTTCCGGCACCGGGTTGGCGGTCGCGAACGCGCCGTCCGCCCAGATCGCGGCCGGCTGGCCCGGCATCAGGTCGAACAGCGCCACGTTGCCGCCGGTGCCGGGCACGTAGTCGTCGAGGGCCGCGTTCACCAGTGCGATCCCGAAGGCGGTGCCGATCGTGCCGCCGTCCGTGACGTCGAAGCGCACGTCGAAGCCGAGCAGGCCGCCGAAGGTGACCGGCTGCAGCAGTTCATTGAACGTCGCGCCGTTGTCGAACGTGATCGCGGAGCCGATGCTGCCGCCGACCGTGCCTGTCGTGATCGCACCGGTGCCGAAAGCCCCGTCGAAACGGGTCAGCACGGCGGTGGCCGGCGCCGCGCCGGCGAGCGCGGCGAACGTCAGGTCGAGATAGCCGGCACCGGACAGGCGCGTGGTGTCGACGGTCACGTGAAACATCGGGCCGGCACACGCCGCGTTCGTGCCTCCCGCCAGCGCCAGCGCCAGCAGGGCGCGCACGCAAAACGATTTCAATTGTTCGATCATGGTCGTCGCTTTCAGAACGTGATGGCCTGGAGTGTGGGGGTGTAGGCGATGCTGCCTTTCGACGGGTTGCCGAACGTGGTCGTCACGCTGACGGTGGCGCCGGGCGCGATCTCGTTGACGGGCAGTGCGATCCAGGGCGCACCGTTGTCGTCGCCCTGTTTGTTGGCGAGCGTGACGCCGGACGTCAGGCCGTCGAGCACGAGCCGCAGCGTCGACGCGCCGACCGTGGCGCCCGACGTGTTGGTGATCGACACCGTGCCGCTGAACTGGCCCGTGAACCGGTTCACCGCCAGGCCGCTTTGCGCGATCCTGACGCTGCCGGTGACGTCGGCGAGCGTCGGCTGGCTCACGAACGTGCTGACGCTGGCCGGTTCGAGGTAGGCGCTGGCGCTGCCGGCGATCACCGGATAGTCGCCCGCATAGGCTTCGTTCATGCCGGCCGACGTGGCGGTGCGCTGGAACGTGCGGGGCGCGCCGGCCCCGAAGGTCAGGTCGACCCGCCGCTGCGACGTCCCGGCATTGACCGCCACCACGACGATCCTGCCGTCGCCGCCCTTGAACGCGGTCACGGAAACGTCGGCGTCGGGATGTTCGGTGGCCGCGATCCGCACATAGCCCGGACGCACGTATTTCGCGTACTGCGACATGATCCAGCCGCGCTTGCTGACGTTGCCGTCCTCGGTCATCAGCCCGTACGCACGCCGGATGTACCACCAGACGTAGGCGCTGTAGTTCGCCGCCATGCTCTTGTGGAGCTCGATCGCCACCGGCATCGCCTTCGTCCAGTCGTTGGCGTCGGAGGTGCTGTCCGTGTAATGCTCCGTCATCCACTGTTCCTTGCCCTTGGCGCGGGCGAGCGGATAGTCGCTCGGCGTGGCGCCGTACAGGTGGCCGGCCACGATCGACAACTGCGCCGCCGCGCCCGCGTCGTTCAGGATCGGATCGGACAACACTTTCCGGAAGCCGAGCGATTCCGGCGCCATCAGCTTGATGCCGCCGAAGCGGGGCCCCTGCGATGTCAGGAAATCGATGAACTGCGCGGATGTCCACTGGCAGCCTTCGTAGCTCGGGTCCCAGTCAGGCTCGTTCTGCACCGAGATGCCGTACAGCTGCGCGCCGTTCGAGCGCATATAGTCGGCGAAGGCCAGCAGGTGCGCGGCGTAATCGGGATAGTAGGCGGGGAGCAGGCTGCCGTGGGCGATGCTGTTCGACGTCTTCATGTTGGGCGGAGGCGTCCACGGGGTGGCGAACAACGTGACGCCTTTCGCCTTCGCCAGCCTGGCCGTCGGCAGTTGCGTCGGCCAGGCGGTGCGGGACGGGTCGATCCGCATCCGCATGATCGTCAGGCCGATCTGCCCGGGTCCCGTGCCGAACGCCGTGTCGACTTGCGCGGGCGTGAGGTCGGCAATCCAGCCGGCCCCGTTATGCCCGCCGAACCCGCGGATCACCTGGTAGGTCGTGGCGGGGTCGATGGCGACCGTCTGGGCCATGGTCCCGGGCACCGTGAATACCGTGAGCGCCGCGGCCAGCAGGGACGCTCCCGATCGTGCTGAACAGCTTTTCAACATGACACATCTCCTCTCGTTATGAATTGTTCTTGCGGACGTCACTGGCCGACGAACGTGTTGACGCTGCCCGGATCGATATACGCGGTCGCCACGCCGCCCGTCACCGTGTACTGGCCGGCATAGCCATCGTTGTCGGCCGAGGTCGTGCGGTATTTCGTGAAGCCCGTGGCCGCGCTGCCCGCCTGCAACTGCAACTGGCGCTGGGACGTGCCGTTATTGATCGCCACGACGACCAGTTTCCCGGCGCTGCTCTTGAACGCCGTGACGTAGACGTCGCTGTACGGTTTTTCCGTCGCCGCGATGCGCACGTAGCCGGGGCGGACGTATTTCGCGAACTGCGACATGATGTAGCCGCGCTTGCTCACGTTGCCGTCCTCCGTCAGCAGGCCGTAGCTGCGGCGGATGTACCACCACACGTAGGCGCTGTAGTTCGCCACCATGCTGTTGTGCAGTTCCAATGCCACCGGAAGCGCCTTCGTCCAGTCGTTGGCGTCGGACGTGCTGTCGGTGTAGTGCTCGGTCATCCACAGCTCCTTGCCCTTGGAACGTGCCAGCGGATAATCGCTCGGACTGACGCCGTACAGGTGGCCGGCGACGATGTCGAATTGCGGCGCGGCCGTCGCGCTGTTGAGAATCGGGTCCGTCAGCGTCTTGCTGAAGTTGAAGGACTCGGGCGCCATGACTTTGTAGCTGCCGAAACGCGATCCCTGGCCCGCGAGGAAGTCGATGAATTCGGTCGAATTCCACAGGCAGCTTTCATAGGTGCCCGGGTCGTAATCCGGTTCGTTCTGGATCGACAAGCCGTAGACGGAGGCGCCTCCCGCCTGCATGTAGCTGGCGAAATTCAGCAGGTGGGTCGCGTAATCCGCATAGTGGCTCGACGCCAGCCGCCTCGAGATGAGGCTGTTGTTGGTCTTCATGCTCGCCGGCGGCGTCCATGGGGTGGCGAACAGCAGTGCGCCTTTCGCCTTGGCCAGTTGGGCCGACGCGAGTTGGGTCGACCACTTGCTGGAATCGGGATCGATCCGCACGCGCATGATGGACAGGCCGATCTGGCCCGTGCCGGTGCCGAATGCGGCGTCGACCTGGGCACTGGTCAGTTCGGCCGCCCAGCCGGCCCCGCTGAAACCGCCGAATCCACGCACCGTCTGGTAGGTCGTGGCCGGGTTGATGGCGACGGTTTGCGCCGATGCGCAGGTTGCCAGGGCGGCGAGCGCGCCAACGAGGAAGGAAGCCGATGCGGCGCGCCGGGTGCTGCGCGATAAAGCGTGGGTCATGAACATCTCCATGGGTCGGGTTGAATGCCCGGGGCGCGTACGGGCGCCCCGGAGTCCACTGCTGCTGTTGCAAACCGCGTGACTGCATGCCGGCAGCAATGCTGTCCGGACGTACCGGGGGGCCGGGCGAACAAGCCGATTGGGGGTTCAGGAGAGTTCTGGCGATCGCACGGACGAGCGCGGGCGACGCCTGCGCAGGCGGCCAGGCACGACCATGGAAATGTGCGATTGCGTCGTTGCCGGATCAGCGTCGCGGGCCGCGAGGCATGTGGAGCGGGCCCGGTCGACGTCGTGGGATAACGGTGTTCGAATATACCTGCAGCATATCTCCTCCGATGATTGATCGTGTTTTCCTGCTCGATCCGGCGTTTGCGCGGGCATGGATGTTAGCGGGAACATCGTGCGTGATCGCGAAGATCGAAGCGCGCCGGACAACAGGACAATCGACGTCATGTTTTTAACTGTTATTTAAACATTCAATGTTTGCGTTAACAGTTTTTGTTGCAAATATCTTATGCCTGGACCGAGTGCCAATCAAACCAAAGAGTGTTGTGTCTAATTCAATTATTGTATTTATGCGGGGCGGGCGGGTTTCCCGCAGGCGCCGCTAGCCGTCGCGCCGTTCGAAGCGGACGGTGGACGGCACCGGCCGGGCGCCCATGCCGTCCAGGCCGAATTCCAGCGCGTGACGCAGGCCGCGCACCGTGACCGGTTTCGTGACGGTGGCGCTGAACGCGTCGTACAGCGGCGGGAACGGTTCGGCGTCGTCCAGCAGCAGGATCGTGGGCGTGCCGGGCGCGAGGCGGGAGAGTTCGCCCGGCAACGCGCGGCGCTCGCCCGCGGCGCGCGCGCGCGCGGCGAGGATCACGTCGAAGTGCAGCGCCCGCGTGGCGTTCAGCGCGGCCTGGGCCGTCGTCGTCTCGGCGACCAGATAGCCGAGCGACTTGAGCAGGGTGGCGCTGTGGCGGCGTGCGGCCGCGTCGTCGTCGTATAACAGGGCGTACTTCATGGATGAGTCCTCCTGCCTCGGGTGTGGAGGTCTTCTGGTATTGTTCAACTGCTGACTTGTAACAAATATGCAAGCACTTCGGCGGAGGACTGGCACGAGCGCAGCCCACCGGCCGCGCGGTTCAGGCGGGCAGAGAAATGCGGATGCGCCGGCACGCGGCCGGCACGGCAAGGCGATGGTGCATCCTCAGTGGAAGAACAGCGGCGGCACGCCGCCGAGCGCATCGGTTTCGTACAGCAGCCACGTCGCCATGCTCGTGAGGGCGATAAAGCCTGCGGTCCAGGCTATCGGGAAAAAGCGGATCATGATGAACCTCCAGGATGCGGAATGCGCCGGAATACTGTCGTGTTGATATCATGTTAGTTCGTATGCTTCATGGAAACTATCGGCAGGCAATCCGTCATGATGTAGGAATAACGCCCGTCCGGTGCGTGCGCGGTCGTGGTAGCTCGTCGTAGCGCTCCTACGGTGGCTGTAGGTTGCGTCCTATGGCGTGTCGCCGTGCTCAGGCTTAGAGTGGATTCATCATGACGACACACGACCCCAAACTCCTCCACAACGGCGTGCGCGCGGTGCGCCGCAACGCCATCCGCCGCCTGCTGCATACCGTGTTCGGCATCGAGCACCTGCGCGACGGCCAGCAGCGCGTGATCGACAGCGTCCTCGACGGCAATGACACGCTGGCGATCATGCCCACCGGCAGCGGTAAATCGCTGTGCTACCAGATCCCCGCCCGCATCCTCGCCGGCATGACGGTCGTCGTCTCGCCGCTGATCTCGCTGATGCGGGACCAGCTGGAAAAGCTCGGGGAACTCGGCATCCGCGCCGCGCAGGTCAACAGCAGCCTGTCGGCCGAGGAGGAGAGGACGGCGCTGGCCGCGATTGCGGAGAACCGCTGCGAGATCGTGTTCTGCACGCCCGAGCGCCTCGCCATGCCCGAATTCGTCGATGTGCTGAAGGGTGTGAACATCGCCCTCGTCGTCGTCGACGAAGCCCACTGCATCTCGCAATGGGGCCACGACTTCCGTCCGGCCTACCTCGAGATGGCCGGCGCGATCGACGCCCTGGACCGTCCGCCCGTGCTGGCGCTGACGGCGACGGCGACCGAGGACGTGGTCGACGACATCGGCCGCCAGCTCAACCGCCCCCGCATGAACGTCATCAACACGGGCATCTACCGGCCGAATCTGCAGTACGGCGTCGTGCAGGTCACGAACCCCGAAGAGAAGATCCACGAAGCCCTGCGCCTCGTGCGCGCGACGGCGGGAACGGGCATCGTCTACGCGGCCACCGTCAAGGCGGCCGAGGAGATGCACCAGGTGCTGCTGGACGCCGGCGAATCCGTCACGCTCTACCACGGCAAGCTGCATGCCGCCGAGCGCCGCGCGAACCAGGACGCGTTCATGAACGGCGAACGGCGCGTGATGGTGGCGACGAACGCGTTCGGCATGGGCATCGACAAGCCGGACACGCGCTTCGTCATCCACCTGCAGATCCCCGCGAACCTGGAGGCGTACTACCAGGAATCCGGCCGCGCGGGGCGCGACGGCCAGGACGCCCGCTGCACCCTGCTGTTCCTGCAGGACGACAAGCGCGTGCAGCAGTTCTTCCTCGTGAAGCACTACCCGACGGCGCATGAGATCCGCGCCGTGTACGAGGCCGTGCGCGAACTGGCGGACACGGAGACGGCGACGCCGGACCGGGTGGAGGACGTGGCCGGCGATCTCGCGGGGGCGCATCTGAAAGTCTGCCTGAAGCTGCTGAAGGATGCGAAGCTGCTGCGCCAGAACCGCAAGCTCGCGTATGCGCCCGGCAGCGCGGCACCGGCCGACAAGCTGTTCGCGGCGATGGCCGAGGTCTACCGCCAGAAGCAGGAGCGCGACAAGGAAGCGCTGGAACAGATGGTGGCGTATGCCGTCAGCGGTTTCTGCCGCTGGAAGCTGCTGCTCGATTACTTCGGCGACGAGGTCGACGGCTTCGAGAAGTGCTGCCGCTGCGACAACTGCCTGAATCCGCCGGCCGCCGTGCTGCTCGACGAGATCGACATCCGCGACGACGAATTCGACCGCGCGCCGGAAGACGACGCGCCGGCCGGGCCCGCGTTCGACACGGGCGCGCGCGTGACGGTGCCCCGGTATGGCGAGGGCGTCGTGCTGGCCGTCGCCGGGGACCAGGTCCATATCGAATTCCCGGACGGCGAACAGCGCGCCTTCGTCGCCGATTTCGTGACGCCGGTTGAATAGGAGGACGAGCACGCGCATGGGAGACATGGTCGTCGTACGCAAGGAAGGCCTGTACTGTGTGCCGGGCCAGTTCTACATCGACCCGTGGCGGCCGGTGGACCGGGCCGTCATCACCCATGCGCACGGCGACCATGCGCGCTGGGGCCACAAGCACTATCTCGCGT
>Ga0209148_1000759_pt1 | contig 24653 bp, 23 predicted proteins | sample AraplaCol_mMF_r2_2_FD_184288 | JGI IMG/M metagenome (GOLD analysis project Ga0209148, IMG submission 184288) | Arabidopsis root microbial communities from North Carolina, USA - plate scrape CL_Col_mMF_r2 (SPAdes) (version 2) | ecosystem: Host-associated > Plants > Roots > Endosphere | place... | reverse complement strand
CGAGAACGGCCATGCCGAATCGACCTCCGATGTGTTCGACCGCCTGCTCGGCGACGGCAAGCCCGGGTTCGTCCCGCACCGCTGGGCGACGTTGTCCGACGCCGTTGCATGGATTCGCGCGGCGGGCGGCGAGGCCGTGGTCGCGCACCCGGGCCGCTACCGCTACACGCCGGTCGAATTCGATGCGTTTTTCGGTGAATTCATCGATCTCGGCGGCCGCGCGATCGAGGTCATTACGGGCAGCCACACGCCCGACCAGTACCGCGAATACGCGGACGTCGCGCGCCGCTTCGGCTTCGAGGTGTCGCGCGGCTCGGATTTCCATGCGCCGGGCGAGGGCCGCATCGAGCTCGGCAGCCTGCCGCCTTTGCCGCCCGACCTGAAACCGCTCTGGGAGCGCTGGCTCTGACGTACCGCGGCTGCTTGCCGCTGGCGCTGCCGTCGAGGCGCGCATCCGACTTCTCCCTCTTTACGTGTCCCCATGTCCCAGTTCTTCAGGATTCATCCGGATAATCCGCAGCCGCGCCTGATCAAGCAGGCCGCGGACATCGTCAGCAAGGGCGGCGTGATCGCGATGCCGACCGATTCGAGCTACGCGCTCGCGTGCCACCTCGATGACAAGGATGCAGTCGAGCGCGTGCGCCGCATCCGCGGCCTCGACGAGAAGCAGCACCTGTCACTGCTCGTGCGCGACCTGTCGGAACTGGCCAACTTCGCGATGGTGGACAATCGTCAGTACCGGCAGATCAAGTCGGTGACGCCGGGCCCGTACGTGTTCATCCTGCAGGCGACGAAGGAAGTGCCGCGTCGTCTGTCGCACCCGTCGCGCAAGACGATCGGGCTGCGCGTGCCCGATCACGCGATCACGCTCGCGCTGCTCGAATCGCTCGGACAGCCGCTGCTTGGCACGACGCTGATCCTGCCGCCGGACGACGAGCCGCTCAACGATCCTGACGACATCCGCGCGCGGCTCGAGAAGCAGGTCGATCTCGTGATCGACGGTGGTGCGTGTCCGCGCGAACCGTCGACGGTGATCGACCTGACGGGCGACGAGCCGCAGCTCGTGCGTGCCGGGCGCGGTGCGCTCGAACCGTTCGGGCTTTCGGCCGCGTAAGCGCCATTCATTTTTGCGCGAGTGCGCTTGTTACAATAACGCAATATGGACGCTTCCCTGATACAGACCATCGCCGTCTACGCGCTGCCCGTGATCTTCGCGATCACGTTGCACGAGGCTGCGCACGGCTATGCCGCGCGCCTGCTCGGCGACAACACCGCCTACATGATGGGGCGCGTGTCGTTCAACCCGATGCGCCACATCGATCCGCTCGGCACGATCGCGATCCCGCTCGCGATGTATTTCCTGACGGGCGGCGCGTTCCTGTTTGGCTATGCGAAGCCGGTGCCGGTATCGTTCGGCAACCTGCGCGATCCGCGCTGGGGCAGCCTGTGGGTGTCGCTGGCTGGCCCGGCCTGCAACTTCGTGCAGGCACTGATCTGGGGCGTGCTGACCATCGTGCTGCCCGCTGCCGGCATCGACGAGCCGTTCTTCACGCGGATGGCCTACGCAGGCGTTAGCGCGAACCTGGTGCTCGGCGTGCTGAACCTGTTTCCGCTGCCGCCGCTCGACGGCGGCCGCATCCTGGCGGCGCTGCTGCCGCCGAAGCAATCGATCGCGCTGTCGCGAATCGAGCCTTACGGTTTCATCATCGTCCTCGTGCTGGTCTCGACGGGCGTGCTGACGAACTTCTGGCTGCGGCCGCTCGTGAATGCCGCGGCCGGCGTGCTGAGCGCCATCCTGTCTCCCTTCGCCTCGCTTTTCTAACGACAATCATGTTCCCAGATCGTATTTTCTCCGGCATGCGACCCACCGGGTCGCTGCACCTCGGCCACTACCACGGCGTGCTGAAAAACTGGGTGAAGCTGCAGTCCGAGTACCCGTGCTTCTTCTGCGTGGTTGACTGGCATGCGCTGACGACGCACTACGAAACACCCGAGGTCATCGAGAAGAACGTGTGGGACGTGCTGATCGACTGGCTCGCGTCCGGTATCGATCCGGCGCAGGCGACGCTGTTCATCCAGAGCAAGGTGCCCGAACATGCGGAACTCGCGTTGCTGCTCGGCATGAGCACGCCGCTCGGCTGGCTCGAACGCGTGCCGACCTACAAGGAGCAGATGGAGAAGCTGAAGGACAAGGACCTGTCGACCTACGGCTTCCTCGGCTACCCGGTACTTATGGCGGCCGACATCCTGCTGTATCGCGGCTCGCTCGTGCCGGTCGGCGAGGATCAGGTGCCGCACGTCGAGATGACGCGCGAGATCGCACGCCGCTTCAACTACTTGTACGGCCGCGAGCCGGGCTTCGAGGAGAAGGCGCTCGAAGCCGCGAAGAAGCTCGGCGGCAAGCGCGCGAAGCTTTATCACGAGCTGCGCAACGCGTACCAGCAGGAAGGCGACGACGAGGCGCTCGAACAGGCGCGCGCGATGCTGCAGGAATCGCAGAGCCTGTCGATGAGCGACCGCGAGCGCCTGTTCGGCTATCTCGAAGGCGCGCGCAAGATCATCCTGGTCGAGCCGCAGGCGCTTTTGACCGAAGCGTCCCGGATGCCGGGTCTCGACGGCCAGAAGATGTCGAAGTCGTACGGCAATACGATCGGCCTGCGCGAGGATGCGGAGACGATCACGAAGAAGGTCCGCACGATGCCGACCGATCCGGCACGCGTGCGCCGCACCGATCCGGGCGATCCGGACAAGTGCCCGGTGTGGCAGCTGCATCAGGTCTATACGGACGAAGCGACGCACCAGTGGGTGCAGAGCGGCTGCCGCTCGGCGGGCATCGGCTGCCTCGACTGCAAGCAGCCGGTGGTCGAAGGGATCCTGCGCGAACAGCAGCCGATGCTCGAGCGCGCACAGAAGTACATGGACGATCCGTCGCTGCTGCGCGCGATCGTCGCGGACGGCTGCGACAAGGCGCGCAAGCACGCGGTCGAGACGATGCGCGACGTGCGCGAGGCGATGGGCCTGTCGTACACCTGATCTGACGGCATGCGCGAACCTGTGATTGCCGCCGCGGGCGGCCACGTGGCCCAGACCGAACCGTCGCGCTGGGTCGCCCGCTGGTCACGACTCGTTCCGGCGAGCGGCACGGTGCTCGACGTCGCCGCGGGCGGTGGTCGCCATGCACGCTGGTTTGCGTCGCACGGGCATCCAGTCGTCGCGCTCGACCGCGATGCGGCCGCGCTGGCCGCATTGCGCGCGATTCCCGGTGTCGATGTGCGCGACGCCGATCTCGAGGGCGCGCCCTGGCCGCTGCCGGCCGGTGCGTCGTTCGCGGCGGTGATCGTCACCCATTATCTGCATCGCCCGCTCTGGCCCCGACTGCTCGATGCGGTGGCGCCGGGCGGCGTGCTGATCTACGAAACCTTCGCGCAAGGAAACGAAACGGTCGGCAAGCCGTCCAATCCTGCGTTCCTGCTCGCCCCGGGCGAGTTGCTGGACGCGGTGCGCGGCCGCCTGCGGGTGGTTGCGTACGAGGACGGATTCGTCGCCGCGCCGCGCGAGGCGTTCGTGCAGCGCATCTGCGCGGTACGCGAGGGCGCGACCCCGACAGCGGGGGCGGGAATTCCACGTTACGAACTGCCCGGCTAATCCGCTACAATCTCAACGTTTACCGGTACAACAATCAATCGCGTTTCATGGCTAACGGCACCCAAGACGGCATTCACATCCGCGGCAGCATCCCCGCGATCGTCACCCCGATGCTCGAAGACGGCAGTCTTGACCTGCCGGCGTTTCGCAAACTGATCGACTGGCACATCGCGGAAGGCACCGACGCACTCGTCGTGGTCGGCACGAGCGGCGAGTCGGCAACGCTCAACGTCGAAGAGCACATCCTGATGATCCGCACGGCGGTCGAGCATGCGGCGAAGCGCATCCCGATCATCGCGGGCGCGGGCGGCAACTCGACCGCCGAAGCGATCGAACTGACGAAGCATGCGAAGGCCGTCGGCGCCGACGCGACGCTGCAGGTCGTGCCGTACTACAACAAGCCGACGCAGGAAGGGATGTACCGGCACTTCAAGATGATCGCCGAGGCGGTCGACCTGCCGGTGATTCTGTACAACGTGCCCGGCCGTACGGTCGCGGACATGGCGCACGAGACGACGCTGCGCCTCGCTCAGGTGCCGGGCATCATCGGTGTGAAGGACGCGACCGGCAACATCGATCGCGCCGCGCACCTGATCAAGGCCGCGCCGAAGCATTTCGCGATCTACAGCGGTGACGATCCGACCGCGATCGCGCTGATGCTGCTCGGCGGCCACGGCAACATCTCGGTGACGGCGAACGTCGCGCCGCGCGCGATGAGCGACCTGTGCCGCGCGGCGCTGGCCGGCGACGTCGCAACGGCGCGCGAGCTGCACATGAAGCTGCTGTCGCTGCACAAGAACCTGTTTGTCGAGGCGAACCCGATTCCGGTGAAGTGGGCGCTGCAGGCGATGGGCAAGATGCAGGGCGGCATCCGCCTGCCGCTCACGCCGCTCGACGAGCGCTGTCACGACGTCGTGCGTTCGGCCCTCGTCGAGGCCGGCGTCCTCTGATGCTCAGGCGGCCGCGTCCTGCGGCCGCCGGCTCGACCCCTCATCAACCCGCACCGGCCGGCTCCGTCCGGCGCCGCTCCTGACGAGCGTTCTAGCAAGACGAAGGATTTCATGAAACGTTTCGCCTTTTCCTCTCGCGCCATCCAGGTTTCGGTGGTGGCGCTGGCGCTGGGCGCGCTCGCCGGCTGCGATACGCTGAACGATTATCTGGCTCCAGACCGGGTCAACTACAAGAACACGGGTTCGGCGCCGCCGCTCGCGGTGCCGAGCGACCTGAAGCCGGTGCCGACGACCCAGCAGTTCGTCGCGCCGCCGAGCAACGCTGGTCTCGGCACGCTGCCGCCGCGGGCGACGACGGCCGCCGGCAACGCGACCGACGGTGTCCCGAGCGCGCAGGATCCGCTCGGCATGCATATCGAGCGCGACGGCGACCGCCGCTGGCTCGTCGTGGACGGGCGCACGCCCGAGCAGCTGTGGCCGATCCTGAAGGAATTCTGGCAGGAGAACGGGTTCTCGCTGAAGACCGACGCACCGTCGACCGGCATCATGGCCACCGACTGGGCCGAGAACCGCGCGAACATTCCCGATGACTGGTTCCGCCGCACGATCGGCAAGGTCATCGACTTCGCGTACTCGTCGGGCACGCGCGACCGTTTCCGCACGCTCGTGAACCGCACGCCGGACGGCAACACCGACATCTCGATCACGCACAGCGCGATGGAGGAAATGATGGTCGGCCCGCAGGGCGGCACGTCGTCGCGCTGGGAAGAGCGTCCGCGCAATCCGGTGCTCGAGGCTGTGTTCCTGACGAAGCTGATGCAGAAGTTCGGCCTGAGCGACGCGCAGGCGAAGCAACTGCTGACCGATGCGCGTCCCGCGACGGCGCCGGCGCAGGTGAGCGATACGAGCAGCGGTGCCGCGACGCTGCAACTGGCGGAATCGTTCGACCGTGCGTGGCTGCGCGTCGGTCTCGCGCTCGACCGCACCAACTTCGCGGTCGACAATCGCGACCGCGAGAAGGGCCTGTACACGGTCCGTTACGCGAACACGATGGAAGAGCTCAAGCGTGACGGGCTGTTCGGCAAGCTGTTTTACGGCGGCCCGTCGGCGGCCAAGCCGGGCAAGGAATACCTGGTCAACGTGCGCGCGCAGGGCAGTGGCGGCACGCAGGTCGCGGTGGTCGACGCGACCGGCAAGGTCGACAACTCGTCGGACGCGCAGCGGATCATTTCGCTGCTGCACGCCCAGTTGAACTGATCGCGTGCGCTTCGCCAGCCTCGGTAGCGGCAGCGAAGGCAACGCGCTGGTCGTCGAGGTCGCAAGCGGCACGACGACCACCCGCGTGCTGCTCGACTGCGGTTTTTCAGCGAAGGAGGTCGAGCGCCGCCTCGGCCGCCTGAATCTCGGCATCGACGATCTCGATGCGATCCTCATCACCCACGAACACAGTGACCACGTCGGCAGCGCGCTGACGCTCGCGCGGCGCGGGTCGCTGCCGCTCTACATGAGCTGGGGCACGGCACGCGCGGTGGGCGCGGACGAAGCCGATGTCGATCTCCGCGTGTTGTGGGGCGACGAGACAGCCGCGATTCGCGATCTGGCCGTGATGCCATATACGGTGCCCCATGACGCGCGGGAACCGCTCCAGTTCGTCTTCATGGACGGTTGCCGCCGGCTCGGCGTGCTGACCGACGTCGGGATGGCCACGCCGCACATCACGGCCGTTCTGAGCGGTTGTGACGCGCTGGTGCTCGAATCCAACCACGATACCGAGATGCTCGCCGGGAGCCGCTATCCGCAGTCGCTGAAGGCGCGGATCGGTGGCAATCACGGCCACCTGAGCAACGCCGCCGCCGCGGGCATCCTCGCATCGCTCGAACGCAGCCGCCTCCAGCACCTCGTCGCGGCGCACCTGAGCCAGCAGAACAACCGGCCCGAGCTGGCCCGCCAGGCATTGGCCGGCGTGCTGGGAACGGACGGGGAGGAAGTGGTCGTGGCCACGCAGGACGCGGGCTTCGACTGGCTGACGCTCGGCTGAGCAGGCGAAGGATCGGACGTCCGGGACGGCTCTTGGCCGGTCCTGCCGCCGGATACGATGCGCGCAACCGACAGACGTAAAAAAACCGGCCCGAAGGGCCGGTTTTTTTTCAGCTGATGCTGAGGCTTACTGGCTTGCGCCCGAAGCCGGAGCAGCCGTCGCTGCCGAAGCAGCCGACGCCACAGCAGCAGCTGCGTCGCTCGCAGCAGCCGTAGCCGACGAAGCAGCAGCAGCTGCGTCGCTCGCAGCACCAGCAACTGCCGAAGCAGCCGACGAAGCAGCAGCCGATGCGTCGCTAGCAGCCGACGAAGCAGCTTGATCAGCGCTCTTGTTGCAAGCAGCCAGTGCAACAGCAGCCAACAGGGAAGCTACGAGGAGGGATTTCTTCATGATCACGTCCTTTTATGGTTAAAGGTAAGCAACAGCGCGAAACAATACCGGTAATGTGCTCCAACACCGACCTGGGCCGCTGGTGGAGACGCACTTCTAGAGCGTGAATCTTCCCTACGGCTTGGGCGGAAATTATATGCACTTTCCTATCGACCGTCGACAAATGCGGGGTCAATACGTTGTCTTTCCCATACAGAATTTGATCTGCACGGGCATACGGGGCGGCTCACTAAATCCGGTTTCCGACCCGTATCCAGCCCGCACAATACCACTCGTGCAGCAAGGCTGTCATTGAGGGAACCCGGGATAGTGTTACAAACCGTTTCGCCTCCATGTGGCGCAGATTGGCCAGTTCGGGCAGCCATTCGCCGGCGTGCTCGAGCGGTTCTTCCTCGCCATTAATGAAGTACGAGCGCGCGTTATACATCAATGCGGCCCGTCTGTCGAGATACACGCCCCGGCGCGACGCCTGCGCGACGAACGCGGCCTCGGACAGCGGGCGCGCCGGCGGCTCGAATACGACGTTCGATTTGGGTTCGCTCAGGTAGCAACCGAGGAATTCGGCGACGTCACGCTTGCGCCAGCGGATCGCATCGACGATCTCGGCGACGCGCTCGACCATCGCCGGCGGCAGTTGCGCCGGGGTGTCGACCGCCGGCTGCTTCGGGTCGCGGTAAAGCGCGTCGCCACGCTCGTCGCGCAGGCCGCCGCGCTCCGCGAGGTAATACAGGAATTGCGCGCCCAGCTCCCCGGCGGACGGCGCCCGAAAGCCGATCGAGCAGGTCATGCATTCGCCTTCGGCCACGCCGTCGTGCGCGATGTGCGGCGGCAGGTACAGCATGTCGCCCGGCTCCAGCACCCACTCGTCGCTCGGCTCAAAATGCTCGAGGATCTTCAACGGGACGTCCGGCTGCAGCGACAGGTCCTTCTGCGCACCGATGCGCCAACGGCGCCGGCCCTCGACCTGTAGCAGGAATACGTCGTACGAGTCGAAGTGCGGGCCGACGCCGCCTCCGTCGGTCGCGTACGAAATCATCAGGTCGTCGAGGCGTGCGTCCGGGATGAAGCGGAAGCGGTCGAGCAGCGCGCGTGCCGCGTCCACGTGCAGGTCGAGCCCCTGCACGAGCAAGGACCAGGACTTTCGCGAAACGGCAGGCAGCGCGCCCGGCTCGAAGGGACCGTGGGCCAGTTGCCACTTGTTACGAAAATGGGTGATCAGCCGCGATTCGGCGTCATAGTCGGCTGCCAGCTCGAACAGTGAGTCGCGCGTCACCGGCGGCTTCACGCCGGGGATCGCCTGGCGGATCAGCAGCGGCTTCTTCTGCCAGTAGCGGCGCATGAATTGCGCCGGCGAGAGGCCGCCGAGCAGCGGTGTGGGAAGATCGGAAGGCGGCGCGCCGAGCGGGGCGGCAGCGGCATCCCGCGGTTCGGCTTGAGACCGGTTGCGCATCGTATAATGAGACTTGTATTTGGGAGAATTGGATGAAAATCGCAAAAAACACCGTCGTGTCGGTCGCTTACAAGCTGTCGGATGCGCAAGGCAATCTGATCGAGGAAAGCGACGAGCCGATGGTTTATCTGCACGGCGGCTATGATGGCACGTTCCCCAAGATCGAGGAACAGCTCGACGGCCAGGAGCCCGGTTACCAGGCGCAGGTTCAGCTCGAGCCGCAGGACGCGTTCGGCGACTACGATCCCGAACTCGTGAAGATCGAGCCGCGCGATCGTTTTCCCGAGCCGATCGAAGTGGGCATGCAGTTCGAAGGCACGCCGGAAGACGGCGACGAGGAAGTGGATTCGCTGATCTACACGGTCACGGACATCGCCGAGGACAAGGTCGTGCTTGACGGCAACCACCCGCTTGCGGGCATGGCGCTGCGATTCGCACTGACGGTCAAGGACGTTCGCGAAGCGACCGAAGACGAGATCGAGCATGAGCACGCGCATGGCGCGGAAGGCCTCGAAATCGTCGACGAGGACGAAGACGAGGACGAGGAAGGCGACGCACCGTCAGGGCGTACCCTGCACTGAGCTGGCAGGCAGGCCGGGCGCCGGCCCTGAAGCAGGGCGCGGCGCGGGCCACGAAGCGCCGTCCGGTGTCGTGCCGTCGCCTTGAAGCGGCGGCGCGACCGACGACGAGTCGGGCAATGCCGGCAAGGCCGGGATCTCCGGCATCTGCGGCAGCGGGACGTTATCGCGCGGCACGACCGGCAGCGCGGGCGGGGTCGGCAGATTCTTCGGGACGTCCTGCACGCTCACGTTGAAGATCGTCTGCCGTGCCGGTGACACGTTGACCTTCACCCACTGACTCGCCGGATGACGCGGTCCGATCGCGACACGCGTCACATTTCCCACCAGCACGCCGTCGTCCGCATGCAGCGGGCGATCGATCAGGAAGCCGTTCGCAAGCGGCTCGCTGCTCGCGTGCACCACCAGGATCGGGCCGCGGAATACCGCCGCCGCCTTCACCAGTGTCCGTTTCAGTTCACGAAAACCGTCGCGGACGCGCGGCCGGTTGAAACGCAACCACGCAAACCGTTCGGCACGCTCATAGCGATCGAACTGCGGATCGCCTTCGAACATCACCACGATCGCGCGCGCTTCGTGCCGCTTCGCATATTCGGCCGCGTGGTCGATCCAGAAGCCGTTCGCGATGATGCGGTCCTCGAATTCGCCGTTCCGCCCGCCGGCCGTCAGATAGTGGTTGTTCGGTGCCGGTGCGTTCAGCGCGACGTAGACGACATCGTCATGCAGCCAGCGCGCGTTTTCGCGATAGGGCCGGAACCGGGCGACTTCACTTTCGCGCGTGATCTGCAGCGCGCCGGGGTCGGGCAGCGCCGCGTCGGCCAGCAGCGTCTGACGCAGGAAGTCCAGACGTTCGACCGGGTCGTAGTTGCCGCCGGCCGCCGTGTTGCACGTTACCCAGTCGTCGTGGCCGGGAATGAACACGAGCGGCACGCGAGATGCGTCGAGGATCGCGCCGCGCTGCGTATACAGCGAGTCGCGGCACGCTTCCTTTGCGCCTTTGATGTTGCCTGCATAGACGACGAAGGCCAGATTGCGCTCGCGCGCGATCGATTCGAACAGCCGTTGCGCGGCTGGCTCGTCGGCCGGCGTATCGATGACGCCCGACACGACCGCGAACGAGTAGGGGGCGGCGGCACGTTTGGGCGGCGCGGCCAGCGCGCCGGCCTGCGCCAGCGCGAGCACCGCCGCGACCAGCGCAGCGGTGGCGCGGGCCGGCCAACCCGACGGGGTACGCTTATGCGTGCCCGTCGGCATCGTGCGAGCGGACGAGCGTGCGCAGTTCGTACAGCAGGTCGAGCGCGTCGCGCGGCTTGAGGTCGTCGGGATCGATGTCGCGCAGCCTTTCGAGTGCCGGATGCGGGATGTTGGACGGTGGAGGCGCATCCGCGCATTCGAGTTCGTCGGTCGCGGCGGGCGGCGCGCTGAACAGGTCGAGCTGCGGCGTATGCTGCGTGGCCGACTGTTGTTCGAGATACGCGAGATGCTTGCGCGCGGCGCGGATCACCGGTGCCGGCACGCCCGCGAGTTGTGCAACCTGCAGCCCGTAGCTCTGGTTCGCCGGGCCTTCGTTGACCGCGTGCAGGAACACGATGCCGTGACCGTGCTCTACGGCCGACAGGTGGACGTTGGCCGCCTGGGGGAATTCGGCGGGCAGTTGCGTCAACTCGAAGTAATGCGTCGCGAACAGCGTGTAGCAGCCGTTTTGCGCCAGCAGATGACGCGCGATGGCCCATGCGAGCGCGAGGCCGTCGAACGTCGACGTGCCGCGGCCGATTTCGTCCATCAGCACGAGGCTCTGCGGTGTCGCGTCGTTCAGGATCGCAGCCGCTTCGGTCATCTCGACCATGAAGGTCGAGCGGCCGCCGGCGAGGTCGTCGGCCGCGCCGATTCGCGTGAATATCCGGTCGATCGGGCCGAAGCAGGCCGACTTCGCCGGCACGTAGCTGCCGACGTATGCCATCAGCGCGATCAGCGCCGTCTGCCGCATGAAGGTCGACTTACCGCCCATGTTCGGGCCGGTGATCAGCAGCAGTTTGCGCTCGGCGCCGAACCGGCAGTCGTTCGCGATGAACTGCTCGACCTGCGCTTCGACGACGGGGTGACGCCCCTGTTCGATTTCGATGCCGATTTCGTCGGTGAATGCGGGTGCGACCCAGTCGAGCGTGCGGGCGCGCTCGGCGAACGCGGCGAGCACGTCGAGCTCCGCGAGCGCCGACGCGACGCGCTGACACTCGGCAATGAACGGCAGCAGAGCCTGCAGTACGCCGTCGTACAGCGCGCGCTCGCGGGCCAGCGCGCGTTCCTGCGCGGACAGCGCCTTGTCCTCGAAAGTCTTCAGTTCGGGCGTGATGTAGCGCTCGGCATTCTTCAGCGTCTGGCGGCGGCGATAGTCGTCGGGCACCTTGTCGGTCTGGCCGCGCGTGACCTCGATGTAGAAGCCGTGCACCTTGTTGTATTCGACGCGCAGGTTCGCGATGCCCGTGCGGGTACGCTCACGCGCCTCGAGATCGATCAGGAATTGCCCGCAGTTCTCGGAGATGTCGCGCAGCTCGTCGAGCTCCGCATCGTAGCCGCGCGCGATCACGCCGCCGTCGCGCACCATCGCGGCAGGCTCTGGGGCGATCGCGCTCGTCAGCAGGTCGAGACATTCGGCGGGCGGTTCGAGCGCCGCGTCGATGCGCGTGAGCGCATCCGCGTTCGCGACGATCGCGCCGATGCGTTCGCGCATCGCGGGCAGCGCGGCGAACGTGTCGCGCAGGCTCGACAGATCGCGCGGGCGCGCGGACAGCAGCGCGAGACGCCCGGTGATCCGTTCGACGTCCGCAATCTGGCGCAGTGCGGTTCGCAGGGCGTCGAGGCTCGCGTTCGCGGGCGCTTCGAGCAGTGCGCCGATCGCTTGCTGGCGTGACTGTGCGGCGACGGACGCGCGCGGCGGGTGATGCAGCCAGTGACGCAGCAGGCGGCTGCCCATCGTCGTGCAGCATGTGTCGAGCAGCGAGTACAGCGTTGGCGATTCGGTGCCGCGCAGCGTTTCGGTCAGTTCGAGGTTGCGGCGCGTTGCCGGATCGAGCCCGATGTATTCGGTTTCGTTCTCGACCTTCAGGCTGCGCACGTGACGCAGCTGCTGACCCTGCGTGGCGGCCGCGTACAGCAGCAGTGCGCCGGCAGCTCCGCATGCGCTCGTCAGCGAATGCGCGCCGAAGCCGTCGAGGCCCGCGACGTCGAGCTGGTCGCACAGGCGCTGCGTGCCCGACGCGATATCGAAATGCCATGCCGGCACGCGCTTGATCGCACCGGCGCCGGCGGGCACGGAGTCGGTCGTGCCGTCCGCCGTGAGGATCTCGGCCGGCCGGATGCGTTCGAGCGCGGCGCCGAGCTGCTCGGGTTCGATTTCGGCGAGCCGTAGCGCGCCGCTTGCGAGGTTCAGCCACGCGAGGCCGATGTTGACCGCCACGCCACGCTTGTTGTGGCCCGCGCACATCGCGAGCAGGTAGACGTCGTTCTTGTCGGACAGCAGCGCCGCGTCGGTCAGCGTGCCGGGCGTGACGACGCGCACGACCTTGCGCTCGACCGGCCCCTTCGACGTCGCAGGGTCGCCGATCTGCTCGCAGATCGCGACCGATTCGCCCATCTTTACGAGCTTCGCCAGATACTGTTCGACCGCGTGATGCGGGACGCCGGCCATCTTGATCGGCGTGCCGGCCGATGCGCCGCGCTGCGTGAGGGTTAGATCGAGCAGACGCGCCGCTTTCTCCGCATCCTCGAAGAACAGTTCGTAGAAGTCGCCCATCCGGTAGAAGACGAGCGTGTCGGGGTGATCGGCCTTGATGCGCAGGTACTGCTGCATCATTGGAGTGACGGGGGCAGGTGCTGCTGCTGGTGGCGTGCTCATGTGACCGGGAAAAGTTGCTTTGGCTGCCAGAGTTTACCAGTGGGCCGGACGCGGCTGGGCGAAGTTCGCCGTTTGGCCAGGTGCAGGGGGACTCGGCAGCGTCAGGGGCCTGTCCTGCCTCGCGGGCGTAGCGCTGCGGGCACAACCCGCCACATAGTGCTAACTCCGACACTCCGGTTGCGGTCGACAGTCTAGATTGTGACTGTAGGGGTTCGTTGATCGAGCATCGGACGTTCTGTCCATTTCCTCGATATGTCGACCGGAGACCGCTACGCGAACGAATCGATCTACCGCGTCATTTTCGGCTTTGTTGTGATCTGCTGACCGTGACGGAGGATATATGACGCATCCTTTGTACGAATTGCTTAGCAACCTGGACGAGCGCCGCCTCTTTTATACATTGGGCCGGCATCGCCCGGACACCATTCTGATCTCGATAACTGTGCCCGGTGACCGTATCGAGATCGACGTGTTCGACGATGGGCATATGGAGATGTCGCGCTTTTCCGGAGATGAGAGTGTAATCGACGACCGACAAATGATTTTAAAGGCTATCGAGGGGGTGTCCGAGTGAACGGGATTTGTCGTGAGACGCAAAGCGCCCACGTTCCGTCGGTCGACGCCGCAACCTTCCAAACCACACGTCGCTACTTCGGATTATGGCTTGTCGCCATTTTCTATTCGTCCGCGGCGCTCGCCGGGCCCGACGTTTGCACTTCCGATCAAGCTCGTAAGGCCGAGGTTGTTTCTGATGCCGCCACGTCGTGGAAGCAGTTGTATCGACAATTTCGAACGTTCTCAAATTGTGACGATGGGGCAGTCGCGGAAGGGTTCAGCGAATCAAACACTCTTTTGCTCGCAGATCACTGGGGCACTATTCAGCAGTTGGAACCCATGATCGTTTCGGACCCAGCGTTCCGCGCGTTCATTGTCCGGCATGTTGACGCTACAGTCCCGGCAGAACGGTCGAGGCGGATCGCCCGAAATGCGGACACACAATGCCCTGGAACTCTGAAGAACTTTTGCCGAGAGATTCAAGCAGCGGCCGACAAGTAAGTTACCGGTACGACTGCATCGTTGAAGTGACGGTTGCAGCACGCACCCGATCGCTCGAAGTTTGCCATCCGAGCAGGTGCCGGCGAGGTCGGGCGGCAGCTATCGGCAGCGATGAACGGATTATCGACATCGGGGCCGCGATCGTCGACAATCCGATCATTGACGGCAGCACAACCGCGTTCCAGCTATCTTCCGCAACATCTTCACCCTGGAGATGACCGCGGAACTTGGCGTTTCGAACAATGGCATCGAGGGGCTGTCTCGGGAGCGGCGATGAAAGCGACAAGATCGATATGCCGGTATATGGGCTTTCTATTCATATTGGCTTTCGCTGCGATGCCGATTTGCAGTATCGCGACAAGTAAAATATATGAGGTGTTTCTTCCAATAGATGCAAGTAGGTCCGGGGCATCGGCAAGCGCAGAAGTCGAAATAACCGAGGCGCGTCTGTATATCTTTTACCTCGGATTTCACTACAAAGACGAAGGAGAGCGAAAGCGACTTGCCCCATTGGTGGGAGATGGTGGCCGGTTGCATACCGGCGAGTATGCCAATCCTGGGGTCGTGCAGCCTGCCAATTTAAGGCTGACGGCCGCCACTGGAAACGCGTTGGTTGATGTCGACAGGACTATTCAAGGTATTGCTGCGCACGAGCTCGGCGCCAATCGTAGCGGCGCATATGATCGCATGATCTATGCTTCTGTTTTGCCGCCGGGGCGGTACCACATGAAGATCACGATTCTTCAGGGAAGGCGGGAATTCGAAGGATTTGAATCTGCTATTTCCGTTGGTGTCCGACCTGGTCGGTAACGGCCACTTCGTAACAAGTGTAGGCGTAGGTTTTGGCGTAGCTTCGTTCGCCAACCCTTGTCAGATAAGCAGCAGGTACTGCTGCATCATGGGGGTGACGGTTGCAGGTGCTGCGGTGGGTTGGGTGCTCATGTGACCGGGAAAAGTTGCTTTGGCTGCCTGAGTTTACCAGCGGGCCGGACGCGCCTGCGCGAAGTTCACCGTTTGGCCAGTTGCGGGCGACAGTCTAGACTGCGACTGTATGGGTTCGGTGATTGCGTCGAAGACATCAGGAGGCGATGGGTGCGGTTCTACGGCTTGTCGACTGCTGTAAGCGACCGTCAGTAACCCCACTAGAGCGGGGGCCAGCAATGCGATTGCATACAAAGGCGATGCTTTTCTACTTGGCAGCCACAGCGCTACCACTTGGTGTTGCCGCGCCTCTTGTTATTTTCTGCCGCTGTCAACCAAAGCATTGTCGGCGATCGTTTCGCTTGTGATTGCAATGTGTTTTTCGGTGGCTCAGCTTGCTGTTCTAGTCTGCCTGCATTGTCAATCACTTGCCATTCGTACGCCACGCGGCACCTGGACTCCTTGGGTTGGTTCTAGGTGCCGCTACTGTCACAAGCCGTATTAGAGACGTCCAGGCTGCGCAAAGTTCGAGTCCGGTCGAGTGCAGGCATGCGTTCGTAAGAGGGTGGGGCGAGCCATTGAGGGCAGGCGCAACATGAAACATTTGCACGTTTTGGCGGAAAAATACCAAATAAAGCTGGAGCAATTCAATCATCTTCTGATCGCCTCCACGGCAACGCCATGCAATATCAACATTGACGTCGGCTTTGGTCGAAGTGATCATCGCAAATCGATCATTTTTTCCCACCACGACATAGGCGCGGACGTCTATGTCTACGGATTTGGGGCAGAGGAATTATCAGTTCGCCTTCGGGAAATCAATCGCCTGGCAGAAACGCTAAGGCATCTGTTTTCTGAGTATGCATTCGCTATTGAGTGGGATGGAAGAGATCTAACAGCACGAGTCAATATGTACTATTACAGTCCGTATAAAGACGAGATGCTGGTAGCAACACTTTTCTCAGAACTGCGTGACGTTTCTGGATATCTTAAATCCGCGGCATCATCGGTCAGTTTTCGGTCGGAGAGTGCGCGATGCAAAATCGGGCCTCGTTGGGTTAGAAGAGCAACAAATACGGCAGGGTTTCTTCTTCCCTTTCTGCTCATGTTTTCGTTCGGGGTCGTCGTTTACACCAAATTGAAGGGGCTGTAATACTACTGCTAAGCCGGTGTCCAGGGCGGTAGGCGCATGGGCGCTCTGGGTCAATAACTGCCGATCCGGAAAAGCGTAAGCGTAGGTCTTCGCGTAGGTTTGTTTGCCGGGCCTTGTCAAATAAGGCGCAGGTGCTGCTGCATCATTGGAGTGGCGGTTGCAGGTGCTGCGGTGGGTTTCGTGTGCATCTGACTCAGGAAAGCTGCTTCGGCCGCCCGAGCGTACCAGTGGGCCGGACGGGACTGCGCGAAGTTCGCCGGTTGGCAATTGTCGCTGATGGTAAGTGCCACCTATGTGGAAATACTCAGTTGCGCTGGGACCATATGAAAAGAGCTAGTCCCATTAAGATAAGTATGATGCCATTCGTGACGATGGTCGGTCTCGCATATTTTGTTTTAAAAATGAAAGAATAAAATCCAAGAAAATTTATCCAGGGGTGGCGCTCACGATAGTCAATGAATAACGATGGTCGAGCTGCTTTGACGATGCCGATTATTATACACGCCCCTCCAAAGATGCCGGCTGCAAGTCTCTCGTTCATCTCATGCCTCTACTCAATTGCACACAGAAGGGCGGTTGTAACGCGTACTCGCGCTGCGTGTTTGTGAGCTTCCCCTCGGCTTTGTTCAGGTTGTTTGTCATGGTTCCTTTTGTCTCGCCATATTGTTTAAGGGGAATGTGTAAAGATTCCGAGGTAATTCTGTCCAACTAAAACGAGCGCTATGCATACGGCAATGCCCCACATGAAGTATAGGTATACCTTACCACCGTTGCTCTTGATAATGTGACGCGCGGCATCGCTATCGCGACTGATCCGGATAATTAAGACGCTGCAACCGGCCGTAAGGAAGCCAACGATTAGAATTGGCGCAAGCCTAAACGAAATAACTGATACCAACAGACATAGCGCAAGAAAGACATGGATAACGAGCAGACTGACTAAAATCTTCGATTGATCTGCCGCCATTTTTTCCATATTGCACCTCCTGTCTGAAGGCTTCGAAAGCGGTAGTGGGATGTCCACGGCGGGGCAAAACTGTCGCGAACGCTCCTAGCATGTGTCTCGTCTGTTCATCATCGGATATGGGAGGCAGTATTGCAACTGGATGCGGACAGCGAGTGCGTAGACAACGAAAAGCCGGCTGGGAGCGGGCTATTCTGTCGACGCAAAGCAGCACACGACTGCAGAGGGTTGGTAGCGGTCGACCGTCGAAAGGGTAGGATTGCCATTGATCGCGTTGCTCTATTCGCGAGCTACGGGAGAGCCATCTTGATCGAATTGCTTGAGCCCTTTTCTCGCCAAATGGCGGGAGACCTTCTCTCAGTCTTCCCGAGCTGGAGGAGCCATTTCTCTATTATTGCCAACGCTGGCGAGAATTATTTCAATGTTCGGTTGCCATCGCTCGCAGGATCGAAAGGTGGCCCCTTAGAGGTTTCTTCCTTGTACAACGACGAGGTGACTGTTTTCTACGCATCGACCCATCGGCATTTCTTCTCCGTTCTGGGCAATGCCGAAGAGGCCAGTGGTGCAGTCGAGTTCATCCGGAAGATACTCGACGAACAGCTTGCCGTGGTCTCATACATTTGCACGGGCAATTCAACTATACGAGATGGGTTTTTTTCAAGCGTCGCAGTTCCGGCGGACCAGATTCCACGCGCAAACTATGAGTATTACTACGCCACTTCGATGCGCGTGCGCTCTTGGAAGGGCACTTTCGATGTCGACTTCGCTGCCCCGTACGTCAGAGACAAGCCGACGGGTAGTGAGGGGCGAGCGTAGCTCTTGGCGTAGGTTTGCGCGCTAAGCCTTGTTAAATAAGGCGCAGGTACTGCTGCATCATTGGAGTGACGGGGGCAGGTGCGGCCGTGGGTGGCGTGCTCATGTGATCGTGAAAAGTTGCTTTGGTTGCCCAAGTTTACCAGCGGCCCGAACCGGACACCTCGAAGTTCGCCATTCGGCCAGTTGTCGTCGATAACCTTTGACACGGTGTCGTCCAGTGAGTGGGAAGGACGATACGGGGCGCGCGATATTTGCGAAATGGAATTGCTTGAGATCCATCATTGCGGCAATGCAATGATGCTCGGCCATCCAGAGTGTGGGCTCATCCTCGCCACTGCGTTACTTCGGCCATCGCCATGACGGCTCCGAGAGATGCTCCGCAAAATAGTCGGACAGCACCGCCACCTTCGCCGGACGTGCACGCGCCGATGGCGTGACGAAGTAAAGGCCGCCCTTCGTCAGCGACCAGTCGGTGAGGATCGCCTCAAGGCGGCCATCGGCCAGATATTCGCTGGCGACGAATTCGGGCAACTCGGCAATTGCGAGGCCGTCGAGCAGCGTGGGCAGCAGCGCATCGGAATTCGTCACGCGCAACGGGCCGGTCGGCTTGACCGGCTCCTCCTCGCCTGCAGCGTTCGTGAAGCGCCACAAATCGCTGCGCGCGCGATACGCGTATGAAAGGCATGGCCGGTCCGCCAGCTCGCGCGGATGCGCGGGCCGCCCTTCGCGCTTCAGGTACGCGGGCGACGCCACCACGAATTGTGTGACCGGGCACAGGCGTCGTGCCACCAGCGACGAATCAGGCAGCGCGGCAATGCGCAGTGCGGCGTCAAACCCATCGGCAACCAGATCGACTGACGCATCCGAAAGATGCAGGTCGATCGACACCTCCGGATACGCGCGAAAAAACGCGGGCAGCAGCGGCGCGACCCAGCGCAGCCCGAACGACATCGGTACAGCCAGGCGCACCAGTCCGCGCGGCTGCACCGACATTTCGCGCGCGGCGCTTTCTGCTTCTTCGGCCTGACGGTAGATCTCCCCGGCCTTATCGCAGATCGTCCGGCCGAACTCGGTGAGCGAGAGTTGGCGCGACGTGCGGTTGAAGAGCCGCGCGCCCAACCGGTCTTCGAGACGGGCGACGCCCCGCGAGACCGTCGCCACCGACACGCCCATCGCGCGCGCCGCGGCCGCGAACGATCCTTCCTCCGCGACCTTCGCGAACATAGCAAGTCCTTCGAAATCAGGCAGCTTCGCCATTTCCCCTCATCTTTTCATTTTTGCAACGTTTGATTGCAATCAATTCTATTTCGATAAGCCTTGGGCGTCGATATTCTCCTCACATCGCAGCACGAAACACCGAACGCAGTCATCCACTTACCGAACGAAAGGAGAAGCACCATGGCACGCAAGCTCGACAACAAGATTGCACTCGTTACCGGCGCAACCAGCGGCATCGGCCTCGCCACCGCACAGCGTTTCGCGGCAGAAGGCGCGCACGTCTACCTCACCGGCCGCCGTCAGGCTGAACTAGATGCCGCAGTGAAGGGCATCCGCGAAGCGGGCGGCAACGCGACGGGGGTACGTGTCGATTCCACAAAGCTGGGTGAGCTCGACGCGCTGTATGCGCAGATCAAGGAAGAACAGGGGCATCTCGACGTGCTGTTCGCCAACGCCGGCGGCGGTTCGATGCTGTCGCTTGGCAGCATCACCGAAGAACACTACGACGACACCTTCGATCGCAATGTGAAGGGCGTGCTCTTCACGGTGCAAAAAGCGTTGCCGCTGCTCGCCGAGGGGGCGTCGGTGATTCTTACCGGTTCAACGGCAGGCAGCGCGGGCACGGCTGCATTCAGCGTGTATTCAGCTTCGAAAGCCGCGGTGCGCGCCTTCGTACGCAGCTGGATTCTCGATCTGAAGGATCGCCGCGTCCGGGTTAATACAATCAGCCCGGGTGCGACGCGCACGCCCGGCTTGCTCGACCTCGCCGGTGACGATGCGGTCCAACGCCAGGGTCTTGCCGATTACCTGGCTGCCCAGATCCCGATGGGGCGCCTCGGCGAGCCCGGAGAGATCGCAAGCGCTGCGTTGTTCCTTGCGTCGGACGACGCGAGCTTCGTGAACGGCATCGAGCTGTTCGTCGATGGCGGGCAGCAGCAGATCTAAGCGCCTGCTGGATGTCTGTGATCGGTGGGTAACGGTCGATCCTCGGAAGAGCCAGCGTAGGTTCGTGCGCCGAGCCTTATCAGGTAAGGCGCAGATACTGCTGCATCATCGGCGTGTGGCCTTCAAAGGCCTCGGGCGACAGCGTGGTCATAGATCCGGCATGAAGTTGTTGCTTGAGTTGCCCAAGTTTGCCAGCGGCTTTGACGAATACGGTCGAAGTTGGCCGATAGGCCAGCAGATCGCGCGATCCGACTCCGTGTCCGGCAACAATTCTGGCTCGTGCGGCTTGGCCGGTCGGATGGTCCCAAGGGATAGCGCCGGCGCTTGTCTTGCCGGCATGACGCTTATCGATCAGCCAAGGCGGGCAGGCGGCCTGTCGACCAACCGGATCTCGATACGGGTTGCGGCGTCGTGCTGAAACTCCGTCCCGGCACTTGTTCCGAGGCCGCTGCGCCGTTGACCTGAGTCAATCGGGGGCGATCGACTCCGCTTAAAGTGAATTCACGTCGGAATTGATGGACGCGCGGCAAGGGATACGACGTGCGGTCCGCTACTGACGGAGCCGGCTCGGCAAATCGAGCTTCTGCAGGGAAGACGTCGTGAAAGAGGCATCATGAGATCCTCATCCTTTGCCATGCTTGCCGCATTATTCGCGGGGTATGCCGCGTCGATGACCGCCAATGCGCAGACGTTGGACAAAATCTCCCGGTCCAATCAAATCGTTGTTTCGTACAGGGAAGCCGCCGTGCCGTTCAGCTACCTGCTGACACCGCATAAAGCCGTCGGCTTTTCGATGGACGTAACGGAAGCAATCGTCGACGACGTTCGCAAGGTACTTCGCAGACCGGATCTGAAGGTCGCTTACGTGCCGGTCACCGGTCAAAATCGAATTCCGCTGCTCGTCAATGGCACCTACGATCTGGAGTGCGGGTCGACGACAAACACCTCGGCGCGTGGCAAGGACGTCGCGTTTTCGATCAATTACTTTTATGCCGGTACGCGGCTGATGGCAAAACGGGCGTCACGCATTGGCGACTATGCCGACCTCGCGCATAAGGCCGTCGTGACAGTCAGCGGGAGTACGAACGAAAAAACGCTGCGACGCCAACTCGAAGCGCAGCACATCGATGCCGAAGTCGTGCTGACAAAGGACTACGCCGACGCACTAAAGATCGTCGCGGACGACAAAGCGGCAGCGCTCGCGCTCGATGACGTTCTGCTTTATGGGCTCAGGGCCAACGCGGACGACCCGGGTACGTGGGCCGTGGTGGGAGACGCGTTGCAGGTGGAGCCATACGCATGCATGGTGCGCAAAGACGATCCGGCGTTCAAGCGACTCGTCGATGGCACGCTCACTCGGCTCATGAAGAGTGGCGAATTCAGTCGCCTGTACGCGAAATGGTTTGAATCACCTATTCCGCCACATGGCGCGAATCTTGACATGCCGATGAGCGCGGCACTAAAGGGAAATCTGGTCACGCGCAGCGATCGACCTGCACAGTGACGATCGATCGGCGTGGCGCAGGTCTTGGCGTAGCTTCGTGCGCCAAGACTTGTCGGATCATGCCGGACAAGAAAGAGATGCCCGCTTGCGAAAGCGAGGCGTCGCTCATGCGGCCCTCAAACGTTGTCCGTGCGCCAACGACGCGGTGTAACGCCGGTGACGCGCGTAAATGTTCTCGTGAAGTGGCTCTGGTCGGCGAAGCCGCATGCATCCGAGATCATTTGCAGGGGCATGGACGACGTGCGCATGTACATCATTGCTTGCTCGATGCGCTGATTGATCAGCCAGCGATGGGGCGGCAACCCGGTGGTCTGATGAAAGGCTTTGACGAAATGGCCGCGAGACAGGCCGCATGCTTTCGCCACATCGGCAATCGATATGTTCCCGGTTAGGCGTTCGAGAAGAAGTCCTTTCGCCATTCGCTCCTGCCACGCAGTGAGTTTGCAGGTCGACTTCTCCCGGCGCTCGCTGACGCCGCCATACAGGCGCGCGACATGCGCCTGGAAGGCGAGCGCGACATGGTCGATAAAAAGCTGAGATGCATGCTCGGGCTGCGCTAAAGCGGGGAGCAGAGCGTGGCCCAGCCGATGGATGATCGGATCCGTCGCACTCAAATGCGGCGGCAAGTAAAGCTGTGGTCGCTGCCTGCCTCCGATTTCATCGACCGTCTCCTCCAGCGTTCGGCGAGGGAGGTGAAAATGGATGCAGTCGAACGCCCCCTTCAGGTCGGAAACCCATCTGCGATCGAGGTCATGAATCGTGACGGTCCCTGCGTCATAGGGGACAAAGCGGGCAACGCGTCCGTCACGCCACAATTCCTGTTCGCCGAACGCGCGCAATTGCAACACGATGAGATCGGCGTCTTCAAGTTCATATGGCGCAGTTCGGCCAATGTTTCTACGAGATGTCTTCAGTCGGCTGATGCCGACCTGGGAATGCGGCAACGTCTGCGTAATCACGCTTTGCCTGAGGTCAGCCGGCATGAAATCAGATGACGCGTTGTCTGACTGTGCAGCGGCCATGGATGCGTGGAAACGTAGAGAACCTGGGCGCCAAGTGTACCAAAGCGAAATCAGGCCCGGCGTCAGTCGTGTTCGGCATACCGGCCTCTGAATGGCCGCGGCGCATCGCAAAGGCCGGAGATCACGGTCGGAGACCGTCGGCCCGATGTGGCGATTGGAGCTCGCCCCGGGCAAGCATTGAAAATGCAGGCTTGACTCGGCGCATGGGCATACGTGCGCCGAGTCCGGCCTGCAATATCAGGACGTGTGCGCCGACATCAGATCGAGCGCCACCGCCTGCGCGACTTCGATACCGTCGATCGCTGCGGAATAGATGCCGCCCGCATACCCTGCGCCTTCGCCGGCCGGATACAGGCCTTCGACGTTCACGCTCTGGTAATCGTCCTTGCGCCGGATCCGGATCGGGGACGACGTGCGCGTCTCCACGCCGGTGAGCACCGCGTCGTGCATCGCGAAGCCGGCGATCTTCTTGTCGATTTGCGGCAGCGCTTCACGAATGGCCTCGATCACGTAGTCGGGCAGTGCGGTGCTGAGATCGGTCGGGCGCACGCCCGGTTTGTACGACGGCACCACGGAGCCGAGCGACGTCGACGGCCGGCCCGCGATGAAATCGCCGACCAGCTGGCCCGGCGCGCTGTAATCGCCGCCACCGAGCTCGAACGCGCGTTCTTCCCATTTGCGCTGGAACGCGATGCCCGCAAGCGGTCCGCCCGGATAGTCTTCCGGCGTGATGCCGACGACGATGCCCGCATTCGCGTTGCGCTCGGCGCGGGAATACTGGCTCATGCCGTTGGTGACCACGCGGCCCGGCTCGGAGGTCGCCGCGACCACCGTGCCGCCGGGGCACATGCAGAAGCTGTAGACCGCGCGTCCGTTGCTGCAGTGATGGACGACCTTGTAGTCGGCCGCGCCGAGTTGCTTGTGACCCGCGAACTTGCCGAAGCGGCTGCGATCGATCAGCCCCTGCGGATGTTCGATCCGGAAACCCAGCGAGAACGGCTTCGCTTCGACGTACACGCCGCGCTCGTGCAGCATCTGGAACGTGTCTCGCGCGCTGTGGCCCACGGCCAGCACCACGTGATCGCACCGGAGCGTTTCGCCGTTCGACAGCGTCAGCGAGCGCACCTTGCCCTGGTCGATTTCGATGTCCTCGACCCGGGTTTCGAAGCGCACTTCACCACCCAGTTCGTGGATGGTCGCGCGCATCTTTTCCACCATGCTGACGAGGCGGAACGTGCCGATGTGCGGCCGGCTCAGGTACAGGATGTCTTCCGGCGCACCGGCCTTGACGAATTCGTCGAGCACCTTGCGGCCGTAGTGGTGGGGATCCTTGATCTGGCTGTAAAGCTTGCCGTCGGAAAACGTCCCGGCCCCGCCTTCGCCAAACTGCACGTTGGACTCGGGATTGAGGATGCTCTTGCGCCACAGGCCGAAGGTGTCCTTGGTGCGCTCGCGCACGGCCTTGCCGCGCTCGAGGATGATGGGGCGGAAACCCATCTGCGCGAGGATCAGGCCGGCAAACAGGCCGCACGGCCCCATGCCGATGACGACCGGGCGCAGGAAGTTGGCGTGCTCGGGCGCCTTCGTGACGAAGTGGTACGCCATGTCGGGCGTCACGCCGCAATGCGGCGTGCCGGCGAGTCGCGGAAGCACGGCCGCTTCGTCCTTGACTTCGACGTCGACGATATACGTGAGCTTGATGTCGGCGCGCTTGCGCGCATCGTGCGCACGGCGGAACACCGTGTAACGGAGGAGCCCGTCTGCCGGCACGCCAAGCTCCGCGAGGCGCGCACGGATCGCGGCCTCGAGGGCGCTCTCGGGGTGGTCGAGCGGGAGTTTAAGTTCGCTTAGCCGTAACATGAGTATTCGGATACGGTCGCCACGAAGTCGTGGCGGTGTTGAGACGGGCGGGGCGGCGTGCCGGCGGCAGCGGTGCTGCGTCAGCCGCGCCGCGCGGGCGCGGCCCGGATTTACTCCGCTGCCGGATGTACGCGGCTGTAGCGGTTCAGGATCGGGATCATCTGCGCGTAGATCTTCGGGTTCGCCGCGACGATCTCATGACGATGCAGGAAGTCGGCGTCGCCCGTGTAGTTGCCGACGAGGCCGCCGGC
>Ga0209148_1000758_pt1 | contig 24663 bp, 22 predicted proteins | sample AraplaCol_mMF_r2_2_FD_184288 | JGI IMG/M metagenome (GOLD analysis project Ga0209148, IMG submission 184288) | Arabidopsis root microbial communities from North Carolina, USA - plate scrape CL_Col_mMF_r2 (SPAdes) (version 2) | ecosystem: Host-associated > Plants > Roots > Endosphere | place... | reverse complement strand
CGCGCAAGCGCAGATCACCTCGCCGCGCGTGTTGGCGGGGCTCGGTGTGGTCCCGCGCGTGGCGGCTGATGACCGGTCGATCTATGCCGGCCAGCTCGCCTTTCATGAAGCGGAAGACCGGCTCGAGCGCTATTACCGGCCTTACCACCGCAGCCTGCAGGCGGCGATCAAGCATATCCGCACGGCTTTCGGGCAATGCCTGCTGCTGGACTGCCATTCGATGCCATCGGCCGGCGCGCCGCTGCTGAGCGAGGAGCGGCACAGGTCCGGTCTCGGGACCGCGACGGGGGCAGGGCCAGGAAAAGGCACGGTGGCCAAGGAGCAAGCTGGCAACGGTGTCGATGCCGGGCGCGGCTCGCGCGGCGGTGGCGAAGCGGACTTCATTCTCGGCGATTGCTATGGCGGCGCCTGTTCGGATGCCGTGACGGCCCATGTCGAAAGCTTCCTGTTGAAAGCGGGGGCCAGCGTCCGCCGCAACAATCCCTATAGCGGCGGCTATGTGACCCAGACCTATGGGCGGCCGGCCGAAGGGGTCCATGTGCTGCAATTGGAGATCAATCGCCGGCTCTATGTCGACGAGGCGAGCCTCGCGCCCAATGCCGGTTTTGCCGCCACCCGGGACCTGCTGGCCGGCCTGATCGGCAGCTTGCGCGACGATGCAGCTGACTTGATGAAACGTCGGTAGATTATTGTTTATGCAGCTTATTCGGCCTGTAACTACGAATGATATCGACGCCATTACCGCGATCTATCGGCACCATGTCCTGACCGGCACGGCAAGTTTTGAAGAGGTCCCGCCCGATGCCGCCGACATGGCGGCCCGCTTTGCCGCCATCCAGGAGCGAGGCTTGCCCTATCTCTGCCTGGAAGATGCGCTTGAGCCCGACAGCCCGCCACGGCTCCTCGGTTATGCTTATGCCGGGCCTTACCGGCCACGCACGGCCTATCGCTTCACGGTCGAGGATTCGATCTACCTGGCACCGGAGGCGGCAGGGCGCGGTTACGGCAAGCTGCTGCTGGCCAGACTGATCGAGGAATGCCGGGCGCGCGAGCTGCGCGAGATCGTGGCGGTGATCGGTGATTCCGGCAATCACGCCTCGATCGGCCTGCATCGCCGCCTGGGCTTCCGTGATGTCGGGATCCTGCGGCAGGTCGGCCTGAAATTCGGCCGCTGGCTGGACACTGTGCTGATGCAGCTGACCTTGCAGGACTAGTACAGGCATGCCTGGCCACACGGTCGCAACCGGGCCGGCTTGTATGGGTTGCGACACCGGAGATGGGCCGCGGGCAGGCACCTGGGCAAAAAAAAGGACCGTGATTTCTCACGGTCCAAGTTCTGGGAGGAAACGCCCATGAGGGGCGTAAGCGAGAGGGGAGTGTCAGGGGAGATGTCCGCCTCTCGCACTGCAGAAAATGATGCTGCGGCTGCGAAAAGTCAAGGGACAACCTGTCGCACTAGCTATGCAAATGCTTGAGTCTGCTATCAGAAAACCACATGGCAGCGGTATCATTTGAGACCGGTTCTATGATCATTTAAGTGGAGCAGCCGCCCCAGGCCGTCTCGGCCTTAACCATTGGATAGTGCCTAAATTCCCAAACAGCCAAACTTTCCTGCCTGATCCGCTACTGATCCGGGCAGAAGCGTGTTAATAAATAAAATGGCGACAGCCTGGGGCGAAGGGGAAGCGACGGCATGGGCCGGCATCTGGGGCAAACCAGTACGCCGCATCTGGAGGCAAGCAACGACGCGGCCGGATCGGGCCATGCGCCGCATGGTACCGTGTCGCTCGGCGCTTTGCCCGGAGATACCCGCCCGGATGCGTCCGGCCGGCACGCCGCAGCCGGGCCCGAGCGTTCTCCGCCGCCTCCAACCAGGCAGACCTTGCAGCCAAACCGGCCCGGATCGGCGAAGCGCCTGATGACGAATCGCTGGCGGCTGATTGCCACCATCGCGATCCTGCTGTTCCTGGGCGTGACGGCGATCGTCGCCCTGATCCAGCGAAGTGCCGAGGAACAGGACAACGAGGCCCGGCGGCTGGCGGAGACCCAGCTCGGCGCCGCCCTGGCCGCCACCCAGCGCAGCATCGCCGCCACCACGCTCGATTATGCCTGGTGGGATGATGCCTATCAGCACCTGGCGCAGCAATATGATGCTGGCTGGGCAGCCACCAATCTCGCCGGCGCGACGGTGATCGGCCCGGACAAGCTGATCCAGGGTGCCCTGGTCTTCGATCCCGCCGGCCATCTGGTCTACGGCCTCTGGCTGGGGCAATCCGTCGACATCCGCTGGCCGGACCGCATTTCCGGCGGCCTGCAGCAATTACTGCAGCAGGCGCGGAGCCAGGAGCCGGGCAAGCCGCATGCGGTTTCCGGCCTGCTGGTGGTCGACGGCAAAGCCAGTCTTGTTGCCGCGGCGCCGCTGCTCCCCTTCTCGACGGAGACGGCGCCGCCGCCAGCCGAGCAGCGCGCCATCCTGGTCTTTGCCAAGGTCCTGGATGCGGCCAATCTGCGTGGCATCGGCGAGACGCTGGGCGTCAGCGGCCTGCTCCTGGCGGGAAGACAAGCGGTGGAGACGGCGGATGGCTTGGCCGAGATTCCGCTCATCGCGCTCGATGGCAGCCGGGTCGATACCATTCAGTGGCAGCCGCCGCGGCCGGGTCGGACCATTCTCGCCCGGCTGGTGCCGCAGATCATTGCCGTCGTTGCCATCATGGCGCTCCTGGCCGGCATCGCCGTCTGGCTGATGCTGAGCAGCCAGCGCCGCAACCGCGGCTATCTTGACCTGATCGAGGCGAAGAACCGGCACATCGAAGACAACCTCCAGCTCTGGCGCCTGACCATCGAAGCGATCGAATACGGCATTTCGGTCTTCGACAAGGACGGGCGCCTGTTGCTGCATAACCAGGCGTGGCAACGCATCTGGGATCTGCCGGCGCGATTCCTGGGCGAGGGGGCGCCGGTCGCGCCGACCATCGACTGGGCTCTGAGCGAAGGCGGTTATAGCCTGTTGCCTGACTCGGCACGGCCGGCCGATCTACGACCGCAGGACGGCGTGGGCGGCCATCGCTGGACCTATCGCAAGGAGGAGCGCGTCATCGAGGTGCAGCGTATTCCCGTGGCGGAGATCGGCGGATTCATCAGCATCTCGCGCGACCTGACGCAAAGGCTGCAGCACGAGGAAGAACTGGTCCAGGCCTGGGAGCAGGCGGTTCTCGCCAATCGCGCCAAGTCGGAGTTCCTGGCCAATATCAGCCATGAACTGCGCACCCCGCTGAACGCTGTCATCGGCTTTTCGGAAGTGCTGGAGCTGGAGATATTCGGCCCGCTCGCCAATGAGCGCTACCGGGCCTATATCGCCGATATCAAAGCCAGCGGCACCCATCTCCTCAGCCTGATCAACGACATTCTCGATCTTTCCAAGATCGAAGCCGGCAAGTTCGCGCTGAAGATCGACCAGGTCGAATGCAGCGAGATGATGAATACCGTGGCGCGATTGATCCGCCCGCGGGCGGAAGCCAACGGCCTGCATTTCACCGTTCATCCGCTGGCCGATCCGGTCGCCATCGGCTGTGACGAGCGGGCGGTGAAGCAGGTGCTGATCAACCTCCTCAGCAATGCCGTCAAGTTCACCCCGGCAGGCGGTCGGGTCGAGCTGGAATGCCGGCTGGCTGAAGACGGTGCCGCTTTCGTCGTCCGCGATACCGGCATCGGCATCTCGGCCGAGGATATCGAGACGGCACTGGCGCCTTTCGGCCAGATCGACAGCCATCTGTCACGCCGCTTCGAGGGCACCGGGCTTGGCCTTCCCATCGTCAAGGGGATCTGCGAATTACACGGCGGTAGCTTGCTGCTGGAAAGCGAGGTCGGTCGCGGCACCACGGTCACGGCCCTCATCCTCGACCAGCTGGCCGCGTCCGGCCGTCTGCAAGTCGGCCCGGACATCTGACCGGGGGCGTAACAACCGGGGCGTGACAGCGACCGGCAAGAGTTGACCCGTCAGCGGTTGTCGGCTCTTATCGCCGGGTAAGCGGTATCATTGCCGATCATCGATGAGTCGTCGGCTTCAGGCCAGATGCGATGATAGGGCGCGGGGACGCATGAGACCGCGATGGGGCCGGCGTGTTGGGCAGCCGGAAGTGAGAGAATCGTCAGGCGGGTGATGGGCGAACCGACCCTTTATGGACCATTGCATAGCAGCATGGTCAGTGCCGTGCGGCTGGCCTTCCTGGCCCTGGATTTACCGCATCAGGTGGTTGAGCCCGATCTGCACAGCCTTGACAGCACGCGGATGACCGACCTCCTGCCGTATTTCGTCGCCCAGGCGCCAACCCTGGTGCATGACGATCTCGCCCTCTACGACACCGAGGCGATCCTGCTTTATCTCGATGGCTGGTATGGCGAGCTGTTGCGGCGCGAAGGCATCGCGACCAGGGGTGCCGCCATCACCTCCGGCCTGCTGCCAGACCAGCCGCGTCTCCTCGGCATGATGTGGCAGATGGTGGCGGTGATCCGCGATCATCTGCAGCCGGCGGCGATCGGTGGTGTGGTCGCCCAGAAGATCTTCGTGCCGCATCTCGGCGGCCGTCCCGATACCGAGAAACTGGCCCAGGCTGTCGCCCGGCAGCAGGATTGCCTGCAATTGCTGGAGCAGATCACCTTGCTCTGCCATAGCGGCGACCAGGCCGACTATCTCGTCGACAGCCAGCCGCGGCTGGCTGATCTGCTGCTCTACCCGATCGTCTTCCTGATGATGAAGACCGATCTTGGCTCCGCCTGTCTCGCCCGTTCGGTGCGCCTGTCACGCTGGTGGCTCGCCATCAGCAAGCTCGAGCGGCTGCGGCCGGGCCTGCCGGTTCTGCCGTGAGGTTTGCGCTGCAACCCGGCGCCTGAGATCTTATAGTGAGGTCTCGTTTCCATCTCATCGCGAAGAACCAGATCAATGGCTGCATCAGACAATCAGACAGATACTGCGACGAAGACCGCGGTATTCGGCGAAAAGCATGATATCTCCTGGCTCACCGAGCGCCGGTCGGTCGCCGTCCGCCGCATGGGCGGGCCGGGGCCGGGCGCGGCGGAGCTGACGCAGATTCTGTCGGCGGCACTGGCGGCACCGGATCATGGTGCATTGAGGCCGTGGCGCGTGGTCCGCTGCAGCGATCAGGGCAAGGCGCGGCTGGCGGAACTGTTCGTCGCGTCGAAACTGCGCCTGAAGCCGGATGCGACGGAGACCGAGCTCGGCCGCGAGCGCGACAAGGCGATGAAGCCGCCGGTGCTGCTCGCCATGCTGGCAACACCGAAGCCGGCCAAGGGCGAGATCACCGAAGCCGAGCAGCTTGCCTCGGCTGGCGCTGCCATGCAGAGCATCCTGCTGGCCGCCTTCGGTCTCGGCTATGGCGCCATCATCCTCAGCGGCAGCCGCTGCGCCGATCCCGCCGTGCGCCAGGCCTTCGGCTTGGGTGCGCGCGATCATCTGCTCGGCTTCATCAGCATTGGCACGGTGGTGGATACGCCGATCCCCGCGCCACGGCCGAAGCTGGAAGAGATGATCGCAGTTTATGATGGAACAGATTTGCCAGGCTAGCACGCCTGTCAATCTGCTGAACGCCAGACCAACAGCTCGCCGAGCCTGCTGAAGCCGATGCTCTGCATCGCCATGCTATCTTGCCCGCTTTCGTAACCGAGGATCGGACAGGATGGGTAACGCCGCATGATCTCGGCGATGCAAGCGCGGCGCCAGCCTTCGGCTTCATGCTCGGGCACAAATAAGTTCGTATAGCCGACAGCATCCTGCGATCGGTAGAGCGTGCAGCCAGCAGCGATCTGTCCATCGACATAGCCGGCAAGAACCGTGACATCGGGATTGGCGAGCAGTGGTGGAAGAAAGTTTCCAGGCACTTGAGGCGAACCGCACCAAGCTTGCTCCCAAAGCACCAGATCGGCGGCATTCTGCACCTGTCGCCATGTTACCTCGAGCGCGCCGCCATTCTCCATCGCAGGAACCGGTTGGGCGAGGGAGAGCCAGTCGGCCGCGAAAAGCAGCTCGCAAGAAAGCGACGTCAGGTCAAGGCAGGCGAAGCTGTCCTTGACGGCGATGGAGCGACCAATTCGACTGGTCGTCTGCAGGAGTGCGGCGATGTCAATATATTGTTGAGGCGCGTAGCCTGGACCGCCCAAGGTCACAGCATGCGGGTAGTAAAGTGGCGCGTCACCGCTCGTCGACCATAGATACGGTTTGGTCTGCGTCGCACGGCTGTGACTCCGCAGCATGGCATCGCACCAGCCGGCATTATTCGCCGCGGCCTTAATCTCTGTATCAGGCGATGGCTTACCCATGGTGGGGCGATCTATGGAATCTTATCTCGGGCCAGGAGATCAGGGCAATGCTTCCGGCCCGACTTCCTCTGCCAGTTCGGCATCACTGGTTCGGCTCCGGGATGAGGCCTGCCGGTTGGTCTGGCGTACGAACAGGACGGCAAAGGCAGCCGCCACCAGCGGCAGCACGCAGCCGAGGCCGAGCACCCAATGGATCGCCGTATTGATGGTGGCGGGATCGGCTTCCTGGCCGAGGCCGGTGCTGTTGGCGATGACGCCGGCACCGGCGGCGCCGAAGGAAATGCCCAGCGAGCGGATGGTCGGGATGGCACCGGCCGTCAGACCTTCCTCGCCCTTCTGCGCGTGACGCATGACCGCCGCCACCAGATGCAGATTGGTGGTGCCGAGGCCGATGCCGACCAGGGCATCGGCGAGCGCGATGACCAGCAGCGAGCCGCTTTGCATGCTGACGGTGAGAATGCCAAGGCCGATGGTGGAGAGCAGCAGGCCGATGGTGATGCAGGCCTGGGCCGCCTTGCCCTGGAAATGCGAGGTACCGACCGAGGCCAAGGTCCAGGCGACGGCGAGGCAGGCCATGATATAGGCGGCGACAGAATCACTGGTGCCGCGCACCGCCTGCAATGCCAGCGGCAGATAGGCGCCGATCACCGAATGGGTCATCGAGGAGAGCAGCATGACCCAGCCGCCGATGCCGGTGCTGGTCGCAAGGCCGAGCGGCTTGGTGGGCAGCAGACGGCTGCCGGTCTCGACCCGGTCCGGTCGGTCGAGGCGGATAGTGCGCAAGACCGCCAGCACGGCGATGGCGATCAGCACCACCTGGGCCAGCACCGCAATGTCGCGGTAGGTGGGGATGGTAGGATCAAAGCCGAGCAGGCTCATCGCCTCATAGGCCTCGCCGGCCAGGCTGACGGCGCAGACGCCGAGTGTCAGCATGCCGAGACGGCGATAGGGGAAGCGGGGTATGGCCTTGCCGGGCTCGACGCTATGGCGCGGCAGCTTGATCCAGGCGCCGACCATGAAGATGGCGACGATCGGCACGTTGAACCAGAAGGCGCCGCGCCAGAAGCCATGTTCGGCGAACAGGCCGCCGACGGCGGGGCCGAGCAAAGCGGCGACACCCCAGGTGCTGGAAATGAAGGCGAGGGCGCGCTTGCGCAGCTGCTCGGGATAGATCGATTGCACCAGCGCCATGGACAGCGAGATCAGCAGGCCGCCGCCCCAGCCTTGCACGCTGCGCGCGATCAGCATCATCAGCATGGTGGGCGCGAGGGCGCAGCCGATCGAGCCCAGGAGGAAGGTGAAGCTGGCCAGCATATAGGCGCGGCGGGTGCCGAAAATCGCCCGCAGGGGCGCATTGCTGGCCGCGCCGATGATCGAGGCGACCATGTAGAGCGTGGTCGGCCAAGTATAAAAGCTGATACCGCCGATATCCTTCACCACTTTCGGCATGACGGCGGCGGTGATGAAGACGTCGATGGCATGCATCGCCATCGCCAGGTTGATGGTCAGCGTGTAGATGCCGAAACCATGGCGAAAGATGTCGAGCCAGCTGCTGCCGAGAACGTCGTTGGCCGGTTTGCCGGGGATGTGGCCGGCGGATGGACGGGGTGACTGCGACGATGGGGTGGGAGCGGGCGACCGGCGCTGCATGATGATTCCGTGACTGATGTTCGTATCCGGCCTGCAAGCCCGCTGCGGGGCGAATGCCGCTCGAGATGGTCGCCGCCGGTGGTATTCGTGATGACTAGACGATCAGGTTGCGGGTTCCGTGACCGATCCAGGCAGATAATTGCCACTATAGGGCGTGAAGCCTGAAGCGGAAGCGCTAATCGCCGTCACCGTCGATGCAGTTTCGACAAGGCTGGGCGCAAAGCATGCACAGATATTCAGTTGCGGTGCAGCATATGCTCCCGACATGGACCGCCCCGAGAGACCCGCTGGACCCTAAAGCGCCTCATTTCGGTGAGAGCTTGCCGAAAAGTCTTACACAGGATTTTTCTGCGGTCCCCGGACATGCGGTTGCAACCAAACCGTGATCAAAATTATTGTCGATCGTCCAGCAGTGAGATGATCGGCAAGCCCCGTTGGTCGATTCCCGGCGCTTGTCCGGCATGCTCCTCCACTGCAGGACAGGTCCTTCGAGGCAGGATTTTACAGACCAAGCAGTCATCGCCAACTCGCGACAAAGAATGGCAGGTCAGGACATGAACATGCTGAAGAAGCTGCCGGAAGCAACCGACAGCAAGCGCGTGATCCGATGCAACCCACAGCCGCCGGTCATGGAGCACACTGTGCCGGCCAAGATCTTGTCCGGTGATCCGGTCAAGAAATGGCACGACATTTTCATCGATCCCACCAACCAGTTCTGTGTCGGCATCTGGGAATCTGATATCGGCAAGTGGGAAGTGGATTTCATCGAGGACGAATTCATCGCCATCATTTCCGGCAAGATCACCCTGACCGATCAGGCCGGCCATGCTGAGACCTTCGGCCCCGGCGAAACCGTGGTGGTGCCGCGCGGCTTCAAGGGTACCTGGGAAACTGTCGAGCCGGTCAAGAAGTGGTATGTCGCCTTCGAGAATCTGCGCGACTGAGCGGCGATAAATATCGCTGTCACCGCGGCGCGGCCCGCTGCGTTCGACAATCCGGCCCTTCACAGGCTGGGCTTTCCGTTACAGGCTGTCGCTCGTTTTCAAGCAAGGACGAAGGCGATGGACCAGCAGGTCACGGTTTTCGGCGCAGCCTATAGCGTCTATGTCCGCAGCGTGCGCCTAGCGCTGGAAGAAAAGAACATTCCCTATCGCCTGAATGAGATCGATGTCTTCGCGCCGGGTGGGCCGCCCGCCGAACTGCTGCAGCGGCAGCCCTTCGGCCGCATTCCCGCTTTCGAACATCGCCAGGACAATGCGGTTTTCACGCTTTATGAGACCGCAGCCATCCTGCGCTATGTGGACGAGGCCTTTCCCGGCCCCCAGCTGCAACCAGCCGAGCCGATGCGCCGGGCGCGGATGAACCAGCTGCTCAGCATTCTCGATAACTATGCCTACCGCACCCTGGTCTGGGACATCTATGTCGAACGCGTCTCGCATCCGAAGGAAGGCGTGCCGAGCGACGAGGTGCGGATCGCGGCGGCACTGCCGCTGGGCCGAACCTGCCTTGATGCCATCTCGGCCTTGATGGGGGCGGGGCCTTGGCTGGCAGGTGCCCATATCAGCCTGGCGGATCTGCATGCCGCCGCGATCTTCGCCTATTTCATGCAAACCCCGGAAGCCGGGACGCTGATACGATCGCATGATGGTCTGCAGCGCTGGTGGCAGCAGATCCGACAGCGCGACAGCTTGCGACGCACCGTTTATCCAAACGAATAACAGGCCAGTCCGGGTGGATGCAGCGCTAACATCCCGGCATGATCGTTGCCGGCGAGGGATGGCAAACTGGCTTCCCCTGTCAGACGGCGCGCTCTAATCTCCCTGCCTTGTCCAACCAAGCAGTAAGCAGAGAGATATCATGAGCAAGAAACTCGTCCGTTTCGGGGTCAATCCGCCGGCGGTGGAAGAGGGCCGGCCCGGCAATGTCCTGTCGGGTAACCCGGTGACCCAGCTGCAGAACTATTACAGCGATCCGACGGGCCAGTTCTTTGCCGGTGTCTGGGAATCGGCGCCCGGCAAGTGGACGGTTGATTACAGCGAGGAAGAGTTCTGCACCTTCCTGGCCGGCAAGGCGATCCTCACCGCCGAGGATGGAACCGCGGAGACTTTTATCACCGGCGATGCCTTCATCATCCCGCGCGGCTTCAAGGGCACCTGGGAAACCGTCGAGCCGGTCAAGAAGTGGTATGTGATTTTCGAGCCGAAGAGCGCTTGAGACGGATGAGCTGCTCCGCCCCACAGTAGCGTGGGGCGGCATCGGTTGCATCGGCCGCGAGATAGTTCAGATGGTGTGGTGCTTGCGTCGGCTGCAATAGATCGCGGCCATCACACCGCCCTTCATGAAGGGCAAGAGAGCGAGGCTGAGAAAAAGCGTCGCCGGCAACCAGATCGCAGCCTGCAGCCAGGATGGCGGATGCAATGTCGCCTCCATCAGGAGCAGGCCACTGACGACGATATGGCCGACGACGGAAAGGGTGAAATAGGCCGGCGCATCATCGGCGCGAATGGGATCGAATTCCAGGCCGCAGGCACTACAGCGGACCGCAACCGTCAGATAGCCGGCAAACATCGTCGCCTCGCCGCAGCGCGGGCAAAGCCGACGGAACCCGCGCTTGAGGCAGGTCCACAGGTTCGAGTGTCGGATGCCGATTATATCTGTCACGCGGTGTCTCTTGTTGCAGCTGATTGCCGATGCCGAACGTCTCGGATTGAGCAAATCAGGAATGCCGCGCTGCCATTGCCCCTCCGGCTCGGTGAAGCCTGAGGGAACCGTGGCGCAGCGCCTTTGCCAAATGAGATCAATCAGGGGACCGGCTGTCCGGGCCGATCCGTCGATGTCGGCCATCGATGATCATGCTTCGTCAATAGCGGAGCACAAGGATCCCCGACAATGCGACGGGTTGCCGCTTTATGCGGGCGACTGCAGACCACGTGCAGCTTTGACGGTCAAATCGTTTTAACCTCTTCGCGTTGTATAAGAATCAACAGCCGCTATTGACAGCCAACGGCGCCCTGACGTCACATGTCAGAAAGCAGCGACGATTTGGGGGTCGTCTCGATGAAGCCAAGCTGGGATATTTCCTTCCTCTTGGATACCCAGGGAAGGATCGAGGAAGCGCGCGGCAATTGCCTTGAGATCCTCGGTCATCCCGTGCGTTCCCTGATTGGCCAATCCTTCCTGCCTTTCATCGCCGGTGCCGACCGGGCGCATTTCCGCCGCTTCCTGAGCCAGCTCGGCAATACCAATGCCGTACGCCGCGCCATGCTGCATCTGTGGACCAGCAATCAACGCGACCAGGCCTTCCTCATGGAGGCGCAGAACGGCTGGTCGGCCGAGCGCTACTGGATCATGCTGGCCTTGCCCAAAGACCAGGCCAGCGGCGGTTCGCTCGAGAGCCTGGATGCGCCGATCCCGGCCACCAGCGACGATGACCTGCTGATGCTGATCGAATTGGCGGCGGCTGAGGCGACCCCGCTCGACCTGACGGTGATTTCGGTCGGCGGCCTGACTGCATCGCAAGCGAGGACGGCGCAATCCGCGGCATTGACGGATGAATTGGAGCGCCGGGTTGAGCGCAGCCTGATCGCCAATGCCTATGACGGCGTGGTCAGCAAATCGGAGCCTGGCGTCTATAACGTGCTGCATGATGCCTTGACGCCGGCGGAAAAGATCGCCGGGGATGTGAAGGCCGGGGCCCGCGAAATCGGCGTCAGCGAGGAGCAATTGGGGCTGACCCATCGCAGCGTCAAACTGGGCAGCAAGCCCAGCCGCGCCCGCATCGAGGCGGCCATGGCCTCCGTCAGGGCGCCGATCCAGGATCGCAGCCTGCCGGCAGGAATGACAGGTTTGGAGACACCGTCACCAGCGCGCCCGATCGGGCTCTATATCGCCCTCGGCGTGGTGGCCCTGGTGGCGCTTATTGCAGCACTTCTCTTCCTGCTGCTGCGCTGATCAATCGGTGGCCTTTGGCCTGGACTGGCTGGTGTGGCTCAGCTCTGGGTCAGCATCTGGGTGAACTTGGCCATCGCCTTGTCGTAATTTGCCGCCCACCAATTGCTGTCGACGATTGCCTGCTGCGATACGGCATCGGGCTGGGTGGGATCGGTGCTGCGCAGGCTGGCGGACATGGCGGCGGTGGCGCGGGGATTGGCCGGACCGACGCCGCGCAGGCTGGCAAGGGCTATCTGGCGCGACGGCTCCTGCATGGAAGCGAGGAGCTTGAAGACGGTGTTGCCGCCGGGATTGTTCTTCGGCACCACCCAGACACCGGGGCAGAGGATACCCTGATCGAAGCTCCAGCCGATGCCGCCCTTGGTTTCGACGGCCAGCTGTGCGGCGCGGGTGTGCCAGATGCAGGCCATGGTGACGACCTTGTCTTGCAGCATCTGCTTCGCATCATTGCCGCTTTCCCAGGTGACGAGATGCGGCTTCAACTGGCCGATGCGGTTGACGCAATCGGCGATGTCGAGCGGATAAATGTCGCTGCTCTTCGCCCCCTTGGACATGGCTGCGGCCTCGAAGCCGCCGATCATCCATTTCCACAGACCACGCTTGCCGGGGTATTTGCGCAGGTTCCAGAAATCGGCCCAGCTTTGCGGCGGATTGTCTTTGTAGACGCTGGCGTTATAGGCAAGCACGAAAGAATAGGTATAGCCGCCGACGCCGTAATCGAAGGCGAAGGGTGACATCACCTGGTTGCGATCGACGACGCTGTAATCGATGGCGCTCAAGGCACCACCTTGGCCAAGACGGACACAGGAATAGCCGTCGGTATCGCAGATATCCCAGTCGACCGTACCGCTCTCCACCATGGCCTTGATCTTGCCCTCGCTGGGGCCGGAGCCGTCGAAGACCACATCGATATTGGTGTCGCGCTTGAACGGCTTGCCGAAGGCCTGGGTCAGGTGGTCGATATCGCCATTGCCCCAGACCGCGAAGGTCAGTTCCTCTGCATCCGCCGCCCGGGCACTGCCGACACGCAGCAGGCTGGCACCCAGCACCGGCGCGAGCCCAACCCCGGCCAGCTGGCGGAGGAAGCGCCGCCGCTCGGCCTGCGGCAGGTTGGAAGCTTGCTGTCGCAATTCGTCGCCGAGGGCCACGAGATCCTGGGCGAAGGGCGAGGCGGGAAGGGATGGATGGCGGCTGGTGTCTTCGGGCTGCATGCTTCCGCTGTAGCCTTGCCACCGCCAAAGGTCAAGCAACGGGCATCAAGCAGTGGCCGTCAACCAGGAACCGTCAGGCGCGGCATGCCTTGTGATCGACCGGCATCAGCACAAAGCCAATAGCAGCGGCGGCGAGGCCGATGGCGCCGGACTGAGCTTTTGTTCCGGCGCCAGGCTTCGGCTTTACTTCATCACCGGCATGACGAATTCGGCACCAGAGCGGATGCCGGTCGGCCAGCGCGAGGTGATGGTCTTCAGCTTGGTATAGAAGCGTACACCTTCCGGACCATGCATGTGGTGATCGCCGAACAGCGAGCGCTTCCAGCCGCCGAAGCTGTTGAAGGCCATGGGGACGGGGATCGGCACATTGATGCCGACCATGCCGACCTTGACCTTGGCGGCGAATTCACGGGCGGCATCACCGTCGCGGGTGAAGATCGCCGTGCCATTGCCATACTCGTGGTCGTTCACCAGCTGGGCGGCCGTGTTGTAATCCGGCACGCGCACGACCGAGAGGACCGGGCCGAAGATTTCTTCCTTATAGATGCGCATGTCGGGCTGCACCTGATCGAACAGGCAGCCGCCGAGGAAATAGCCGTTCTCATAGCCCTGCAGTTTCAGGCTGCGGCCATCGACCACCAGCTTAGCGCCTTCCTGCACGCCAAGATCGACATAACCCTTGACCTTCTCGTAATGCTGCTTGGTGACGAGCGGGCCCATTTCGGCTTCAGGATCGCTGCCCGGCGCCACCTTCAGGCCGCGGACGCGCGGGGAGAGCTTCTCGATCAGCGCATCGCCGACCTTGTCGCCGACGGCAACCGCGACCGAGATCGCCATGCAGCGCTCGCCGGCGGAACCGTAGCCGGCCCCCATCAGTGCATCGGCGGCGAGATCCATATCGGCATCGGGCATGACGATCATGTGGTTCTTGGCGCCGCCCAAGGCCTGCACGCGCTTATTATGCGCGGTGCCGGTGTGATAGATGTATTCGGCGATCGGCGTCGAGCCGACAAAGCTCACCGCCTGGATCTCGGGATTGACGAGGATCGCATCGACCGCTTCCTTGTCGCCATTGACCACATTGAAGACACCGTCCGGCAGGCCGGCCTTCTTCAAGAGGTCGGCAATGAAATGCGATGCGGTCGGCACGCGTTCTGACGGCTTCAGAATGAAAGTGTTGCCGGAAGCGAGCGCGATCGGGAACATCCACATCGGCACCATGGCCGGGAAATTGAACGGCGTGATGCCGGCAACGACACCGAGCGGCTGGCGGATCGCCCAGCTATCGACATTGGTGCCGACATTCTCGGTGAACTCGCCCTTCAGCAATTGCGGAATGCCGCAGGCGAATTCCACCACCTCGACCCCGCGCGCGATCTCGCCCTTGGCATCGGAGTGGGTCTTGCCGTGTTCCGCGGTGATGATATTGGCGAGCTGCTCGATATTCTGCTCGAGCAGCTCCTTGAACTTGAACATGACCCGCGAGCGGTTGAGCGGCGTCACGGCGGACCAGGTCTTGAAGGCCTCGGCGGCGACTTTCACCGCGGCGTCCAACTCGGATTTCGACGCCAGCGCCACCTTGGCCTGGACCTCGCCAGTCGCCGGATTGAAGACGTCGCTGGAGCGACCGCTGGTGCCGGCAACGTCCTTGCCGCCGATGAAATGAGGGATGGTCCGCATGTTGTCCTCGCCGGGTAGTGGGCTGATTTCAGCCATTTTCGGTTCGGCCCAGAGCTGGGCCAAGCGGCGGAATAGTAAGAGCAATTCGCACCGGGTCAAGACAAATCGGTCAAGATATTGAACTTTGTGATTAGGATATTTAACGGCCGAAAATTGACATTCCTGCAAGCTTAAGGAGAGCTTAGGCGGGATAAGATATTGGTAACCTGGGAGTAGCCCATCGCCGGGAATGCGGCGGACAGGTGACGCCTATCTAATACCTGCGCTTCCTGCGCGGGAACGACATCTCCTCCTCATCCGTAGATGTGATGGAACTTCCAAAGGTTAACTTTGCTGACTAAAGCGGCAGCAATCCATAACGCCGCCAGCTGTGGGGGGATGCCCGTAAGCGACTCTTGCAATCCTTAGGAGTAAGCATCATGAAACGCCAGCTATTGCTGTTGGCCGCCGGCTTCCTTGTTGGAAGTGCGCCGGCTTGGGCTGATGACAGCAAATTTGAAGTGCTGTTCCCGCTCGGAAAAGCGACCCTCGATTCGACTGCTCATGAAACCATTGCCGCCGCGAAGCAGGAGTTCGATCGCACCGGTTCCGCCCATGTCACCATCGTTGGTCACACCGATACATCGGGTAGCGCAAGTTTCAATCAGCAACTGTCCGAACGCCGCGCGAAGGTGATCACTGATGCGCTGGTCGCGCTCGGTGTGCCGCAAGCGGATATCTCGGCCTCTGGCGTGGGTGAAACCGATCTCGCTGTGCAGACCGGGCCGAATGTGAAGGAAGCCCGCAACCGACGCACTGAAATTGATATCGCCGCGGCACCGCCGCCGCCACCCGCCCCGGCCCCGACCGCCCCGGCACCCGTCGCCGCGGCGCCTGCACCAGCAGCGCCGCCGCCGGAAGAAAAGCGCTGGACGCTTACCGCCGGTGGTTTCTACGGCTACAGCTTCAAGGACAACCGTGGTGGGCACAGCCAGCTTGGCGGCATCAATCTCGGCCTTGATTACAAGCTGACGAGCTGGATGACCGTCGGTGTCGAGCAGGCCGGCTTCTATCATTTCGGCTCTCACAATGATGGTTTTGGCGGGCGGACCGTCGTCGGGCCGGACTTCTATTTCGGCAACCTTTTGGCCCAGGACTGGCCGGTTGCGCCCTATATCGGCGCCAATGTCGGCTATCTCTATGGTGCCGGCATCGACGATGCAGGCATCGCCGGGCCGGAGCTTGGCCTCAAGGCGGGCATGTTCGATATCAAGGTGGCCTACGACATGCCGTTCAATCGAAATCCGGATCAGGGTATCATCAACACGACGATCGGGGTCTCCTTCGACTTCTGATCTGCGCGTCGAGCTTCGACGGGCGGCGCAACAAGGAAGACGGCGTGGCTGATGCCTAACCATCGTGCCACGAGATCCTTGATTGCCCGCCCGATCGCACCTGGCCAGGGCGCTTCCGCCTCAGGTGAGTTCTTCAGTCCCGCACCGCATCCGCCACATCATAGATCGACGCCCGGAAATGGGCGGTAAGGCCGTTTAGCTGGTCGGCATAGGCCCGCGGATCAATGACCGGGGGAAAGATCGCGTGGATTTCCTGCAGCAAGCCGCTGAGGGCCGGTGGCGCCTCGCGATCGGTCACATGGAAAGCCTGCGATGCGATGACAGCGAGCATCGCGAGCGCCGCATCGAGGCAGGATCCGGCCTCTTCCTGGCTGCGCCAGGCGAGCCCCGTCAGGGGTGCCACATCATTCTGGCCGAAGCCGCCGGCCTCGCTGCCAGGCAGGAAGGTCCGTTGGGCAGCACGGCGCGCCTGCTCGGCATAGCCAACCTGGACGAAGCCGAGGATGCCGAGATAGCCTTCGCCAACCTGGAGCTGGTCGGGCAACAGCGAGTAGCGGCCATCGAGCAGCTTGGTGGAATGCCGCTCCGCCAAGGCACAGAGATCGGCGCAGGCAGCGGCGAGATTATCCAGTGCCGGATAGGCCCGTCCATTGTGATAGCCGCCATTGCTGTAGACCCGGCCGTAAGGGTGCTGCGAATCTGGGCGCGCCGGATCGGGACGCAGGAAGACCGGATTGTCAGTCACCGATGACAGCGAACCGGCGGCGATCTCCTCGGCCTGGGCAATGGTGCGGCGGAACTGGCCGAGCACACGCGGCAGGATACGATAGCTGACAGGCGCTTGATAAGGGCGGCGCTCCTTGCCGCCGCCTTCCAGCAGGTGACGCAGGCTGCGCAAGGCTTCCGTCTCATAGGGGTCATCCCATAGCGCTTCGAAGTCAGGGGCATAGGCTTCCAAAGGCGCCTTGATGGCTTCTGCCGACAGGGCGAAGACCGCTTCGGCAAGATCGAGGCGTCGGCGCATGGCGAGGGCGGCATCCGCGATCAAGGCGCTGGCTGCCGGCGAGCCATTGGTCAAGGACAGGGTGTCCTTTTCGGCCAAGGGAAATTGCTCGGCGACGGCGAGGAAAAGCGGTGCCGCCCACAGGATCTCGCCGGCGCCGCCCTGGCCCTCGACCGAGACCTTCGGCAAGGCGCCGCCGTCCAGCAGGGCAGCAATCTTCACCGCCAGTTCCGGCGACAGGGCCGCATGGCCTTCGACGAAATTCGCCAGCCGGGCAAGCACGATACCGCGCGCCACCCGTTCCGGCGCCGGCGTACCAAAAGCGGCGACGGTCGAGCGGGGCGGCTTGCGGGCATGTTGCAGGCGTGCTTCACCCTGCAGCCGGATACTGGCCTTCTGCCCGTATCCGCTGGTGACGCCATAGATCGTGATATTGGGGTCGCCATCGATCAACCGCATGAAATCCCGCCGGCTCTCTTCCATGCATTGCCGGGCGATCGCGCCAAAGCGCACGCCATCGCCCCGCCAGGCGGCGCGGTGATAGAGGTCCAGGGTCAGCTCGGCACGGCGATTGATTTCAATCTGCATGATGTCCCCGCAAGCAATCGAGGGAGCGATTATGCAGCAGGCAGCAGCGTTGTGAAGACAGCCATATCGACTGAATCTGTCCAATCGAGGCCAGGATGAAACCGGTCTCGACAGGCAGATTCATCCGCGAAAACGAAACTGGCGAAAAGCTTCTGACACCACGCCCATACCGGACAACGCCAGAACAGAAACAGTAAAATGCGCGGCGTCTTAGATCAGGAAGCTTTCAACGTGATCCAGATGGTTTTGGTCTGGGTATATTGATCCAGGGCTTCGGTGCCGTTATCGCGGGCCAACGAACCGGAGCGGCGGAAGCCCCCGAAGGGTGTCTTGATGTCGCCTTCGGTGAAGCCGTTGATAGCGACCGTGCCACAGGGCAGGCGCCGGGCCATCTGGATCGCACGGTCGATATCCCGGGTGAAGACCGTCGCATGCAGGCCGTACTCGGTATCGCAGGCGATCGTCAATGCTTCGTCGAGGGTGTGCACCGTCATGATGCCGAGAACAGGGCCGAAGATTTCTTCCCGGGCGATGGTCATCGTGGGACTGACGGCATCGAAGACGGTCGGCTGCACATAGAACCCGCTGCCGGCCGGCTTGCCGCCACCGGTGACGAGCTTCGCCCCTTCCTGGCGACCGCGCTCAATGTAACCGAGGACGCGTTTTTGGTGCTCTTCCGTCACCATCGCGCCCATATCGGTCGCCGGGTCCAGCGGATCGCCGAGCCGGATAGTGCCGGCCTTGTCGATGACCCGTGCGAGGAAGGCATCCTTCACCTTGGCATCGACGATTTGCCGCATATTGGCCGAGCAGTTCTGGCCGCCATTCCAGAACGCGGCGGTGATGGCATGGCCGACGAGATCGTCGGTGATATCGGCATCATCGAGGATGATCATCGGGCTCTTGCCGCCCATCTCCAGCCCCACCGGCTTCTGGTTGCTCTCGGCCGCATAGCGCAGGAAATAGGCGCCGACCTCGGTGGAGCCGGTGAAGGAGACGGCATCGATCCCCATGTGCCGGCCGATCGCCTGGCCGGCGGTTTCGCCGAAACCGGGCACGACATTGAGAATACCATCCGGCAGGCCGGCCTCCTGCGCCAGCTCGGCGAGGCGCAAGGTGGTGAGCGGCGTCTGCTCGGCCGGCTTCACCACCGCCGAGCAACCGGTGGCGAGCGCAGGCGCCAGTTTCCACGCTGCCATCAGCAGCGGGAAGTTCCAGGGCAGGACCAGGCCGACGACACCGATCGGTTCCTTGACGATCAGCCCCATGGCGTTCTGGCCGGTCGGCGCGACCTTGCCGAAGGTCTTGTCGATCAGCTCGCCTGTGGTGGCGACAGCTTCAGGCGCCCGGCCACATCCTGCAGCGCGGCGACGATGTGCGGCGGCAGAGTGAGGCCCTCTGCCAAGGCGCGGCGCTTGCGCGCTAGTCCGGCCTCACCCGGCAGGCGCACCGGCTTGCCGCCGGGCACTGGCGTCGCGGCACGGCAGGCATCGGCGAGGAAACTGCTTTGCGCCAGGAAATCCCGGGCCGGGCCGAAGGCGCCGGGCGCCAGAGCGAGGACCAGGACGGCAGCGCCCCATTGGCGCGGTTCATCACGACGGCCAAAGCCGCTCAAGCCCTGGCTGAGTGCTTCGACCAGGAAAGAGAGGGCATAACCCTTATGGCCGTGATCGACGCCGCCGATCGGCAGGATGGTGGCACCCTGGCCGAAACCGGCTGCATTGTCCGTTGCCTTGCCGTCCGGCTCCAGCAGCCATGGCCCCGCCAGTGGCGTGCCATTGCGTCGCGCCCGGCCGCACATGGCAGCCGTGGTGATCGAGGTGCTGACATCGATCAAGACCGGATCAGGCTCGGCCGGTATGCCGGCAGCGATCGGGTTGGGTGTCAGGACCGGTGTCACTGCGCCATAGGGCGCGACATGGGCGTCGCTGGGATCCGAGGAGAAGATCAGTACCACATAGCCTTGCCGGGCGGGCGCTTCCAGGAAGCTGGCGAGGCAACCGATATGGTGGGAGCGCCGCAAGGCGACGGCGCCCAGGCCGAATTTCTTCGCGCGCCGGGTTGCCTCGGTGATGGCACGGCTGGTGGTCCACAGGCCCGGCAGGCGGCGTGCGTCCCAGGTGGCGACGGCGGCATGATCGGCCAGCACCGTCGGCTCGCCGGTCACGATCATGTCGCCGTTCTCGATCTCCTCGAGATAGTCGCCGAGCAGGATCAGGCCGTGGGTGTGATGGCCGAGGAGATCGGCTTCCAGCAAGGCATCAGCCACGGCTTGCGCCATGTCCGGCGTCAGGCCGCGTTCGGCCAAAGCGCGGCAGGCAAAGTCCTTCAACGCCGCGGGTTGATAGCGGGTATCCGTCATTCAGAGCCTCTATGATTTGCGACGCACGGAAATGTGCCAGGGAATGCAGAACCGTTCCGCCAGCGTCACCGCGCCGAACATCAGCAGGCCGAGGAAGGTCAGGAAGAAGATGCCGGCAAAGGCGAGGTCGGGGCGCATGTTGCCGGTGGTGATCTGGATATAGAAGCCGAGACCCTGGTCGCTGCCGATAAATTCCGCAATCGTTGCCCCCACCGTGGCGTTCAAGGCGGCGTATTTGAAGCCGACGAAGCATTGCGGCAGGGCGGCGGGCAGGCGCACCTTGAGGAAGACCTGGAACCAGCCGGCACCGGTCGACCGGCAGAAGCGCGTCAACTCCTCGCTCAGCGAACTGAAGGCAAGAATGGCGTTGAGCACGATCGGGAAGAAGCAGACCAGGAAGACGATGATGATCTTCGGCAGCAGGCCGAAGCCGAGCCAGGAGATGAAGAGCGGAGCGAAGGCGATCTTCGGCGTCATCTCGAGGCTGACGAAGAAGGGATAGATGGTCCGCCGCAGAATGCTGGAAAAGGCGATGGCAAGACCGAGCGGTACCGCGACGACGATCGCCACCACATAGCCGATCACCGCTTCGAGGCCGGTGATGCAGAAATAGCTGACCAGCCGACGGATATCGGCCCAGCCATTGGCGACGATCTCGCTCGGTGGGTTGAGGATATATTGCGGGATATGGAAGAGCTTGACCGCATATTCCCAGAACAGGAAGAAGAAGACGAAGAAGGCGAGCAGCATCCAGGACTGCGCCAGCCAGGCCATGAACGAGCCCGGTGCGCCGGATCTCTTGGCGCGAGATTGCGGCGCTGCCGACGCTGGTGCAGTCGGGGACGTCGCCGGCGGGCGTCGTTCGGCCCCGGGACCGGGCCGCTCAGATGACGCCAAAGCCATGGAAGATCTCCTGGATGTCACGCACATAATTGGTGAAGGCGGCGCTACGCTTGACGGCCATGTCGCGCGGCCAAGGCAGGTCGATATCGATCACCCGGTCGATGCGGCCGGGGCGGGGCGTGATGACACAGATGCGGCTCGACAGCTGCACCGCCTCCTCGATGCTATGGGTGACGAAGACGACAGTTGGGCGGCGCTGCAGCCACAGGGCCTGGAGATCGGTGCGGATGCTCTCGCGGGTCATGGCGTCGAGCTTGCCGAGCGGTTCATCGAGCAGGACGGTCTGGGGATCGTGTACCATGGCCTGGCAGAAGGCAGCGCGCTGCTGCATGCCGCCCGAAAGCTCATGGGGAAAGCGATGCTCGAAGCCTTCGAGCTGGACGCTGCGCAGCAATTCGCGGATGCGGCCGGCTCTGCTGTCGGGATCGATACCGCGCAATTCCAATTGGAGAGCGATGTTCCCCTGCACGTCCCGCCAGGGCACCAACGTGTTGTCCTGGAACATGATACCGATATCGGTGCGCGGCGCCGAGACGTGCTCACCGTTGACTTCGATGTCGCCGGCGCTGCGGTCCAGCAGGCCGGCGATCATCAGCATCAGGGTGGACTTGCCACAGCCGGAAGGGCCAAGCAGGGAGACGAATTCACCGGCTTCGATCGCGAGATCGGCTGGACCGAATGCCTGCAGGGCTGCCGGGCCGGAGCCGAAGACCTTGGTGACGGATTTGATATCGACGGCAATGCCCATCTTTTCCTGCGGGGTCCTTTCACCCCATCGAACCTCAGATACGTGGAGCCGGTGCCTGTTTCATATATAGCGGCAGGCACGGTACGGTGATCGGGTAGGGGGCGCCGAGATGCGGGAGACAATGCATCTCGACGCCCGTCGCTCACGGCAGGAAGTCGTTGGTATAGAAGGCGGTCGCCGGCTTGTCCGTCTTCAGCCCATTATAATCCTTCATCAGCTTCAGCATGTCATCCCAATCGGAGGCGACATTGAGGCCGAGCTGCTTCTTGGTATTGGCCTTGGAATAGAGCACGCTCAAGGTCACATCGAGCACCTCGCGGGCCTGCTTCTTGCTGGCATCCGACAGGGAATCGCCGCCGACGATATCGGCCATGGAATTGATGGCGGCATCGGGATTGGCTTCGGTTTCCTTGTAGGACTTGATGGTGGCGGCGACGAAGCGCTTCACCAGGTCCGGCTTCTTGGCGACGGTATCGGTCGTCGTGACGATGCAATAGCCGATCTGGTTCACGCCGTAATCGGAATAGGCGAAGGTCACCGGTGCGGCACCGCCGTTGGCCTTGATCTCGGCCGGCTTGTCATCGAGACCGCCGAGAATGCCGACGGCACCGCCGGCGCCCTGCAGATAAGAGGATACCAGGGCGCCATCCGGCACATTGGTGATCTTGATATCACCTTCCTTCAAGCCGGCATTCTTGAGGACCAGCGGGAAGAAGGTATTGACGCCGGCATTGGCCGTGGTCAGCAGGGTCTTACCCTTGAGATCGGCGATGGTTTTGACGCCGCTATCGGGGCGAACGATGATCGCATCCGTACCCATGGCATCGATCACGGCGACCGAGATCAGTGGCGCCCCTTGCGCCGCTAGGTTCACCATCGAGGCGCAGGAGCCATAGGAGAAGGTACTGTCGCCATTGGCAACCAGGCGGTGGGCCGAACCCGAGCCGTTGCCGCTGCGGATATCCAGGTTGATCCCCTGGTCCTTGTAATAGTTCTTGTCCTTGCCATAGGCGAAGCCGGCATGGGAACCGTAATACATCCAGTTGAGGCGCAACCTGACATCGTCATCGGCAGCGGCGGCATAGACAGTCGCGGCAGATGCTGAAAGCGTTGCGGCGAGCGCAACCATCGTTATGAAGCGTTTCATGATCAGTCCTCCCAGTTGCTGATATTGTCTGTTTCAGCCGTCTCAGCGCATCCGGCTGGCATGCAGTCCCCGGGCGCTTCCCTGATTGCGCCCGTCTTCAGTCTGTTTTCTAGACCGGCAGGCAGCTCGGCCCGAGCGGTTCGTAGGTCTTGTAATAAAGAGCGAATTCCTGGTGGCCGAGGGCTTCCGAACGCGTCGGCGTGCCGGAAGCGGCGGCAACGATCTCGCGCAGGATGCGGGCCCCCACCTGTTCAATGCTCTCCAGCCCATCGGCGATAGTGCCGGCATTGATGTCCATGTCGCCGGACATGCGCTGGAAGACGCGGCTGTTGGAGACGCCCTTGATGACCGGTGCCACCGCCTGGCCCACCACCGAACCGGCGCCGGTGGTGAAGAGGATGAGATGGCAGCCGGCGGTCACCATCTCCGTCACTGTCTGGGTGTCGTTGACATTGGGGATGCCGAAGCGCACCGGCCCGTCATTGATGGTATCCATCAAATAGAGGCCGGAAGCGGGTGGCTGGATGCCTGGTTTCAACAAGCCGGAGATCGGCCGTGTGCCGCTCTTGGCATAGGCGCCGAGTGATTTCTCTTCGATCGTCGAAAGACCGAACTTGATATTGCCGCCGCCGAAACTGGCGTGACCAAGGTCACGGTGATAGCGATCCGCCTTGCGTACCGCCTCGACGATCTCCTTGCCGAGATCCGGTGTCACGGCGCGGCCGGCCATATGGCTCTCGCAGCCGATCAGCTCGCAGGTTTCCTCGAAGATCGCCGTACCGCCCTGGTCGATCAGCAGGTCGATGGCATGGCCGACGGCGGGATTGATGGTGACGCCGGAAAGGCCATCCGAGCCGCCGCATTTGGTGCCGATCACGAGCTCGTTGAGGGCGAGGGGAACGGTCGGTGCTGCAGCCAGTTGGGGAAGCTGGCGATCGAGCCAGGCACGCCCGGCATCGATCGTTGCCGCCGTACCGCCTTCCTTCTGGATCACCAGCAGGTCGGCGGTGCGGCCGGTGGCGCGGATCGCTTCCAGGAGGTCGCGGCGGCGGAACTCCTCGCAGCCGAGCGAGACCAGAAGCACGGCGCCGACATTGGGATGGGTCGTCATCGCCGACAGCACGCCATGGGCATAGTCGCTGGGATAGCAGCCAGGGAAACCGATCAGCTGAGCGCCGCTCTCCTGATAGGGCTCGACAATGCGCCGCGCTACGTGATGGGCGCATTCGACGAGATAGGCAACCACGGCATAGTTGCGGATGCCCTTGCGGCCGTCGGAGCGGAGATAGCCGCGCATCCTGTCGAGCTCGTTTGCCGGCGGCAGAGCGCCGGCCATCATCCGGTCACTCATAATGATCCTCGTCATTGTTGATATAGGCGCTGGCGATATTATGGACATGGGCGAGATGGCCGGTCGGGATCGCCTGTCGCGCGATACCGACGGGAACGCCAAAGCGGCAGACGGCGGCCTCGGCCGGGATATCGGCAAGGGCGATCTTGTGGCCCTGGGGAATGGCTTCCAGCGCCGTCACGGCATGGCCCTTGATGTCGCGCGCGGTTTCGCCGGTCGCGATATCGCGGGTGGCGACGCCGACATTGTCGCCGGCGGCCAGCACGATCATGTTGATCGCAGTCTCTGCCTGTTCCGTCATGTGCCGCTGTGCCAAATGGCCATTTTGTTGACGCCCAGTTCGTAGCTGTGTCGATCTTGCCGGTCCGGTTCCGTCCATGGCGCGGATCAACGCTCCACCAG
>Ga0209148_1000753_pt1 | contig 24822 bp, 25 predicted proteins | sample AraplaCol_mMF_r2_2_FD_184288 | JGI IMG/M metagenome (GOLD analysis project Ga0209148, IMG submission 184288) | Arabidopsis root microbial communities from North Carolina, USA - plate scrape CL_Col_mMF_r2 (SPAdes) (version 2) | ecosystem: Host-associated > Plants > Roots > Endosphere | place... | reverse complement strand
TCGGGCGCTCGAACCTCGTCCCGGGTCAATTCGGCGAGAACTTCACGGTCGAAGGCCTCGCCGATACCGACGTCTGCATCGGAGATCGTTACAGGATCGGCTCTGCCCTGTTCGAAGTGACGCAGCCGCGCGTCACCTGCTATCGGCTCGGCATTCGGATGCACGAGCCCGACATGGCAGCGCTGCTGGTCAAGCACGGACGGCCCGGTTTCTATTGTCGCGTGATCGAGGAAGGTGACGTCGGGGCCGGCGACGAGATCATTCAGGTCGCGCGTGAGCCTGAAAGCATGAGCGTGTCCGAGATCAACGCGCTGCTATACCTGCCCCCTCACCCGCGTGACCGTCTCGAACGCGCGCTGAAGATTCCAGCGCTGAGCCGTGGCTGGCGTCGTTCCTTCGAGGCCCTGCTTGCCCAGAATGCGGCTGCGGGCAATGCCGGGCTCGGCCCGGCGGCGAGCCCGCCTCCGGCGTGGCGCGGATTCCGGCCATTCCGCGTTGCGCGCAAGATTGTCGAAACCAACGACGTCACGTCGTTGGTCCTCGAGCCCGTGGATGGACATGCCGGGGCCGCCGCCCTGCCCGGTCAGTTCGTCATCATCAGGCTCGGGCCTTCCGACACGCCGGCGATGACGCGCAGCTATTCGCTGTCGGGCCACGCCGATGCGGCGTCCTATCGCCTCAGCATCAAGCGGGAGCCGCACGGCATCGCCAGCACCTACGTCGCGGACGAGCTCAAGCCCGGCGACGTCGTGCAGCTCGGTGCGCCTCGCGGCAGCTTCACGTTACGACTGGACGCGCGGCCCGTCGCCCTGCTGAGCGCCGGCATTGGCGTGACGCCGGTGCTCGCCATGCTTCACGCGCTCGCAGCAGAAGGATCGCCACGGGATATCTGGTGGCTGCACGGCACCCGCAACGGCCGCGAGCATGCTTTCGCCGCCGAGGTGCGCGAACTCCTGACCAGACTTCCTCACCATCACAGCCATGTCTGCTACAGCAGGCCCGATCCCGGCGATCGGCTGGAGACGGATTTCGAGAGCGTCGGACATCTGGATGCTGCCCTGCTCCGTCAACTCGATTTGCCGCAAGACGCCGACTTCTATCTGTGCGGACCGGCCACCTTCATGAGCGACCTCACCTCGGGGCTCCGTGCGTGGGGCGTCACGCCCGATCATATCCACACCGAGTTGTTCGGCGCCGGACCGTCGCTGACGCCGGGGATCGCGACGTCGACGAAGAAGATGCCCCCGCATGTGCCGTTGGGAGCGGCGGGCCCCGGGCCGGTGGTGTCCTTTGCTCGCAGCGGCCTCAATGTTCGCTGGGGACCGCCCTATGCCAGCCTGCTCGAGCTGGCCGAGGCCTGCGACGTCCCCGTGCGCTGGTCATGCCGGACGGGCGTGTGCCACAACTGCGAGAGCGGTCTCATCGCGGGAGACGTCGCCTATCAGCCCGATCCGCTAGATGCACCGGCGGACGGAAATGTTCTGATCTGCTGCGCCCGGCCACGCAGCGACATCGTGATCGATCTCTAAGACAAAGGAGAGCCTCATGCGGGTTGACATGGTGCCGGGAGCAATTTTCCCCGACTACGAGCTCAGCGACCACACCGGCAAGCACCGGAAGCTTTCCCAGTTGCAAGGCATCGATCCGATGATCGTTGTGCTCGGTCGCGGCGGGTATTGTCCGAAGGACCGTCGCCAGACCGAAGGCCTGGTGGAGCTCCATCGCGAGATGGAGGTCGGCTATTGCCGGCTTGTCACCATCACCACCGATACCATCATCCAGACCAACGAATACCGAACCGGCGCCGGTGCCCACTGGCCTTTCCTGTCCGATCCCAGGCGGATCGTGCAAAAGGATCTCGACATTGCCGAATACACCGATCCCGTCCACAATCCGATGATTCCGCATGTCGTCGTGCTCGAGCCCGGCTTGCGCATTCACAAGATCTATAATGGCTACTGGTTCTTCGGTCGGCCGACCATCGAAGAACTTCGCAGGGATCTCAGAGCCGTCAGCATGAGCTGCCGTCCGGATTGGGACATCACCGCGCCAGGATTCAAGGCGCAGTGGGACCAGGGCCACAAGGAGCGCTTTTATCCCTACGGCAAGACTTACGCCGAAACGATCGCCGAATAGGCTTCGAAACACAAGCGGACACCGCCGGTTCAGACCGATGCCGCCCCCGTCGGCTGAACTGGACTGATCCAATCTATCAAAACTGGCCGTTTATGACGGGCCAGATTCCAGCTATCTCCGTATCCAGAACGGAGACAGGCCATGTACATCCCCCCAGCCTTCAAGGACGACGACATCGAGAGCATCCGCGCAACCATTCGCGCCGCCCGCCTCGCGAGTCTCGTCACGGCCACGACAGAGGGGCCGGTCGCGACCCCGTTGCCGCTTGTCCTCGACGAGACCGAAGGCGAGCGCGGCGTGCTGTACGGGCATGTCGCGAAAGCCAATCCGCAATGGAAGCTGCCGCCGATCGGCGATGCGCTCGCGATCTTCGCAGGTCCCGACGCCTATGTGACGCCGTCCTGGTATGCGACCAAGCAGGAGACCGAGAAGGTCGTGCCGACCTGGAATTACATCGCCGTGCATGCCTACGGCCCGGTTGAATTCTTCCAGGAGCCGGAGCGCCTGCTCGAGGTCGTGACGCGGCTGACGCGCAAGCACGAAGGCACGCGCGCAGAGCCCTGGGCGGTCAGCGACGCCCCTGCCGATTTCATCGCCGCACAGCTGCGCGGGATTGTCGGGGTACGCATCCCCGTGGCGCGGTTCGAAGGCAAGCGCAAGATGAGCCAGAACCGCCCCGAAGCCGACCGCATCGGCGTCGCGCAAGGGCTCGCGGCGAGCGACAATGCCGGGGATCGCGAAGTCGCAAGCCTGATCCCGCTGCCGACCTGAGCCGATCGCGCCTTTGACCCGCCCCCGGACGGGAACGACCGAATTGTTCCGTATGACCTCGCAATTTCCGCTGGGTCCGAGGCGGAACCGGTCCCCGCCCGACGGATTATCGCCCACAGGTAGTACCATCGCGGGGTGGCACGATGACAATTGCTTTGGATGTTTTGAAATTGCTGCGCCTCGATCCCTCCGATGACAAGCAGCATCTCGTCATTCGATCGGCCGGCGGCCGCGGCAAGGCGGCGGATTATTCCTTCGGCATCGAGGAGGAATATTTCCTCGCCGATCGTCGCAGCCTCGAGGTCGCGATCCAGACTCCGAACGAGCTGTTCGAATCGGCGAACTGGTCGACCGGCGGCCAGGCCATGCGCGAGATGCTGCAGTCCCAGCTTGAGGTCGCCACCAATGTTCACGTGGACGTCAATGACGCACGGGAAGAGCTGAGGTTCCTGCGCCGCGAGGTCGCCAACGTCGCCGCGCAGTATGGCTTTGTGATCATGGCCTGCGGCACGCACCCCACGGCGGTCTGGCGCATGTCGCAGCCGAGCCCCAAGCCGCGCTACGAGGAGATGATCGAGGATCTGCGCAGCATCGGCCACCGCAACATGATGTGCGGCATGCACGTGCATGTGCAGCTGCCGGATCCCGAGAAGCGGATGGCGGTGATGCGGGCGATGCTGCCGCATCTGCCGCTGTTCATCGCGCTGTCGGCGTCCTCGCCGTTCTGGAATTCGCACAAAACGGGGCTGAAGGGCTACCGGCTCGCGGCCTATTCCGAGTTGCCGCGCACCGGCCTGCCCGAGCTGTTCGAAAACAGGCAGGACTATGACGACTATGTCGGCGCATTGCAGCGCTCCGGAGTGATTCCCAACGAGAGCCACATCTGGTGGGCGATGCGGCCATCGATGAAGCATCCGACACTCGAGCTTCGCGCACCGGACACCTGCACTTTCGTGGACGACGCCGTCGCCATCGCCTCGCTGTATCGCTGCCTGACGCGCCATCTCTATCTGAGGCCGCATCTGTCCAAGCAGGTCACGGCGGTCGAACGCGCAATTGCCGTCGAGAACAAATGGCGCGCCCAGCGCTACGGCACCGACTGTATCTTTGCATCAAGGGACGGTCCGGTGACGATCTCGGAGATGCTCTCCCGAATCATCGACGACACCGCCGAGGACGCCGACGCATTGGGCTGCGCCGCCGAGATCGAGCACTGCCGCACCATTGTGGACCGCGGCAGCTCGGCTGAATTCCAGCTGCGCGCCTATCGGGACAACGGCGACGACATCGCAGCCGTGTCACGATGGATCGCTACATCGACGATCTCTGGGACAAGCGCGCCCGTCGGGCGCGGTGTCCAAGCGCCGTCATAGCGCCCGCGCAAGCTTCACCAACGACAACTTCGTCTTCCGAATTGGGTACGCCGTCGAGGAATGCATGACTGACATCACCTGGTGCGCCGGTTGCGGCCACAGCCTGGTCCCGATCCTGCCCGAGAAGGGCCTGACAGCGCCAGGCTGCTTCTGGTGCGAGGGCGTCAACGCGCGGACCATGGAGATGGCGAAGTGGGCGGACAGCCCGGCCGGCAAGCCGGATCGGGCTCCGCCTCATGCTTTTGATTGAGGCGCCCTTCGCCTCAAGCCCGCGCCACCAGACGTGGACGGAACACGGACTCGACGGTCGGCGCCGGCGCAGCAGCGAGCTTTCGTGCCGACCTGCGCCGCGGAATGAAGAAGCTGCTCACGACGATCGGCTCGAAATCGCCGAGCGCGGTCCGCTCCTTCACCAGCAAGCTCATGACCGATCGCATCTTGATGACCTCCTGCGCCACGAAGCTGCAGTCCTCGCCGCGGTTAATTTGCTCGTGCATGATCGCCTCAGCCTCGCGCATGCTGACGCGGAGCGCTCTGATGGTTCTGCGAATGTCGTTGATGCGGTTGTCCATGGCTGCCTCCCTCTCGGTCGCAGCATAAGAACAAAACATGAACAAAAAGTCAATCACCGCCTGCACGCGCGACGGCGCGGCTTGCCGACAAATTAGCCAAAGTGCATCGCCGCCTCGGAATCGAAATCCCTGGCAAAGCGTCGGGCGATCTGGGTGAGCGAGCGATCTAACTTCTGGTGCGACCTCCGGATTTTCCTCGCGCCATCGAAGCGCCGAGAGCGCTCGCTGCTCCGCCAACCAACTGGCCCAAAATTCGCAGTGACATTGCAAGCTTGGCAATGGCGCAGAGCGGAGAACGTCATGAACGTGCATGCTGCGGGCGATCTCAAGACTACCGGCCTTACCCATCCGAACGGCGCGCCGCTTCGCCTCAACACCGGGGATTTTGTGGCGATCGATCGCGACAAGAACGCGAAATTCGAAGCGACCTATCGCCCGCAGGCGCTCTACAATCGCGCCAACGAAGGCTTCCACGCCAACAACGAGACCTTCCTGCTCCACGAAGTCGCGACCAACCTGCCGATCTATCGTCCCGATACCGGCCCTACCGACTTCCATCTGCATCTGCCGCCGGGCGGCTTTCAGCTCGTGCTGGTCACCTCGGGCGCGTTCACCTTCGACTATGACGGGCGCTGGTACAATGTCGGCCCCGGCGCGGTGATGCTGCAGAGCGCGATCGTGCACCGCCAGCTGTTCTACACCTGGTCGGGCCTATCGACCGAAGAGAATCTGAAGACGCCGCAAACCGTGGTGCCGGATCCGATCTCGATGGGCTATTCCGGCAAATTCCTCGAGGCCTTCATCACCGATCCCACCACCTTCCCGAACCCGACCATCGTCGGTCCCGATCAGATCAACGAAGACGAAACGCCGCGCGTGGCGTGGAGCCATCCGCTGCATGATCGTCCTGCCGATGCCGGCTTCTGGCTTCAGGATCCTCTCGCGCTGGACGCGCTCTACAAGCCGCTCACCGACGGTTCGGTCAAATCCACCCTGCAGGTTTACGTGCGCGATATCGGGATCGAGATTCCGAGCGGTCATCTCGTGACCGGGCACATCATCGCAACCGATCCGCATGGGCACGCGCTGTTGCCGAAGAGCACGTCTGGTGCCGCGGACGCGACGTGCTTTGCCAAGGGCGAGGTCGTGATCTACCGCGTCATTCGTGGCACTGCCGAATTCAAGAAGAAAGCCGGCGAAAGCTTTGAACTCTCCGCTGGCGACGTCGTGACTGCAGGCAAGGATTCGATCAGCCTGGTCGGCCTCGGCGAAAACACCCAGGTGCTGCGGCTCGGTCTGCTCAAGGGCATGAATGATCTTCGCAGCTGGACACCGACACAGCGCGACGAGATTGATGGCCTGGCCAGCCAGATCATCACGCACAAGGACATCCGCCCGCTGCGCACCGAAGGCAAGCCGGTCGGATATCTTTACGGGTAGCCGCACGAACAACGGCCCGCCGAAGCGGGCCGTCAGACGCTCATTTGCGCAATGATCAGCCGTAAAGCTGACGCTCCTTGCGAACCTCTTCGGCGCCGTAAGGCTTGCTGGCGGGGTCGAACGACTTCCATCCGGCTTTCTGCCAGGCGGCGCTGCGGTCCCGCAAGTTGACGGCAGACTCGTTCAGGAGCGAATCGAAGCGGGATCGTTCGGCATCAGCGACCCGCGCCGACACGAGCGTACCTCCGCGGCGAACACCCTCGGCGTAAGAGTCTGCGTCCTCCCGCGAAATGCCGGCCTCAGTCAGCGCTCCAACGACGCCGCCAGTGGCAGCTCCAGCGGCCGCGCCGACCGCAGTCGCGGCCAGCCAGCCGGCTGCGACGACAGGTCCGAGGCCGGGGATCGCCAGCAAGCCAAGGCCGGCCAAAAGACCTGCGGTACCACCCACGCCCGCACCGATGCCGGCACCCTTTCCGGCACCTTCGGCGCGATCGTCGACGCCATCGCGATCGCGATCGACCTTCTTGTCGCTGTTGAACCAGCTGTCGGAATTGTTGGCGACGATGCTGATGTCGGAATGCGGTACGCCGGCAGCCTCAAGCCGCCGAACCGCCTGCTGAGCATCGCTGTACTTGTCGTAAAGACGGGAAATCGTAACAGTCATTTTGATTCTTTCTTACTTGGTCGAATTGACGTTGCCTTGGAAATCGACGCTGACCGCGGTGGCCGATCCACCCTTGCTGGCCTGGCCGCGCCAAACGCCCTTGTCGTCCTTCTTCAGCGCGGTGACGTTGGCGTAGCCGGCGTCCTCGAGCTTCGATTTGGCTTGTCCCTCGGTGAAACTATTGCGACCGGCGACCGGTGCGTCGGAGTTGTTCTTCCCCGAACTGTTAACCGCGTTGTTGTTCGGTCCCGATTGCGCCGGCGGATTTTGCGCCGAAGCCGGAGCCGCCGCCAATGCCGTGGCAGCCGCAAGTAAAGAAATACAAACGAAGAGTGATGGACGTTTCATGATTGTCTCCAGAGCATAAGGAGTAAGCCAAGCCCCCATCGGAGCTTTCGTTCCTCCGTATCCGCTTCGAGACATCGCGTTCGCGGTCACAACACGCAGCGCCTGGGCCCGTCCCTGCGCGTTGGCTACTCCCGCGGCCGGCGCCCTGGAGAGGTCAGACAAGTGTTGATATCGGCGGCGATCGTGTTGCGGTGTGCTTTCTTCAAGAGCGCCTCGCGTTCTGCACCGGGTTCGAGGCGTGCGGCCTGCTCACGCAGGCTTACGGCATCGGCCGCCAAACGCTCGCCGAGCGAACTCGACTGACGTACGCGGTTGCGCTTCTCAGTCATGACAAGTTTCCCCGCCGCGGGTGTGGAATCGACGAGATCGAGCCGATGCGCCCTTGCGGCAAAGGTCGTGCGACCGGCGCTATCGCGCCGTCGAGCCAATCCTGCGTCTCGGCAAGAGCGAGCCAGGAAGCGTTCATGCGCCTGAATTGCCTGCGCGTCGCGTCGTCGGGAGCGCTGTCTTCCAGCGTCAAGCAGCGCCCGGCGTTTTCGCGAAGGTGCTCGGACTGGCTGGATTGGCTGTCCGCACGTCTCGCGGGATAGACGGAGGTCCGCCAGGAGTTGCAGCACTCGGAACACCGCCATTGATAGACGACATCGCCGCTGGGCAGGTAAGTCGAATATTCCGGAGCCTTGGCGAGGCGCCCGCACGCATTGCAGCCCTCGGTGCCTCGCGACGGGAACAGTTGGCTTCTGTCCTGGCCCCCTCTGGAGGTCCAACGACGCTTGGCTTCGCGCCAAAGACGCAAGGGATACAGTGCAACGTTCAACGCGCGCCTCCTGTTTGTGGCGGGAGCGCGGGAACGTCTCTCGGTCACCGGTGCCTGTCAGGTCCATGCCAGTGATACCTCGCATATGGTGCCTCGAATAACATTCGCCAGAGCGCGGCCATCAGAAACCGCCCGGACGCGTTGAAGTAATGATCATGACCACACCTGCTTTACCGCATCGATTGGAGCGAGGAACAAATGTCCGATCCCCCTGTTGCGTCTGCACCAGGTGCCCCGTGAACCGCATGCCGTACCCAAGGGGGATTCGGCCGCACGTGGACTTTGTCGGCACGGCCAACACGACGTCCGGCTCGGCTCGGTTTCGAGCGGACTATTCTCTCAACAGCTGACTGGTTCAGCGAAAGCATTCATGCGCATTCTGAAAAAACGTTCGCCGTCCCTGACGGCCACGACCCTTCTTGCCCTCGCGGAACATCCCTTCGCCTCCGCGCTCATCGCAACAGCCGGCGTGATGGCCGCGGCCGCAATCGTCAATCGGCGGCTTGCCGACAAGGCTCAGCGCGATAACCCGCCCCGGGGACAGTTCATCGACATCGACGGCGTCCGCCTGCACTATGTCGAGCGAGGATCCGGCCGTCCTCTGGTCCTGTTCCATGGCAATGGCAGTATGATCCAGGACTTCGAGTCCAGTGGCCTGATCGATCTCGCCGCCAAGGACTATCGCGTCATCGTGTTCGATCGTCCGGGTTTCGGCCACAGTCTGAGACCTCGCAATGTCGTATGGACCCCAGCGGCCCAGGCCGATCTCTTCAAGGATGCGCTTGCGCATCTCGGTGTCGAGAAGGCGATCGTGCTCGGTCATTCCTGGGGAGCGTCGGTTGCGCTCGCCCTGGCAAGCAGACACCCCGCAATGGTGGAAGCCCTGGTGCTGGCATCGGGCTATTATTTCCCGACGGCTCGCGCCGATGCGATGATGGCAATGGCCGGACCAGCGATACCTGGTTTTGGCGATATCCTCAGTCACACGATTTCACCGATCCTCAGCCGCCTGATGTGGCCGGCGACGTTGCGGCAGCTGTTCGGACCGAAATCCGTCCCGCGAAAATTCGATGGTTTCCCCAAATCCCTGGCCGTGCGTCCATCGCAGCTTCGGGCCGGCGCCGCCGAGGCCGCGCTGATGGTCCCTGCCGCAATGCTGTCTGCGAAAACCTACGGCGAACTGGCCATGCCGGTCACCATCCTGGCGGGTGAGCACGATCGCCTGATCGACATCGACGAGCAGTCGGGCCGTCTGCATGACGAGATCAAGCACAGCAAAATGCACCGCGTCCCAAATGCAGGGCATATGATCCAGCAGTCCGACACAGCCGACTTGATGGCTGCGGTCGACGAGGCCGCGGCGCAAACGCTGCATTGAATCTGGGCGCGGTACGACTTCGAATTAGGAACGTCGATCACAGCGCCTGGTTGGGCCTTGCATTCTCCTGCCAATCAGAGGTCTTCATGTATCATCACGTCAAAAAGCTCATGTTCACAGTCCGGGTCGACGAGCCCGATCCTCGCTTCGGCAACATGCTGCTGGAACAGTTCGGCGGGGCCAACGGCGAACTGGCGGCCGCCATGCAATATTCCATCCAAGGCCTGAATTGCGAAGACCCGGATCGCAAGGATCTCCTGATGGACATCGGCACCGAGGAACTGAGCCATCTCGAAGTCGTCGGCTCGCTTGCGCGGCTGCATTTGAAGCCCATGAAGTTCGACCGGGACGCAGCGGAAGCCGATCCCTTGATCGCGATCGCCGGAGGCGGTGGTGTCAGCCTGTGTAATTCGCAAGGCAACGCCTGGACGGCCGACTACCTCAAGATCACCGGCGAACTCGACGTCGATCTGCGCAGCAACATTGCCGCCGAAGCGCGTGCCAAGATCGTCTACGAGCGCCTGATCAACTTCTGTGACGACGCGGGCACGAAGGACGCGTTGCAGTTCCTGATGACGCGGGAAATCACCCACATGAAGGCGTTCTCCCGCGCGCTGGAAAGCATGAACAAGCCCACATTCAGCATCGGCCGCATCGCTCCGACGCCCGGTCTCGTGGACCAGTTCTTCAACGACTCGACAGGGTCCGGCGATAACGGCGAAATCGACACACGAGGTCCCTGGAACGAGGGCGATGACTGGGTTTTCATGGAATCGCCCGCGCTCCAAAGCGGCGATACCGGCGCGGCGCCGTCGATCGTTGCCGAAAGTTCGCCATCGGAGCCACACGCTGGTCTTGACGACCTGCTGCTCGATCAGCTGCGCGACCTTTTACACGCCGAGAAGCAGTTGACCAAAGCGTTACCTCAAATGATCGAGGCCGCACGCTATGACCAGCTCGCCGAACTGTTTACCGTTCATCTGGCCGAAACCGAAGCGCAGATCGAGCGTCTTGACGAGTGCTTCGAGCAGCTCGGGAAGAAGCCGCGCGCCAAGCCGTGCAAGGGAATGCAGGGACTTGTTGAAGAGGGCGACGAAGTGATCAAGGAAGGCTCCAAGAAGGACGATGCGGCAGCGGACCTTGGCTTGATCGGCGCGGCTCAACGTGTGGAGCACTACGAGATTGCGGGTTACACGACTGCTCGCAACCTTGCGCAGCAATTGCGCCACAGCGCAGTGGTCGCGCTGCTGTCGAAGAATCTGGCCGAGGAGGAGAACGCGGATCAGTTGCTCAATCAGATCGCACGTTCGTTGATGTCGGTGGCGAAAATGCCGGCCGTTATTGAGCAGAGCTTCGTCGAGGATGAGTCCGCCGGCGAATAGGTCGGCGCCTGAGCATTGAGGTGGCGGTCCCACTCCGTGGGGCCGCTGATTGCTAACACATTCCCGGTTTTACAGACCGTGCTCGATCTATCCCGAACGCCCGCAGCTTCCCTGCCACGAATTCGTCTGCGGCTGGCTGGTTGCGTCGAGCCCGCTGCCGGATTGGATGCGACCGGACCAAGCCAGCATGATCATGCTGGCCGCCAATTCTGTCTGGCGCGCCTGCCTGTTGACGTCGCGGTGCCGGCCGGCGAGCAGCCGAAGCAGAAAGCGCTGGACTGGCTGACGCGGTTTTGCGCCGAGAACAGGCGACTGCTGGTCTACCAGATCGGCGATGAGTGGTTCGCGTTCGGGCCGCCCGCGTTCCAGGCCGACATCGCCAGCCGTCTCGCCCGCGGCGAAACGCCGTGGGGCGGTTGAAGCAAGCCCCAGAATTCTTTGGCCTTTTCGGCACGCGACCGGATCGATTGACCGCAATGCGGCAGCTCGACGCGCGACGCGCTTTGCGGTCTCCGCTCCGGCCGGTGCCGCCGACTTCGCGCTCAACACTGTCGACTCCAGTGCCGATCAGTACGCGGTCGGCGTGAAGTATCACTTCAGCCCGTTCGTGAGCTGGTACATGGTGGGCAGCTATCTGCGCAACGGCCCCGGCGCGCATTACTGCCTGGGTGTCAGCGGACATGGCTACGGCGTCTGCGGGCGCGATGCCAACAACAACGTCGTTGCCGGCAACAAGGCCGAAGCGGTCACGACAGGCATGACGTTCGACTTCTGATCAGGGGAAAGACGACAGCGGGGAGCCCTTCGCGGCTCCTCGTGCTTTCTACTCTGCCGCCTGGCGCACGTGACGCGCGGTCGGCGTGCGCATCGTCACCAGCTCCTCGGCGGCGGTCGGATGCAGCGCGATGGTCGCATCGAAATCGGCCTTGGTCGCTTTCATCTTCACGGCGATCGCAACGGCTTGCGTCACCTCGGCGGCGCAATCGCCGACGATGTGGCAGCCGAGCACGCGATCGGTCGAGCCGTCGACCACGAGCTTCATCAGCACGCGGGTGTCGCGGCCCGACATCGTCGCCTTGATCGGGCGGAACGTCGTCTTGTAGATGTCGACGTGACTGAACTGCGCGCGCGCCTCGGTTTCGGTCAGGCCGACGGTGCCGACCTCCGGCTGCGAGAACACCGCCGTCGGGATGTTGGAATGATCGACCTGCACCTCGCGCTTGCCGAATACGGTGTCGGCGAAGGCATGGCCCTCGCGGATCGCGACCGGCGTCAGGTTGAAGCGATGGGTGACGTCGCCGATCGCATAGATGCTGTCGACCGAGCTCTTTGAGAAATGATCGACCGCGATGCCGCCGTTCTTGGGATTGATTGCGACGCCAGCCTTCTCCAGGCCGAGATTGGCGACGTTGGGATGGCGGCCGATCGCGAACATCACCTGATCGGACGCGATGCTCGATCCGTTCGACAGATGCGTGGTGAACTCCTCTCCGTGACGATCGACCTTGGCCACCGTGCAGCCGGTGAGGATCGTGATGCCCTGCTTCTCCATCTCAGCTCGGACATGGGCGCGCACGTCCTCGTCAAATCCGCGGAGAATGTTGTCGCCGCGATAGATCACGGTGACGTCGGAGCCGAAGCCGGCGAAGATGCCGGCGAATTCCAGCGCGATATAGCCGCCGCCCTGGATCACGATCCGCTTCGGCAGCTTCTTCAGATGGAACGCCTCGTTCGAGGAGATCACATGCTCGATGCCGGGAATCGCGGCGCCATGATTGGGCGCACCGCCGGTGGCGATCAGAATGTATTTGGCGGTGATCTTCTTGTCGTCCGCGAGCAGGCGGACGGTGTGCTTGTCCTCGATCGTCGCGCGGCTTTTGACCACTTGCGCGCCCGACTTCTGGACGTTGGTCGTGTAGGCCGCTTCCAGCCGCGCGATCTCCTTGTCCTTGTTGGCGATCAAGGTCGGCCAGTCGAAGCTCGCCGGCGGAACGGTCCAGCCGAAGCCGGCCGCATCTTCGAGTTCATGACGAAAGTGCGAGCCGATCACGAACAGCTTCTTCGGCACGCAGCCGCGGATCACGCAGGTGCCGCCCATGCGGTACTCTTCCGCGATCATCACGCGGGCGCCGTAACCGGCCGCGATGCGGGCGGCACGCACGCCGCCCGAACCGCCACCGATGACAAAGAGGTCGACGTCGAATTCAGCCATTGTCCACTCCGACCTCTTTCAAGGGTTTCTGATCAGATAGGTACTGTCAGATTTCCTTGCCACGCTTGCGCATTTCAGTGCGGAAGGCGCTGGCGACGACCTCCGCAAAATTCCGCGCCCAATCATTCATCACCTGCATGCTGAGGCTGATGGCCTTGGGCTCATTGGTCAGCAGCTTCTGGCCGAGTGGCGACTTGTAAAACGTGACGAGATCCTTCAGCTCTTGCTCGGTGAACTCGCCGGCATAGACCCCCACCATACCGTCGCCGATCTCGGACTCGCGGCCGGCGAGCTGCTTGGCGATAACAGGGGCGAGATCGTTGAGATCCTTCTGGTAGTTGAGGTTCTGCCCAATCAGCGTGGCCTTGACCTTCTCCACCATGCCGGGCACGGCACCGGCGTACATCGCGCTGGCGTTCTTCAGCTGCAAAATCTCCTTTGCCGCGGCAATCGACGCCGCGGACGGTACGGCCGGCATCGCCTGCTGTTGCGCGGCCGCGGGCACGGCCCCCAGCGCCAGTGCGAAGGCGAGGCACGCGGCGGGCACGATCTTCAAAGCGCTCTTCATTCGTAGTCTCCTTTCAGCGGCTTATCGCCGTTCAATCACGCGAATTCCCTCGCCACCCGCCAAAACGGCCGAGCTGGCCAAGCCGATGAACAACCCATGCTCGACCACGCCGGGAATCGCGCTCAGCGCCTTGGCGAGGCTCGCCGGATCGGCAATACGTCCGAGCTGGGCATCGACGATCCAGTGGCCGCCATCGGTGACGAAAACGTGGCCATCTTTGGCCCTGCGGACCGCCATTTGCCCGGAAACGCCGCATTCCGCAAATGCCTTTTCCATGGCGCGGCGGGTTGCCCCGAGTCCAAACGGGATCACCTCGACCGGCAGCGGAAAGCGACCGAGCGTCGGCACCCATTTGGTGTCGTCGGCAATCACGATCATGCGATCCGAAGCGGCGGCCACGATCTTCTCGCGCAGCAATGCCCCGCCGCCGCCCTTGATCAGATTAAGATGGGGATCGATCTCGTCGGCACCGTCGACGGTGATGTCGAGATGGTCGATCTCGTCGAGCGTGGTCAACGGCACGCCACAGCGTTCCGCGTCAATGCGGGTCGCTTCGGAGGTTGGCACGCCGATCACGTTGAGCCCGGCGGCAACGCGCTCGCCCAGCAGCTCGACGAAATGCTTGGCCGTCGAGCCGGTCCCGAGCCCGAGCTGCATCCCGTCGCGCACCTCGTCCAGCGCGCGCGCCGCAGCCTGCCGCTTCAACTGGTCCATGTTCACGTTTGCGCCCGCCCCTCGAAGTCAGGTCTGCCGCCGGTAGAGTCGTTTGCGGCGGCCTATGTAGCCTCGTTTTGTCAGCGAGAACAGGGCCCGGAAAGGCGCCTATAAGCTGATCTTATAGCCCTGCCCCTTGCGCCGGCCCGGGCGGACCGATAGCGCTTTTGCATGACCTCCCCAAACAAGACCGGCCCCTACACCCTCGTCTTCGATCTCGACGGCACCCTTGTGGATACGGCGCCCGACCTGATCACGGCGCTGAACCACGTGCTCGACCGTGAGGGCCTGCCGCCGGTACCGATGGCCTCGGCCCGCAACATGATCGGGGCCGGCGCCCGGAAGCTGATCGAGCGAGGCCTGGAGGCCGAAGGGCGGACGGTCATGCCGGCCGACATCGAGCGGATGACGGCCGATTTCATCGCCTATTACGCCGACCATATTGCGGTCGAATCCCGCCCCTTCGAGGGGCTGCTTGACGCGCTCGACCTGTTCGCCGCGCAAGGCCACCGGCTCGCGGTCTGCACCAACAAGCTGGAATGGCTGTCGAAGCGGCTTTTGGACCAGCTCGATTTGAGCCGCCGCTTCGCGGCGATCTGCGGCGCCGATACGTTCGGCGTCCAGAAGCCGGATCCGACCATTTTTCGCCAGACCGTGGCGCGGGCGGGCGGTGAGGTCAAAGCCAGCATCATGGTCGGTGATGCCGGAACCGATGTCGGTGTGGCCCGGCGTGCCGGGGTGCCCGTCATCGGGGTCAGCTTCGGCTATACGGACGTGCCCATAGCTGACCTGAAGCCGGACCGGCTGATTCATCACATGCGTGACCTGCCGGCGGCCGCCCACAGCCTGATGACCGCCTAGGCGTCCGGCAAGGCCCTGAGATAGCTCGACTATCCCCCCGGGAATCCCGCGTTAACCATCTATTAACTATGCATCGTCCGCCGGTTGCTTGCCCGGAACGACGCTCCTAAGGTCCGGGAGGGGTTATGTGGCGGTTCGTCGCAGTAAAAGTGGATGGTCATGCGTCGTGTCATCGCGATTGCGTTAGCGGGAGCGAGCCTCGGTGGCTGCTCCTCGGTGTCCTGGGACGTGTTCAAGTCGGCGCCGCCGACCGTGCAGGTCCGGCTTGAGTCCAATCCGCCGGGCGCGGACGCCAGCACCTCGATCGGGCCGGGCTGCAAGACCCCCTGCTCGGTCTCGATTACCGCACCCGACGGCCCGTTCACCGTCGCCTTCGCGTTGCCCAGGTACCAGCCGGCAAGCGTGCCCGTGAACGTGATCAAAACTCCCGGTAGCCTGATGACGGCCGGGACCGCCACCACCGATCCGAATCCGGTGTTCGCGGAACTGCAGCCGGCCGTGCCGCCCAAGCCGGTGAAGAAGAAGCCCCACCGGCCGAGGAAGCCGAAACCCGCCGCAGCCGCACCGGCTGGTGCACCGGCCGACGCAGCAGCCCCTGCTGCGGGCTCGGCGTTCCCCGATCCGAACGCGGGCAAGCGCTGATCTTCCGTGCACTGCACGATTGTCCTTGTGGCATACCATGCTTAGATTGGCTCCAGCGCGCCACTGAAGCAAAGGTGCGCCCGTCGCCGTAAGTGACAAGGCATTTGGTATGAACGGACCTATCGCGACCCCGAGCGCCGCGCTGTCGAGCGCGATGACCGATCCGTTCGGACGGACCATCTCCTACTTGCGCGTTTCCGTCACCGATCGCTGCGATTTGCGCTGCTTCTATTGCATGTCGGAAGACATGACGTTCCTGCCCAAGGCCGACCTGTTGACGCTTGAGGAACTCGACCGGCTCTGCTCGGCCTTCATCGCCAAAGGCGTCAAGAAGCTGCGGCTCACCGGCGGCGAGCCGCTGGTCCGTCGCAACGTGATGTCACTGGTTCGCTCGCTGTCGCGCCACCTCGAGAGCGGCGCGCTGGGCGAGCTGACGCTGACCACCAACGGCACGCAGCTGGCAAAACATGCGCAGGAGCTCGCCGATTGCGGCGTCCGCCGCATCAACGTCTCCCTCGATACGCTCGATCCGAAGAAGTTCCGCGAGATCACGCGCTGGGGCGAGATCGACAAGGTGCTCGAAGGCATCGAGGCGGCGCGCGCTGCGGGACTTGCCGTGAAGATCAACGCCGTCGCGCTGAAGAATCTCAACGAGGACGAGCTCCCCGAGCTGATGCGCTGGGCGCACGGCAAGAACATGGGCCTCACCCTGATCGAGGTGATGCCGATGGGCGAGATCGGCTCGGGCCGCATCGACCAATATCTGCCGCTCTCGCTGGTGCGCGCGCGGCTCGCCCAGCAGTTCACGCTGACGGATCTGGCCGAGAGCACCGGCGGGCCGGCGCGCTATGTCAGCGTCGCCGAGACCGGCGGCAAGCTCGGCTTCATCACGCCGATGACCCATAATTTCTGCGAATCCTGCAACCGGGTACGCATCACCTGCACCGGCACGCTGCACACCTGCCTGGGCCACGAGGACGCCTCCGATCTGCGCAAGCCGCTGCGCGCATCCGGCGATGATGAGTTGCTTGCCGCTGCGATCGACCGCGCCATCGGGCTGAAGCCCAAGGGGCACGATTTCATCATCGACCGCCGCCACGACCGCCCCAGCGTCTCCAGGCATATGAGCGTCACCGGCGGCTGAGGATTCGCCGCCCGACCGCCTTAACCTTTTGCGATCCTAAGCTTTTGAGTCGCCGTCAATTTGCCCATTTTCCGATTGACGGCACCGGGCGCCGCTGGTTTGGTGCGACCGCCTTTGCTTGCCCGGCAGCCATAAGCCGGCCCGCCCCTTTGGCGGTCGCGGTCAAGACGGCAAGGCACGAGGGAGGACTGACGCCGCAATCGCTCCGGTCTGCGATCCACGCGGTCGCGTGCTTTTCGCACGCCGGCCGAGCGTTGCGTGCTGAAGCCTCCCGTACAGTGTTAGGCCGCGACGGAGAGAAGGTAAAATGCGTCCATTGCTGGCGGTGAGCAACGCCATCGACGCCCTCAATGAAAAGATTGGGTACGTCTGTAACCTGCTCGTGCTCTTCGCATGCTTGGTCAGCGCGGCCAATGCCATGATCCGCTACGCGTTCAGCTACTCGTCCAACGGCTGGCTGGAGCTGCAATGGTACATGTTCGCGATCCTGGTGATGTTCGGATCGTCCTACACCTTCAAGCGCAACGAGCATGTGCGGGTCGAGATCTTCTATCTGACCCTGTCCGAACGCGGCCAGCTCTGGCTCGACCTGATCGGCACGCTGTTCTTCCTGATCCCTTCCTGTCTCCTGCTCGCCTATCTGTCCTGGCCGTTCTTCATGCAGGCCTATGACGTCGGCGAGATGTCGGGCAATGCCGGCGGCCTGGTCCGCTGGCCCATCAAGTTCGTGATCCCGGCCGGCTTCGTGATGCTGGCGCTGCAGGGTGTTTCCGAAGTCATCAAGCGTATCGCGGCTCTCCAGGGCTATGTGACGATCGACGCCAAATACGAGAGGCCGACCCAATGATTACGCTGGAGATGATGCCGCCGATGATGTTCGGCGGCCTGGTTCTGGCGATGCTGCTTGGCTTCCCCGTCGCGTTCACGCTTGCCGCGGTTGGCCTCTCCTTCGGCTTCCTTGCCATCCATCTCGGATTCTTCGATCTCAACTTCCTGCAGGCGATCCCGGGCCGCGTATTCGGCAGCGTGCTCTCCAACGAGCTGCTGCTCGCGATCCCGTTCTTCACCTTCATGGGCGCCATATTGGAAAGATGCGGCCTCGCCGAGGACATGCTGGATTCGATGGGCCAGCTGTTCGGCCCGGTCCGCGGCGGCCTCGGCTATTCCGTCATCATCGTCGGCTTCATCCTCGGCGCCATCACCGGCACGGTGGCGGCACAGGTCATCGCCATGGCGCTGATCTCGATGCCGGTGATGATCCGCTACGGATACAACATGCGCTACATCACCGGCGTGCTTGCTGCCTCCGGCACCATCACGCAGCTGGTGCCGCCCTCGCTGGTGCTGATCGTGCTCGCCGACCAGCTCGGCAAGTCGGTCGGCGACATGTATCTCGGCGCCTGGGGCCCCTCGGTGTTCCAGATCATGCTGTTCGCCGGCTACACCTTCATCCTCGGCCTGATCAAGCCCGAGCACGTGCCGCCGGTGCCGAAGGACGCGCGCACGCTGACCGGCTGGGCGCTGTGGAAGAAGTGCCTGATGGGCATCATCCCCTCGGCCGTGCTGATCTTCGTCGTGCTGGGCACCATGATGATGGGCCTTGCCACGCCGACCGAAGCCGGCGCCATGGGCGCGGTCGGTGCCATCGTGCTCGCCGCGATCCACCACAAGGACTTCACCTCGACCGACCGCAAGGTGCTCATCATCGGCGTGATCGCCGCCGGCATCGGCACCATCGTCGCGATGCTGTTCACCGAGAACGTGATCTTCAAGATCGCCTTCGCCGTGACCTATCTGGCGGTGGCCTGGATCTGCATCCAGGCCGCGCGCATCCCCGACCTGCGCGACCTGATCAAGCAGGGCTACGAGACCACCATGCGCATCACCTGCATGGTCACGTTCATCCTGATCGGCTCGACCTGCTTCTCGGTGGTGTTCCTCGGCGTCTCCGGCGGCGTCTGGCTCGAGCACATGCTGACCTCGCTGCCGGGCGGCGTCTGGGGCTTCCTGATCTTCATCAACCTCTTCATCTTCTTCCTGGCGTTCTTCCTCGACTTCTTCGAGATCGCCTTCATCATCCTGCCGATGATCGCGCCGATCGCGCAGAAGATCCTGGGACCCGTCGTCGGCGACGGACCGGCGCTGATCTGGTTCGGCGTCATGCTCTGCGTCAACATGCAGACCTCGTTCCTGCATCCGCCGTTCGGCTTCGCGCTGTTCTACCTGCGCGGCGTCGCGCCGAAGGAAGTGAAGAGCTCCGACATCTATTGGGGCGCGATGCCCTGGATCGGCCTGCAGCTGATCATGGTGCTGATCGTGATCGCGTTCCCGATCACGGTGACGGGCCTCCTGGACAAGCCTGTCAATGTCGATCTCGACAAGGTCAAGATCGAGGTGCCGCAAATCGACCTGCCGCCGCTGGATTTGGGACCACCGCAGAAGTAAGACGCGCTTTCTTCCCTTCTCCCCTTGTGGGAGAAGGTGGCATAGGCGACCTTCGGTCGCCGTCCTGAAGAGGACGCCGAAGCGAAGCTTCGGCTACGGCGCCGGATGAGGGGTTCTCTCCACGTGCTCAACTGATACTAGGGCTCGCGGAGAGAACCCCTCACCCGTCTCGCCGCTATCGCGGCGAGCCACCCTCTCCCACAAGGGGAGAGGGTGCGAGTCACTGCGATCCTCCAACCCATGGACTGCGCGCATGCCCCGTTTGCACACATCTCTATCGCTGGTTCGTCCGTTGCTCGCCTCGCTCTGGATCGCCTCTGCCGCGAGCGTCGCGCGCGCCGAGCCGATGGCCGACGTCCAGGCGCTGGCGCAGAAGGAGCAGCAGCCGCTGCTCGACACGTTGCGTGATCTCGTCAACATCGAGACCGGCAGCCGGGACATCGAGGGCCTGAACGTGATCGCAGGCCGCGTCGCCGACCAGCTCAAGCAGCTCGGCGGCGAGGTGGAGATCCTGCAACCGACCGACGTCTACCGCCTCGACGACACGCCCGACAAGATCGGCCCTGCCGTGCACGCCACCTTCAAGGGCACCGGCACAAAGAAGATCATGCTGATCGCTCACATGGACACGGTGTATCTGAAGGGCATGCTGAAGGACCAGCCGTTCCGCATCGACGGCGACAAGGCCTATGGCCTCGGCATTGCCGACGACAAGCAGGGCGTCGCGCTCATTCTCCACGCCGTGGCGATGCTGCAGAAGCTTAACTTTAGGGATTACGGCACGCTCACGGTGCTCACCAACAGCGACGAGGAGATCTCCTCGCCCGGCTGGCGCAGCACCATCACCAAATTTGCCTCCGATCAGGACGTCGTCTTCTCGTTCGAAGGTGGCGGCACCGATGGCTCGGTGCGGCTCGCCACCAGCGGCATCGGCTCGGCCTATCTGACCGTAACAGGCAAGTCGTCGCATGCCGGCGCGAGGCCCGAGGGCGGCATCAACGCGCTCTACGAGCTCTCGCACCAGGTGCTGCAGATGAAGGACCTGTCCAAGCCCGAGCAGGGTCTGAAGCTGAACTGGACCGTCTCGAAGGCCGGCACCAACCGCAACGTGATCCCGGCCGAAGCCACCGCCCAGGCCGATGCGCGCGCGCTCAAGGTTGCCGATTTCGACGAGCTGGAGAAAGCACTCCAGGAGAAGGTCAGGAATCGCCTCCTGCCGGACTCCAAGGTCGAGCTGAAATTCGAGGTGCGGCGGCCGCCGCTCGAGGCAAACGACGCCTCGCGCCGTGTGGCGGCCCACGGCAAGACGATCTATGGGGAGATCGGACTATCCATGAACGTCGCCGAGAAGGCGACCGGCGGCGGCACCGACGCCGCCTTTGCCGCGCTCAAGACCAAGGGCGCCGTGGTCGAAGGCATGGGCCTGTCGGGCTTCGGCGCGCATTCCAACGACGCCGAATATGTCAACATCGACAGCATCGTGCCGCGCCTTTACCTGACCACGCGCATGATCATGGATCTGTCGACCGGAAAACTGAAGTAGCGGTCAGCGCGCCTCTTCTGCCCTCGTGTCCGCCGAGCCTTGGCGAAGGCGGATGTGGGGGAGAAGGTGAATCGAACGCGCTGACGCCCAGATCGTCGCTCTCCGAACAGGGATCAAGTCGTCACGGCCCGTATTGCGGGGCCGGCCTCTGGTTGAAATCATGTTCGTCGGGGATGCAAATGAAGCTCGCCGCGTCGTTGGTGCTGCCGCTTCCAATGTATCGCGCGATCTTCGGGAACACGCAGAGCGGACGCGTCATCTGCACGTTGGGCGGAGTGTCGTTGACATATTTGGTCGCGATGACGGCATCCGGCGCCGTGCCGTTCTCGACCCACTGCACGAGCGAAGGCAGCAGGGCGAAGGAGTTGGGACCGGGTCCGCCGCCGCAGTGATGCATGCCCGGGACCATGTAAAGCCGGGCATAGCTCTGGGTCCTCTCCAGCGCGGATCGCCGGCCATCCCTCTCGCCGAACCGCACCTCCTCGGAATGAGGCCGCGAATGCTCGTGCCTGTCGTGCTCCACCAGCGCATTGAAATAGTTGATGCTGACTTGCGAGGCAACGCCCTGGTCGGCCCAGCCGTGATACATGATCAGCTTGCCGCCATGGGCGCGGAACGCACTGAGGTCGGTGCTGTTGGCATTCAGCTGATCGGCGAGCTGATCGTCCACGGTTTTGAGATCGCGGTGAATGTCGTAATTCGTGTAGTTGATGGCGCTCCCCGGCTGGCCGAAGCTTGGCCCGAACACCCAATACAGAGGGCCGTCGGCGAGTGGTTCGGGAAGCTGCTGCTTTGCCAAGATGCTCAGAGAGCCGATGTCTTCGATCTCAGTGCCGCGCGAATACGCCGGAAAGATCACATCCCCGTTCACGGGATCGATGAGGCCGGCGTAGTAACGCTGCATCGTCGTGACCTGGTCGGCAGTCAGACACGCCGGCGGCAGGTTGCCGCCTGTACATAGCAGAACCTTTGGATCGAAATGGCAGTCGCGCGGATCCGACAGGAACTGGTCGGTCTTGACGCCGCCATCGCGGCCGGCGCACTGCGCCAGCACCGCCTTGTTGATCAATGACATCTGGCCAGCCTGCATCATCCTTGCAGGATTCGCATGCACGAACTGCCACCCGATGGGCGCCCCTCCATACGATCGTGTACGGTTGAAGGGCGCGGCGCCGGCCATGATGCCGTCGTAGTCGTCCGGATAGCGCTGCGCCTCCATCAACGCATTCTGGCCGCCGGTCGAGCAGCCCAAGAAATAGCTCCTGTCGGCGTTCCGTTGGTAGAACGCGGCAGTGATTGCCTTGCCCTGCACCGTCATCAGGTGGATCGCCCGATGGCCGAAATCCGTGATCCGTTCGGGGTGGCCGTAGAGACCGGCGGTCGGATTGGCGGGCTCCCCCAACGAAATCGCGAGCGCATTACCCTGATTGCCGTTGGAACCGCAGTAGTGATCGTTGCACCCCGAGACCCCGGTACCGAGTCCGGTGTTGGCGACCGCATATCCGGCCTTGAGGCGCAAGGCGAGCGAGCCGTAGTCGATGAAGCCGCCAAACCCGCCACTGCCGAGGCCGAGAAACCGTCCGCCCCATGTGCTTTCCGGCAGCCAGACCTCGATCTTGATCGCCGAGTCGGTCGTGGGCGCGATCGTTGCCGTGACGCGGCAGAACGTCGGCAGGCCCGTGAGGTACTGCACCGGGTTGGTGCCTGGAATGGCAAAGGTGCCGGAAATCACATCGGTCGCCGACGTGATGGTGGTCTGCTCGAGTGCGAGCGTTTGCATATTTGTGCATTGTGTTGCCATGGCAGGCGTACCGGCAGCCGCGACGAGAACCCCCGCGGCCGCGCCAACGAGATAGAGACGATGCATGATCTGCCTTCCCCAATTGTTTTTGTTCTGGTTGTGTCGCACAAGCGCACAATTTAGGATGGCACATCATCATGACGTCAGGAAGAGGCGCGCAGGATCTCATCGCACTTCTCTCAAAAATACTTGGCATGGTGCTGCGGAGCGACAAGCTCGACGCCTTCCCGATTTACGATTGAGGGAATATCAGGCGCGTTCGCACACGCGCGTGCCGGATAACGCAAGGCCCTAGGCGGGCGCTGCGACGGCCTTGTCCGCCAGCCTGAACCGCAGCGTGAACTCGGCGCCGCCGCCGGGGAGATTGTCCACCGCAACCGTTGCGGCGTGGTCGTCGGCGACGCCGCGCACGATCGAGAGGCCGAGGCCCGCACCGTCTGTACGCTGCCGATCCCTGCGCCAGAAGCGTTGGAAGATCAGATCACGTTCCTCTTCGGTCACGCCCGGGCCGCAATCGCGCACGCGCACCGAGCCGTCGTCACCGACTTCGACGTCGACGGACGTCTCCTTCGCGGTGAACTTGATGGCGTTTTCGGCGAGGTTGAACACCGCACGTTGCAGCATCTCCGAATTGCCATGGATCAGCACGGGCGCCTCGGCACCCTTGAGCGCGATGTCCTTGTGCTGTGCAATCGCGAACGGCGCGATCGCGCCGACCACCTCGGCACAGACGGCGCGCAGATCGGCGGTCTCGCCGGGATCGAGCACCAAAGTGTCGAGCTCGGCGATCTCCAGGAGCTGGGCGACGATCCGGCTCATGCCCTCGATGTCGTCACGCAGGAGCTGCCTGACCGCACTGTTACCGAGCGTCTCGATCCGCGTGCGCAGGATCGCGAGCGGCGTGCGCAGCTGATGGGCCGCGTCGGCCGTGAACTGGCGCTGCACGCGAAAGCCGTCCTCGAGGCGATCGAGCGCCTGGTTCACGGCGGTGACCAGCGGCACGATCTCGCGCGGGATCTGCTCCGTCGGCAAACGAATGTCGGTGCGCGCCGGGCCGATATTGCTGGCCTGCTCCGAGGCCCTCCAGAGCGGCGCGATCGCGCGGCGGAAGATGAAGATGTCGATGGCGAGCAAGATCAGAAGAATGGGGATGGTGATCCATCCAACCCTGCGGAAGAAGTTGGACACGATATCGTCGGTGATGACGTCGCGATGGGAGAGGTCTTCTCCGACCCTGATGTGGAAGGTGGCGCTGTCGACCGTCTGCGTCACTTCGGCACCCGAGATCGTGTCCGAGCTCACATCTCCCGTCTTCCTGTGCGACGAGAACAGCAGGCGGCCCTCGTCATCGCGGATGTCGTATTGATAGCGGCCATAGGCTTCCGAATAGAGGCCTCGCAGACTCTCCGGCAGGTTGAACGTCACCTTGCCGTCGCCCTGGACCGCGATACGCTCGGCCAGCGTCTCGGCCTGGGCCCGCATCGCCGCCCGATGCAGCTGGTCGATCTCGGAGTTCAGCAGCCAGAACAGGACCAGCGGCAGGAAAATCGCGACCACCGCGACCGCGATGATGTGCAGGAACACGATGCGCGAGATCAGCGATTTGAACGACGGGGCCCGGACTGTTGATCCGGTCAGGGACCCGATCTGGAATCCACCCCAAGCCACGTTATTTCTCCTCGGCCATCATGTAGCCGACGCCACGGATGGTGTGGATCACGACCTTGGCGCCATGTTCGGTGAGCTGCTTGCGCAGCCGCGAGACATAGACCTCGACAGCATTGGAGGCAACCTCGCCCTCGAGCCCGAAAATGTGATCCTCGACGTTTTTCTTCGGCACCACCCGCCCCTGCCGACGGAGCAGGATCTCCAGCACCGAGGTCTCGCGCGACGAGATGATCCGCGGCTTGTCGTCGATGAAAATCTGGCGGCTCTCGGTGTCGTAAACGAGATTGGCGAGCCGCAGCGAACGGCCGAGCAACTGCCCCGGGCGCCGCAGGATGGCCTCCAG
>Ga0209148_1000752_pt1:0-22500 | contig 24847 bp, 24 predicted proteins | sample AraplaCol_mMF_r2_2_FD_184288 | JGI IMG/M metagenome (GOLD analysis project Ga0209148, IMG submission 184288) | Arabidopsis root microbial communities from North Carolina, USA - plate scrape CL_Col_mMF_r2 (SPAdes) (version 2) | ecosystem: Host-associated > Plants > Roots > Endosphere... | reverse complement strand
CGCTTGGTACGTAGTGATAGGCATCTGTTTATCACTGTGTGCGATGAGATTTTGGATCAAGCGTTTAAGGGCATTTGGTGGATGCCTTGGCACTGAGAGGCGATGAAGGACGTAGCACGTTGCGATAAGTCACGGGGAGCCGCGAGCAGGCTTTGATCCGTGAATTTCCGAATGGGGAAACCCCACCGCAAGGTGATCCCGATCTGAATACATAGGGTCGGGAGGCAAACCCAGGGAACTGAAACATCTCAGTACCTGGAGGAAAGGACATCAACAGAGACTCCGCTAGTAGTGGCGAGCGAACGCGGACCAGGCCAGTCATATCGTCGTTGGAACCAGAACCGTCTGGAAAGTCGGGCCATAGTGGGTGATAGCCCCGTATGGGTAAAACACGATGATATGCTCGAGTAGGGCGGGACACGTGAAATCCTGTCTGAACATGGGGGGACCACCCTCCAAGCCTAAGTACTCCTCAGTGACCGATAGTGCACTAGTACCGTGAGGGAAAGGTGAAAAGCACCCCGATGAGGGGAGTGAAATAGAATCTGAAACCGAATGCCTACAAGCAGTGGGAGCCCCCTTGAGGGGTGACCGCGTACCTCTTGTATAATGGGTCAGCGACTTAGTCTTACGAGCAAGCTTAAGCCGGTAGGTGTAGGCGTAGCGAAAGCGAGTCTGAATAGGGCGAATTAGTTCGTGGGATTAGACCCGAAACCGGGTGATCTAGCCATGGGCAGGCTGAAGGTGAGGTAACACTTACTGGAGGGCCGAACCCACGTCTGTTGAAAAAGACGGGGATGACCTGTGGCTAGGGGTGAAAGGCCAATCAAACTCGGAAATAGCTGGTTCTCCGCGAAATCTATTTAGGTAGAGCGTCAGTGGTTCACCGTAGGGGGTAGAGCACTGGATGGGCTAGGGGGGAGCGATCCTTACCAAACCTAACCAAACTCCGAATACCTACGGGTTATACACTGGCAGACAGACTGTGGGTGCTAAGGTCCATGGTCGAGAGGGGAAGAGCCCAGACCGCCATCTAAGGTCCCCAAGTTATGGCTAAGTGGGAAAGGATGTAGGACAGCCAAGACAGCCAGGAGGTTGGCTTAGAAGCAGCCATCCTTTAAAGAAAGCGTAATAGCTCACTGGTCTAGACAAGCCGTCCCGCGCCGAAAATGTAACGGGGCTAAAGCCATACACCGAAGATGCGGGTGCGTAGCAATACGCGCAGTAGCGGAGCGTTCCGTAAGCCTGCGAAGGTGTGCCGTAAGGCATGCTGGAGGTATCGGAAGCGAGAATGCTGACATGAGTAGCGACAAACAGAGTGAGAAACTCTGTCGCCGAAAGCCCAAGGGTTCCTGCGCAAGGTTAATCCGCGCAGGGTGAGCCGGCCCCTAAGACGAGGGCGACAGCCGTAGTCGATGGGAATCAGGTTAATATTCCTGAGCCTGCTGGATGTGACGAAGGCCGTAAGTTGTTCTGGCTTATTGGATTGCCGGGGCAACGAAGGACTTCCTGGAAATAACTCCAGCTTATAGACCGTACCCCAAACCGACACAGGTGGGCTGGTAGAGTATACCAAGGCGCTTGAGAGAATGATGTTGAAGGAACTCGGCAAATTGCCCTCGTAACTTCGGAAGAAGAGGGCCCCATCTGTACGCAAGTATGGGTGGGGGGCACAGACCAGGGGGTGGCGACTGTTTAACAAAAACACAGGGCTCTGCGAAATCCATAAGATGACGTATAGGGTCTGACGCCTGCCCGGTGCCGGAAGGTTAAGAGGAGGGGTGCAAGCTCTGAATCGAAGCCCCGGTAAACGGCGGCCGTAACTATAACGGTCCTAAGGTAGCGAAATTCCTTGTCGGGTAAGTTCCGACCTGCACGAATGGCGTAACGACTTCCCCGCTGTCTCCAACATCAACTCAGCGAAATTGAATTCTCCGTGAAGATGCGGAGTACCCGCGGTTAGACGGAAAGACCCCATGCACCTTTACTATAGCTTTGCAGTGGTATTAGGGAATGAATGTGTAGGATAGGTGGGAGCCTATGAAGCGCTGGCGCCAGTCAGTGTGGAGGCAACGTTGAAATACCACCCTTTTGTTCTCTGATATCTAACCGAGCTCCCTGAAGCGGGAGCCGGGACCCTGCATGGTGGGTAGTTTGACTGGGGCGGTCGCCTCCCAAAGAGTAACGGAGGCGCGCGATGGTAGGCTCAAGCTGGTCGGAAATCAGCTGTTGAGTGCAATGGCATAAGCCTGCCTGACTGCGAGACTGACAAGTCGAGCAGAGACGAAAGTCGGTCATAGTGATCCGGTGGTTCCACGTGGACGGGCCATCGCTCAACGGATAAAAGGTACGCTGGGGATAACAGGCTGATCTCCCCCAAGAGTCCATATCGACGGGGAGGTTTGGCACCTCGATGTCGGCTCATCACATCCTGGGGCTGGAGCAGGTCCCAAGGGTATGGCTGTTCGCCATTTAAAGTGGTACGTGAGCTGGGTTCAGAACGTCGTGAGACAGTTCGGTCCCTATCTGCCGTGGGTGTTGGAGTATTGAGAGGATTTGCCCCTAGTACGAGAGGACCGGGGTGAACGCACCTCTGGTGTACCGGTTGTCGCGCCAGCGGCATCGCCGGGTAGCTATGTGCGGACGGGATAACCGCTGAAAGCATCTAAGCGGGAAACCCACCTCAAAACGAGTACTCCCTATGAGAGCCGTGAAAGACCATCACGTTGATAGGCCGGGTGTGGAAGCGCAGTAATGCGTGCAGCTAACCGGTACTAATTGCTCCATTGGCTTGATCCGCTCATCGCATGCAGCGATAAGCAGATGATGGCTTAACTCACACAACCAATGCGCACTTCTTCGTTCACATCCTTTGCTGGCTTTGATGACCTGGTGGTTCTGGCGAGAGGCAATACACCCGATCCCATTCCGAACTCGGCCGTGAAAACTCTCAGCGCCGATGGTACTCCGTCTCAAGACGTGGGAGAGTAGGTCGCTGCCAGGTCTTCTAAGCCAGCAAACAAAATCAACAATCACAAACACCAACAAGGCGCCGATACCAACGGCGCCTTTGTTGCTTCAAGAATGCGATTGAAAAAGGCGGAGCTCGTTCGAGCAGCCCGCCCAGCGGAGGGCAAAGCCCGGAGCGCACATCAACGTGCTACCGGGCCTACTCTCCAAAGCCACAGAATAACGCGGGGTGGAGCAGCCCGGTAGCTCGTCAGGCTCATAACCTGAAGGTCGTCAGTTCAAATCTGGCCCCCGCAACCAACAAATCTAAAGCCCCTGGAGCCAGCCTTCAGGGGCTTTTGCTTTGGGTCGGAAGCTTTCCATCAACCCTTATCGGCAATCTCGCGCAACGCCTGTTCGAAGGCCTCGGGCGGCTGACCACCCGAGATCAGATACTTGTCGTTGATGACCACAGCCGGCACACTGTTGATCCCCTTGCTTTGCCAATCGTGCTCTTCAGCGCGAACCTCGTCGGCATATCGATGCGAGGCCAGCACCGCGCGTGCCGCCTGTCCATTGAGGCCAGCCCGCTCGGCGGCAGCGACGAGGACGTCATGATTGCCAGGATCCTGCTGCTCGGTGAAGTTCGCGGTAAACAGGCTGCGCTTGAGGTCGAGCTGCTTTCCGTGCTCCTTCGCCCAAGCGAGCAAGCGATGCGCGTCGAACGTATTGTAAATACGGCTCGCATCCGAGGTTCCCATGTCGAAGCCAAGTTCCGCGGCGCGAGCGCGGATCCTTTCCCGGTTGATGCGGGCCTGGTCGGGGCCGATGCCGTATTTCTTGCCGATATGCTCGATCACGTTCTCGCCGCCGGCAGGCATGTCCGGGTTGAGCTCAAAAGGATGAAAGGTCACATCCGCCTCGACCTCACCCTTGGTTCGCTCCAACGCCCGCTCAAGCCCTTTCAATCCGATGACACACCACGGACAGGCGATGTCCGAAACAAAATCAATCTTCAAGGTCTTGTTCATGGGGGCATACTCGTTGCTGCTAAGGAGCCTGATATGAGCATTCAAGGCGCATTTGCCATCCCCCGCAAGGCGGCACATAGTCTTTCATTAGCTGCCTCAATCCGAGAAGCTGAAACGGCTGCTCGGACCAAGGCCGAAGGCCGAGCGTCAATGCGAAGGGCATCGCCCGGTAAAGCTGGCTTACGCAATCAATCAGAAAACCCTGGCGCGATGACCGGGTTTCTTATTTACGCCGGACCGAGCCGGCGGTAGCAGATCGACATCTCCCCGTTCAATCAGATAGAGAATAGAGATTGACCAAGCGGCAGCTGAGTTTACCTCGCCGCAGCGCAGGGAGTTCTCATGCTTGGACTGCATCCGGAAATCGTGCTGGTGCGACATGGTGAGACTGCCTGGAGCCGATCGGGCCGACATACCGGCCGCTCGGACATTCCCCTGACACCGGAGGGTGAAGAGGCTGCACGGCGCCTCGCTGTTCGCCTCCAAGACCGCAGCTTCGCCAGCGTCTGGACGAGCCCGTCACAGCGTGCGCGGACCACCTGCGCTCTCGCCGGTTTCGGCGCAGCATCAGAGGTGAAGCAAGATCTGGCGGAATGGAATTATGGCGCCTATGAGGGCCGTACCACCAAGGACATCCAGCAAGAGCGCCCGGACTGGCGCCTCTTTCGCGACGGCTGCCCCGACGGCGAGGCCGTGGCGGATGTGGGTGCCCGCGCCGACCGCATCATCGGCGCCACGCGAAGCATGGACGACGATCTTCTTATCTTCTCAAGTGCGCATTTCCTGCGCGTACTGGCGGCCAGATGGATCGGCATGCCACCAACCGGCGGCAGCCTGTTCTTCCTCGGTACCGCGAGCATCAGCACCCTCGGTTACGAACACGACCGGACAGAGCCGATAGTGCGCTCCTGGAATACCTAAAATAAAAACGCCAGCGCACTGACGGTCTTAGGGTTCGCCAGGCGTCCAGTCCGGGCTGAAACCACCCAGCGCAGGATGATACATCTCATCACCTGTGTGCTGGGTGAACTCGACATTGAGCCTGTCCGCACGCAGCCCGAGAATCTCGACGCAATGCGCGCAAAGCGCCTTCGCCAGCTCCATGCGCAATGCCGGCGGCCTGCCGCTGCGAATATCCAGCATCATGAGGGAGACGAGCACCGGATCGCCGCCGGTCTCGGCAATCCGCCAGATGCCGCCATCGCCTAATTCGCGGATCGCAACGCTGATCCGCCGGATATCGACGGACATCATCAGGGCATAGGTATCGCTCATCTTTGCAGCCAACTGCTGCTTCCGGGCCGCCGGATAATGTCCGTTCACATCGAGCTGCAAATACGGCATTCAAACCTCCCATATGCTGTCGCGCCCCGCCACACCGCGCTTGGCCGGCGTGGCGGAACGCTAACCGCGACGTTACTCGTTATAAGTCTGCTGCCTAAATCGAGTGATCTCGGCCCAACTATTACGCTATGCCGTACCGCGGTGCCGGCTTCGCATTGCGGAATTTCGGCGAGATGTTCTGGCGGTCCGCCTCCCAGCGCGTCCACAGCTCGCCATCATGCAGGCCGGGGATCGTGACCAACTCGCCGGCATCGAGACCCGCCAGCGCCGCATCGACCAGATATTCGACCGACATGGTGATCTCGGCGGTCTTTTGCGGCGGATAGCCGGCGATGTCCCAGAACTCCGTGGCGGTGGCACCCGGCAGGACCGTCTGCACGCGCACCCCCTTGTCGGCCAGATCCTTCTGCAGGGAGTGGCCGAAGCTCAGGACATAGGATTTCGACGCGCTGTAGACGCCGTTCAAGGCCTCGACCGCGATGCCCACGACCGAAGAGATGTTGATGATGGTCCCGGCGCCGCTTGCCACGAAGCCCGGTGCAACGGCGTAAGTGAGCCGGGTCAAGGCCGTGATGTTGAGGTCGATCATCGCCTCCATCGTGTCGACATCGGCCTGCAGGATCGACGCGACGGAACCGATGCCGGCGTTATTGACGAGTGCGGTGATGGTCAGATCGTCCCGCAGCACGGCCTCGACTTTCGCGAGGTCGGCCTTGTTGCCGAGATCGGCCGGCAGCACGGTGATCTCCCGGCCGGTTTCGCCCCGCACCCGGTCGGCGACGCTCGCCAGCCGCTGCGCATTGCGGGCCACCAGGATGAGATCATAGCCCCGTTTGGCGAGGCGGTCGGCATAGACCGCGCCGATGCCGGTGGACGCTCCGGTAATGAGGGCGACGCCTTTGTCAGAAAGCTTGCTCATGATTGTTCTCCATCTGTGGACGGCTCAGGATTGAGCTCTGCGGATAGAGATACGGTTGAACAGTCTCGTCTTAAACGTCATATATCCATAGATTTAGGACATGGAGACTTGGTCATGCGGGACATCGCATTCGTTGTCTATCCGGGCTATTCGGTGATGGCGCTGGCCGTCGTTACGGCTTTTGAGGTCGCCAACAGTATGACCGGTGAACCGATCTATGACCTCCATTTCGTGTCCGAGACGGGCGGGAAGGTCAAAACCTCGGCCGGCGTCATGCTCGACACCGAGCCTTTCACCGACAACCCGTTCGACACGCTAATCGTTGGGGGCGCCACGATTCCGGAACCGTCCACGCCGGGCATGATCGCTTTCATCAATGACGCGCCGAAACGGCATCGTCGTATCGCCGCCATCTGCACCGGTGCCTTCGTCCTTGCGGAAGCGGGACTGTTGAACGAGCGTCACGCGACAACACATTGGCTGCATGCGCGCGATCTGCAGCGGCAGTTTCCGAAGGTCAAGATGGATGAGGATCGGATCTTCGTGAATGACGGACCGATCTGGACCTCCGCCGGAATGACAGCGGGACTGGATCTCGGCCTGGCGCTGATCGAGAACGATCTTGGTCCCGAGCTGGCCAAGTCCGTGGCTCGTAAGCTCGTCATCTACCATCGCCGGGGCGGAGGGCAGTCGCAGTTTTCCGTACTGCTCGAACTGGCGCCAAAATCGGATCGCATCCAGACGGTGCTCGCTTACGCACGGGACAATTTGCACAAACCGCTGACCGTTCCCGTGCTCGCCGATGTCGCCCATCTCAGCCCCCGGCAATTCAGCCGAGCCTTCCAGGCTGAGACAGGACAGTCGCCGGCGAAGGCGATCGAAAATCTGCGGGTGGAAGCGGCGCGAAGCTTGATGGAGCAAAGTCGTCATCCCATCGATGTCGTCGCACGACAGACGGGATTCAGCGATCGCGACCAGATGCGCCGCGCCTTCCTGCGCGCTTTCGGGCAGCCGCCACAGGTACTGCGGCGCAATGCCAGGCTCGATTCAATCGACTATCAGGAGACTGAAACCGCGGCTGAGCCGGCGGGAGCGGCGTGACTTAGACCGGCTGCGTGATAAGCCGCGTAGTTGATTTTTCAGATTATCAAATATCGATCAGTGGCGATTTGAACTGTCTGTGGTCTCTGCCCCAACCAATAAGAAAACCCCGATGCGAAGGCAGGGGCTTTCTTATTGGTTGGGGCGGACCGAGAGGAAGTGAGCGTTCGAACCATTTCACGCACCACGCCGAGCAGCTTCAGCGCGCAGGGCAACAACCCGGACCGGCCTATCTAGCGGCCGGCCGCCACAAGCCGCTGAGAAGCCAATGGAATGATCTGGGCGACCATTGGACCAACCCATAATCCATCAATGCCATCGCGATAGGGATTGACCCATTCACCGTGGAGCCGGAAGAACTGTTCGCGGTCCTGTCGGCGTTTCAGGGCCGGCATGAAGGCGAGGATCTCGGCCTCGGTACCGGAACGATCAGTTTCGCTGGTTCGCATGATCTTGATCCCTCGATGAATGCTCTGCCGTCATCGCCAAAGCCACATGTTACAAATGGGGGATATGCCCATATTGTTAAAGGACCCCTACCGATATCTTCTGTGATCCTTGTCACAAAGGGGCATATACCCCATATTAGCCTGGAACCGGAGGATCTGATGGCGAAGGCTCCCTCAACGGCCGGCGAAGCCAGCCCCTGTCACGCGACGGCGATGCGCAAGGCGTCCCGGCGCTTGACGCAGCTTTATGACAATGCCCTGGAGCCGAGCGGCTTGCGGTCGACGCAATTCGCGATCCTGGCGGAGCTCGATCGCTGGGTGTTGTTTCCGCCAACCCTGGCGGAACTGGCGCAAGCCCTGGTCATGGACCGGTCCTCGCTTGGCCATAATTTGCGGCCATTGGAGCGTGACGGGCTCATTGCCCTGCAAGAATGCGAGGAAGACCGCCGACGCCGCCATATCGTCCTGACCCAGTCCGGCAAGGCGAAGTTGGCGGCGGGGCAGCGCCTTTGGTCGGCGGCCCAGGAAAAGTTCAACGCGGCATTCGGGGAACCTCAGGCGGAGCGCTTGCGCGCGACGCTGCTTGCCATAGCCCATGATGAACGGCTGGGGCGGCTCAAGGAATGAGAGCCGCCTGCAGAGGGGTCAGGCAGCTTCCTGCGATTCCCGCGTCGCCACCAAGGTAGCCCGTTGGGCACGGCCCCAATCGCGCATGGCAATCAGAACCGGGATCAGCGAGCGGCCGAATGGCGTCAGACTGTATTCGACCTTGGGCGGCACCTGCGGATAAACCGCGCGCTTGACGACGCCGTCTCGTTCCAGCTCACGCAATTGCAACGTCAGCATGCGCTGGGTCACGCCGGGAAGTTTTCGGCGCAGCTCACCGAAGCGCTGCGTGCTGTCCATCAGGTGAAACAGGATGACGGCCTTCCAGCGCCCGCCGATGACTTCGAGCGTCGTGGCGACCTCGCAATAATGCCAATCCGGCCGAACCTCACGCGCCACGGTATCCTCCATGATACTACTGCACAAAATTGTGCGTACTTATCAACTGAGCTGCTGCACACTACCGTTCCGCCATCGGCAATGCCAGGAGATGTAGCGCGATGCGTGCAGCCTATTACCAAGAGAACGGCCCGGCGCGCGCCGTTCTGAAAATCGGCGAGCAGCCGACCCCGGAACCTGCTTCGGGCGAGGTACGCGTGCGGGTCAAGGTATCCGGCGTCAATCCCTCCGATGTGAAGTCGCGGCGCGGCGGTGGCCGGGTGCCTGGCTTTCCGCTGACCATTCCGCATAGCGATGGCGCCGGCATCATCGATGCCGTTGGCGCTGGCGTGGATCCGGCGCGGATCGGCGAGCGGGTATGGTTGTGGAATGGCCAGTGGCGGCGCCCGTTCGGGACCGCCGCCGAGTTCGTCGCGTTGCCGGCCGCCCAGGCGGTGCCACTGCCCGCTTCCGTCCCGTTCGAGGTCGGCGCTTGCCTGGGCATCCCGTTTCTGACCGCCTGGCGCGCGGTGCATTGGCGGCCGATGCGTCCCGGTGAGACCAGGGCTGAAACCATGCTGGTCGCCGGCGGTGCCGGCTCGGTCGGCCATTATGCTGTGCAATTGGCCAAGCGGGCCGGCTATCGCGTGATCGCCAGCGTCAGCTCGGCTGAGAAGGCAGCGGTAGCCCGCGCTGCCGGCGCCGCGGCAGTGGTCGATTACCGCAGCCAGGATCTGGCGGCAGAGGTGCGGAATTTCACCGGCGGTGCCGGCATCGATCGGGTCGTCGAGGTCAATCTGTCGGCCAATGCCGGGCGCTATGCCGAATATCTGCGGCATGAAGGACTGGCCGTGGTCTATGGCTCCGACGACTGGACGACCCAGTTGCCGCTCGGCGCCTGGCTGGTGCATGGCATCGAACTGGCGCTCTTCATCGTCTATGAATTGCCGCCTGCGATCCGCGCCGCCGCCATTGCCGCAACGACCGAACTACTGGCCGATCCCGGCTTCGACCATCGCATCGCCGCGCGGTTCCCGCTCGATCGCATTGCCGAGGCGCATGAAGCGGTGGAGGGGGGCAAGCTGATCGGCAATGTCGTCGTCACCCTTGATTGACAGGACGCGTCATGCGCGCTGACATGAGGGCGGGCTGGTAGTGCCAATCTGGTGGGGGAGTTGCCGATGGTCAGAGTGGATCATCTCGTCTGGTATTGTGCCGATCCCGTTGCCGGCGAGACCTATTTCGCCGACAGAATGGATCAGCGGCCGATCTATGGCGGAGTTCATCCCGGCGAGGGCACGCGCAACAGCCTGCTCTCGCTCGCGGACAGCACCTATGTGGAAATCCTCGGCCGCGATCCTGCCCAGCCGGCCAGCAGCCTTGATCCGGAACTTCAGACGCTCACCGGAGCAGGGCTCTACCACTGGGCGGCCGGCGGCGTCGATCTCGCGGCCCTGCGGGTGAAGGTGTTCGCGGCGGGCCTTGAGGGCAGTGACCTGGTGACGGGTGGGCGCACATTGCCGAACGGCAATTGGCTCGGCTGGAAGCTGTTCGGTATCAAGAATCACGGCTTCGGCGCGCTCGTGCCGTTCTTCATCGACTGGATGGAGAGCGTGCATCCGGCGAAATCGGCACCCCGCGGTGGCAGTTTCGTCAAGCTCGAGGCACGCTCGCCGGAACCGGAGAAGCTGCGCGACTTATACCGGCTGCTCGGTCTCGACATAGCCGTCACTGCCGCCGCTGCGCCGGGTCTTTCGGCCACGATCGCGAGCCGCAGCGGACAGCATGTGCTGCGCATGGTCGAGCCAATGCCGCGCGGCTTCGTCATCTGAAGGGGAGAGATCGATGGCCAGATTGGACGGTAAACGGGTGATCGTCACCGGCGGGACCACCGGCATCGGCGCAGCGGTCGCCCGGCGCTTTCTCGACGAAGGGGCGAAGGTCTGTGTCTGGGGTAGCAGCCTCGATCATACAGCGGCGATCAAGGCGGAATTGCCGCGCCTCACGGATGTCGTGCGGGTCGATGTGGCCGAGCCCGCGGAAGTCGATCTCGCTTTCGCGCGCTCATTGTCCGCCCTCGGCGGCCTCGATGTCCTGATCTGCAATGCCGGCATTTCGGTGCGTCGCGATTTCCTGGAGATAGATCGGGCGGATTTTGACCGCATCATGCGGGTCAATGTGCATGGGGTCTTCTATCCCAGCCAGCTTGCCGCCCGCCATATGATGCAGGGCGACGGCGGCGCGATCCTGATGACGGCCTCCACGGCCGGTGTCGTCGGCTATCGCCGCTATACCGATTACAATGCCAGCAAGGGTGCGCTCCTGGCGATGATGCGAACCATGGCCATCGAACTCGCCCCGAAGGTCAGGGTGAATGCGGTCAATCCCGGCTATACGATGACGCCGATGCAGGAAGCCGAATACAGTGCGGAGATGCTGCAGCAGGTGAACGGCATCATCCCCATGCGGCGTCACGCGCGTCCGGAGGAGATGGCGAGCCTCTATGTCTATCTTGCTTCCGACGAGGCGGCCTATGCCTCCGGTGCCATCTTCACGCTGGATGGTGCGGAAAGCGTGGGATCGGGGGCGACGACCTTGTAATATAGGCGCCTGACCGCAAGATCTGCTCGATTACCTCGGCTTAATTTTTGATGCGCTCGAGCACGCGGTTCAACGCTTTTGTCAACGCCGCCGTACCGCCGCCGGTGTCGAAATCCCGGAACACCTGCTCGTTCAGGCCGCCCTTTGTCGAGAACTCGGCGCGGAGGGCCGCGTAGGTGCTCGTGGGGGCGCGGCTGGCGACATGCGCCAGGCCGGCAAAAAGCGGGGTCAGGTAGCTGCGCGCCTTTGCCTCTTCCATGCCTTTGCCGGCCAGCCAATCCGATGTCCGCTCGAGAATGCCGAAATAGGATCCCATCAGGGCAGTCAGGGCGGCAAGAAGATCGAACTCCTCCTTGGAGCTGCAGGGAACCGCCGTGCCGAGCGCTGCGAAAAGCTGCTCGGTTCTGGCGTCCGGCGGATAGATCGCCGTCGCGCCCTCGCGGAAGGCGACGAAAGGCAGGGGAATGGCCCGCACGAAATTACTGGTCTCCAGGCCGGTCCAGGCCGCCAGTTTCTCATGGCTGGTGGCGGCAATCAGGCTGATGATGCGCTGCGTCTGCGGGATGGAAAGCTGCGTGAGGGCCCCTTCGGCCACCTGAGGCCGGATGGCAAGGACGAGGATTTCCGCGGCGTCCACTACCGCCTGGTTCGACGCGGCGATCTCGACCTGCGTAAATCGCGCGGCAAGCCGGGCGGCGATGTCGGCGTTTCGCGGCGAAACGACAACTCTCCTGATCGGCAGATCGGATGACAACGCGCCGATGATGATGGCCTCGGTGATGGTGCCTGTTCCGATAAAACCATAATCCATGACGGTTGCGTCGCTCCGCTAAAGAACCAGTAATGATGATGCGGCCATGTCGCGCTGCAACGTCGCCGGAAGGCCTGTTCAGACCGCGGCAAGGCCGTGTTCAAGCAGCCGGTCGAGTTGCTCGATTTCAGCCGGAGAGAGGCTGATCCCGTCACGTGCCGATTTCGCCCGGGCCTGGAAGCGGCGCTGCGAGGGCAATCGGGCGCCCTGGCCGAGGATCGCGTCGAACAGGATCTCGGCTCGGGCCAGAGGATTTTCCGATCGACCGGCGGCGAAGGCCTCGGGCGAGAAGGCGATCACCAGTTCGCCGTGCACGGGGGCCAGCGTCGTGGTGCCGATGAAATCCAGGGCCTCGCGGCTGGTCCGGTCGCCGATCATGATGCCGCCCAGCAGCTCGATCATGGTGCCGATAGCGGAGCCTTTGTGCCCGCCGAAGGATAGCATGGCGCCTGCCAGGGCCTTTTCCGGATCGGTCGTCGACTGCCCGTCGGCATCGATCGCCCAGCCTTCGGGCAGCTGCTTGCCGGCACGGCGATGCAACTCGATCTCGCCGCGTGCCGCAACGGAGGTCGCGAAATCGAAGACGTAAGGCGGTTGCCCCGTGCGCGGCCAGCCGAAGGCGAAGGGATTGGTGCCGAGCAGCGGCTTGTTGCCGCCGGCGGGTGCGACGGTCGAATAGCTCGGGCACATGACCATGCAGGCGAGACCGCGCTCGGTCAGGGCCTCGACCTCCAGCCAGAGTGCCGAGAAATGTACGGCGTCGTTGATGGCGAGGGCGGCGACACCGACCTCGCGGGCTCTTTCGGCCAGCAGCGGCAGGCCGATCTCGCCTGCCGCGTTGGAAAATCCGCCTTTGGCATCGACCTTGACGATGCCGGATACCGTACCCGGCAAAACCTCCGGCACGGCGTCCATCCGCGCCTTTCCGGCCTTCATCGTGCGCAGGACACCTTCGATGCGATAGATGCCGTGCGACTTGCAGGCATCGCGCTCGCCGGCAACGATGACCCGGGCGACGGCGCCGGCTTGCAGGGCATTGAGGCCGGCCTTGCTGAGGATTGCTTCGACGCGATTGTGAAGCTCGTCAATGCTGATGATCGTCATTTTCCATTTCACGCTGCTGATTGACGACCAAAGTATGGGGTGGCCGCCATTCTTCGGCCCAGTCTACCTATTCAGCCGGGGGAAACAACAAAGCGATCTCAATGCAACGTCGTCAATCTTCGGTGGGATAGGCAAGGGGAAAAGCTGGCAGAAGCGTGCTTGCTTTGGCGAGTCCCAAAATGGCGCGTCGAAGAATTTGGATCCGCTGCATAATTGCACTGGACGGCGATATTTTTTCGCGGACACATAGGGCCACCGTTCCCGGTGGCCATTCCGGGGAACAATGCTGGGCCGGCGAGGCGATGCATCCGTGTTGCGCTTATCGCCGGCCGTCACCACGGCTTGGAGCCGCAGTCTTTCAGGTTCGATCATCGGTATTCGTCGAAGGGGAGCAAGATGAACAATGCCGCGTTGGAACAAGCCGTCGAAGCCCTGCCGGGCCGCTATCCGGGGCCGGGCGGTGCGGTTGCGGTGGTCAAGGATGGCATCCCCGTGGTCCGCCATGGCTGGGGCTTTGCCAATCTGGAAACACGGCAACCCTTTACATCCGAGACGCTGACGCCGATCTGTTCGATCACCAAGCAATTCACCTGCGCGACATTGTTGTCGGTTGCGCCGAACCCTGCCGACTGCGATGCCCTCATCGCCGATCAATTGCCGCGCCTCGAAGGTGATATGCCGCGGACGATCGATCTCGCCAACAATCAGTCCGGCTTGCGCGATTACTGGGCGGTCTCGGTGCTCTGCGGCGCCTCGCCTGAAGGTGATTTCCGCCCCACGGACGCCGTGACGCTGATCGGCCTGACCCGCAGCCTGCATTTCAGGCCGGGCACCGGCTACTCCTATTCGAACGGCAATTTCCGCATGCTGGCGAACGCCATCGAACGGAAAGCCGGCCGTGATTTCGGCGAGCTGCTGACTGAGCGGATCGTCAAGCCGGCCGGGATGGCAACGGCTTCTTTCGCGCCGGAGACGGGTGCGCTCCCCGGCGGGGCGATCGGGTATGAAGGCACCTTATCCAGTGGCTGGCGCCAGGGCATCACCAGGCTTCACTGGGCCGGCGATGCAGGTCTTTGCGCCTCGATCGACGACCTCGTGGCCTGGGAGCGCTTCATCGATCAGACGCGTGACGATGCCGAGGGCTTTTATGCCCGGCTGTCGCGTCCAACCACATTCACCAATGGCGCGCCTGCCAGTTATGGACTGGGCCTGGGCAGGCGGGTGCGCTGGGGGCGTGAGATGACCGGCCATGGTGGTGCCATTCGCGGCTGGCGGCTGTACCGTGTCTGGGTCCCGTCGGAACGGCTCTCCGTCGACATCGCCTTCAACCATGAGAGCGACAGCTTCGGTGCGGCGATGCATCTCCTGGCGGCCGCTTTGGGTGAGAGCGACAAGCCTGAGCTGTCGCAGGCCGCGCTCGCCGAGAGGTTCAAGGGAAGCTGGATCGACCGGCAGACCGGCTTGCTGCTTGACGTCACGGTGAATGCCGACAACGGCACGCTGAGCGCAAGCTATGACGGTGGCCCCGAAGTGCTCAGTGTCGGCGAAGACGGGATTGCCCGTGGGCTCGATATGACCCTCACCTTGGAGACCGGTGGAATCCGTGTCGTACGGCCGGGCGATGGCATCGACGCTTTGGCGGTCCCGGTAACCGAGGCGTCGAAAGGCAGCGAAGATATCGCCGGAACCTATCGCTCGGCCGAACTGGAATCCGATTTGGAGATCATCTCCGCCGGCGGCAGCTGGTTTGCGGGCTTCCGCGGCTTTCTCGGCTCGGGCCCGCTGATGCCGCTATTGCCGGCGGGCAAGGACGTCTGGCGCCTGACCTGCCATCGCTCGCTCGATGCACCGGCCCCCGGGGACTGGACCGTGCAAATCGCCCGCGCGGCAGGTGACCAGGTGACTGGCGCGACAGTCGGCTGCTGGCTCGCCCGCAACGTTGCCTTCGCCAAAGAGAGGTGACCGGCGCATTTTTCCCCTACGGGCAAAATGCGCCCTAAAATGGTCAGCCGCCTTAATGTCGCCGGCCGTTGTCACCAAACTGCAAAAGCTTCCGGGTAACTGTTTGGGAAACAGGAGGCGGAAGATGACGATACAGGAAGAAAACGATACCCGCAGCTGGCTGGAGATCGAGCTCGAGGACGATATGGATGATGAGCTGGAGCAGGCCGTCGATGACGCCCGCGTCCCGCCGGAATTGCGCGCCCTGCTGGAGTCGCACCAGAAGACCACGCTCGATCGCCATACCTATTTCAAGGAGCTCCTGCGTCTTCAGGGCGAGCTGGTGAAGCTGCAGGATTGGGTGCGCTATAAGGGCCTCAAGATGGTCGTCCTGTTCGAGGGGCGCGACAGCGCCGGCAAGGGCGGCGCCATCAAGCGCATCACCCAGCGCGTCAACCCGCGCAGCTGCCGCGTGGTGGCACTGCCCGCTCCCTCCGATCGTGAGAAGACCCAGTGGTATTTCCAGCGCTATGTGCCGCATCTGCCGGCCGCCGGCGAGATCGTGCTCTTTGATCGCAGCTGGTACAACCGCGCCGGCGTCGAGCGGGTCATGGGCTTTGCCAGCGAGACCCAGGTAGAGGACTTCTTCCGCGACGTGCCGGAATTCGAGCGCATGCTGGTGCGCTCCGGCGTCATCCTTGTGAAATACTGGTTCTCGATCACCGACGAAGAGCAGCAATTGCGCTTCCTCATGCGCATCCACGATCCCATCAAGCAATGGAAGCTCTCGCCGATGGACCTGCAGTCCCGGGTCCGCTGGGAGCAGTATACCCTGGCCAAGGAAGACATGTTCTCTCGCACCAGCATTGCAGAAGCGCCCTGGCATATCGTCGAAGGCAATGACAAGAAGCGGGCGCGTCTCAATCTGATCTCGCACCTGCTCTCGGTAGTCCCTTACGAGGAAGTGCCGCATGAGCCGGTCGCGCTGCCGGACCGGGTGTTCAATCCGGATTATGAACGCCACACTTTGCCAGCCGAACTTTATGTGCCGGAGCGCTATTGAGACATGGTGCTCCTGAGGCGGCGACGCGATCAGGCCGACGGCGCGGCGCATTGAATGTGCCGCGCCGTCGATTTTCTCGAGGCCTGGAGCAAGTTTCGCTGCTGAGCGCGTGGGTGGCCCTACCGGGGATGCTGCTTGTTCAGCCAGTCTTGCAGGACGAGCTCGACCTGTCCGCGCATGGTCGCTTTCTCTTCATCAACAGTCCTGAACTCATTGGCGATCATCCGGTAGAAGTTTTCCGAGGCAATGGCATAGAGCACGCCGGTCATTGCCGCCAGCGGGGTATCAGGCGATATTCGTGAATCCGCGGCCAGGCGGCGGAGCAATTGTTCGATCCGCTCCTCGAATTCATGCTTGATGCGGCGGAAATCGTCATTGGCGGCATCATGGAAGCGCAACAGGGCTGCCATGGCTTCGTGCCATAACTTGCGCTCGCTCTTCGGGCCGATGCTCTTGTTGTTGAGATGGAGCAACTCGGTCAGCAGCCAGTTGTTGCTGCCTGGTGCGGAATATGTCGGCTTTCCGCCCATGCCGCAGATCGACAAGGAGAAAGCGGGTGGCACCTATTTCACCACCTAGCGTCCCGGTTTCCTGATGACGCTCGGCAATGATGGGGCCCTGGTGTTCCAGAGTGAGCCGATCTCCGCCCGGAAATCCCGCCTGACGGTGAGCTCGCTCTTTCCGAAGTCCTATCTGGAACGGCCTGATTTCGAGACGCTGGCGCAGAACTACTATCGCCGCAATGACATCGTGGTGGTGGAAGATAAGGAGATCGCGTTGCGGCAATATGCCGGTCTGCAATCGCCCTATGCGCGGATCGCCCGGTTGTGCAACGAAGAGACCAATCTCAGCATCTTCGCCAATTGGATCGTCGACCAGGTGGTGGGGCCCGAAAGCCGCGAGACGATTGCCGCTGAATGATCGATGCGTCCCGGGGCGTATCTCCACGCGTCGACCGATACCAATGCCGGTATCAGGCAAGACTGCAGGCGGATATCAGGTGCTGCTATTTTGCCGCCGCCCGCTCCCGGTCGACGGCATCGGCCAGCTGCTCGAGGCTCGAGAAGTGATAGTCCGGGGTTGTCAGGACCTTGGGTGCCGGCGTTCCACCAAAGCCTCTCATGCCCTGTCGCCGCTCGATCCAGCAAGTGGTGTAGCCAAGTTCCTTCGCGACGCCGATATCGTGATGCTGGCTCTGCGCCACATGAAGGATTTCGGACTGCTTGTAGCCGGCGACTGAAAGGCGACCCCTGGCGAAAGCGAAGAATTGCGGATTGGGTTTCGCGCATCCTGCCTCATCACAGGTCACGCTGTCATGAAAGGGATCACCCAATGTCGCTGAATAGGCGGAAAAAGCGGTGCGGTCGGCATTCGTCATCGCCATCAGGCGGTAGTTCTGCCGCAGACGTCTCAGCGCCTCGGCGGAATCGGCGAAGGCCGGCCAACGCAGCACGGAGAGCTGGAAGGCATCCGCCGTCGCCTGATCGTGCTTGAAGCCGCATTCGGCCGCCAGGGAAAGATAGACGTCCTTCATGGCGAAGGAGGACCGGCCATAGAACTTGTCGCGGCCGCGTTTATAGGGTTCGAAGATTTCATCATCGCTTGCGGCAGCAGCTTTCTCGCCACCCAGCGCGCGCACGGCTTTCAGCACGCCCTGTTCAAAATCGATCAAAGTTCCGACGACGTCGAAGGTCATGACTTTGAAATCCGTCAGCTTCATCTGCATTTCCTATCCCGGGTGGATTGACTCGTTGCCGTATAGCCTGGTGATCAGAGCGGGTGTCCAGATTGCGGCTGTATTGTTCGCCGGTAAAGCGCATTCAGGGATCGGCAGTAGGTAGGCGGTGCGCGGATCGGCAGAGCCTGAAAGGCGCCCTGCGTCGGCATTGCCCGGACTTGACATCAATGGCCCTTCCCTTGAAATATTGGACGTTCGTCCAAAATTAAGGGTGCGGTATGGGTGAGATTGTCGAAACGGAGCGGATCGGGCATGTCCTCCGCATCACGCTGAACCGCCCCAAAGTGAATGCCATCAGTCGCGCCCTCAGCCGTGCCTTGCATGCGGCCGCGGTCGAGCTGCATGAGGATCCGGATCTCCGCGTTGGTATCGTCACGGCGAAAGGCGACCGTGTCTTCTGCGCGGGCTGGGATTTCAATGAAGCCACGCAGGAACCGGATGACCCGGCCCAGGAAAGCGGCGACATATCGAGCCATGGCGCCGGCGGCTTCGGTGGCCTTACGCAATACTGGGACCTGAAGAAGCCATTGATCGCGGCGGTGAACGGGGCAGCCATCGGCGGCGGCTTCGAGATCACGCTGGCAGCCGATGTCATCCTGATGGCGGAGCACGCCTATTTTGAATTACCCGAGATGCAGCGCGGCTTTCTGCCCGATGCCGGCGGGGTTCAGCGCCTGCCGCGCCGCATTCCCTATAACGTGGCAATGGAAATGATCCTGACCGGCCGGCGCATGACGGCGGAAGAGGCATTGCGATGGGGCCTCGCCCATAAGGTCGTCCCAAGTGAGCAGTTGCAAGGTGAAGCCCTCGCGCTTGCGAATGAGATCGCCAAAGGCGCGCCGCTGGCCTTGCAAGCCCTGAAGGAGGTGATGCAGGCCATCGACGGCAGGTCTTTGCCGGAAGCCATGGCGATCACGCGTTTCGGCGCGACCAAGCTGCCGCTTCTCGACCGCATGTGGAAAAGCGAGGATGCCAAGGAGGGGCCGCGCGCCTTCCTGGAAAAGCGCGCGGCGCAATGGCGCGGTGAATAGGGAACCGGCGTAACCGCCCGCCATCCGACCGTATTCCTGAATCCTCCTTCCGCTCGTCCCGAGGGCAACTTTCATCCAAAATTTTGTTGAACGTCCAACAAATCTATGGAAGGGTTTGGGCAGGCGGCATCAGTCGATCCGGAATCCTTCCGACAAGAAGTCGACGGGCGCCTAGTGCGGAGGAGATATTCATGAGCAAGTTTCGGGCGGCCGCTCTCGCGGTTTCGTCAATGGTGGCTCTTGCTGTCACCGTGCCGGCTTTGGCCGATGACAGCATCGCCGTCGCCTCTTATGGCGGCGTCTATCAGGATGCCTTGCGCAAGGCGTTCTATGATCCGACGGCCAAGGATCTGAACATCAAGATCAATGAATTCACGCTGAGCGGCATCACCGATATCCGGACCCAGGTGAAGGCCGGGGCGATCCAGTGGGATGTGGTGGAGCTCTATGGCGGCCAGTGCCAGCAGGCGGCCGATGAGGGGCTGCTGGAGCCGCTGGACTATAATGTGATCCATGCTGACGGCATTCCAAAGGACCTAGTGCAGTCGCATTGGATCGGCTTCACCGCCTATTCGACGGTGCTCGCCTATAACAAGGAAAAGTACAAGGACAACCCGCCGAAGACCTGGGCGGATTTCTGGGATACCAAGAAATTCCCGGGCACCCGCGCCGTTTCCGGCTACGGCCCCGATGTCAATATCGAGATCGCGCTGATGGCTGACGGTGTTGACAAGGACAAGCTTTATCCCGCCGATCTCGACCGCGCCTTCAAGAAGCTGCAGGAGTTGAAGCCCGATATCGCCGTGTTCTGGCAGTCGGGTGCCCAGCAGGCGCAGCTCGCCCAGAACCAGGAAGTCGACATGGAAGCCGTCTGGGTCTCGCGCATCGATGCGGCGATCAAGCAAGGGGCGCCCTTCGCCTATACCTACAACCAGGGTGTCGTCGACGTGGAATGCCTGGTGATCCCGAAGGGCAGCAAGCACAAGGATCTGGCGATGAAAGTCATCAATGACTTCGTAAAGCCCGACCTGCAGGCCAATCTGCCGCAATATATCCCCTATGGTCCGGCGAACCAGAAGGCCTATGAGACTGGCAAGATCACTCCGGAGATGACGAAGAACTCGGTCACCGCACCTGACAACTTCGCGCTCCAGGTGGTGATGAACAAGCCCTGGTGGGCGAAGAATGGCCAGACGGCCCAGGAACGCTGGGACGCCTTCATCCAGAAGTGACAACGCCGCGGGGCGGCTGCCTCCTTGGCTGCCCCGCCTTCTTCTCGCCGTGGTCCCATGAATATCCTTGCGCCGGAAATTCGCATGACACGCCAGAGCGACGCCCGCTCATCAGGCCGGGCGCTACCCGTCACCATTCGCAATATCGTCAAGCTGTACGGTCCCGTCCGGGCCCTCGATGATGTCTCGCTTTCGGTCACCGAGGGGGAGTTCGTCACCCTGCTCGGTCCCTCCGGCTCGGGCAAGACCACTTTGCTGATGACCATCGCCGGCTTTGCCCGCCCGAGCGGTGGCTCGATTGCCATCGGCGAGACCGAGGTCGTCCGCCTGCCGCCGCATAAGCGCGATATCGGCATGGTATTCCAGAATTACGCGCTCTTCCCCCATATGAGCGTCGCCGAGAATATCGGCTATCCGCTGCGCCTCAGGAAAATGCCCAAGGCGGAGATCGCCGGCCGGGCCGAACATGCGTTGGAGCTCGTGCAACTGCAGGGCTATGGCGAACGCCGCGTCGACCAGTTGTCGGGCGGCCAGCGCCAGCGTATCGCGCTTGCTCGGGCTATTGTCTTCGAACCGCGTATCCTGCTGATGGACGAACCGCTATCGGCACTCGACAAGCAGCTGCGCGAGCGGATGCAGATCGAGATCCGTCGTCTCCATGACCGGCTCGGCATGACGACGATCGCCGTCACCCATGACCAGCGCGAAGCCCTGACCATGTCGGACCGCGTTGCTGTCCTGCATCGCGGCCGGCTGGTGCAGTTCGATGAACCGCGCCAGCTCTATGAGCGTCCCGTCAATCGTTTCGTCGCCGATTTCATCGGCGAATCCAGTTTCATCCCGGTCACGGTCGATCGCGGTGTCGTGCGCTACGGCGAGATGATGGTCAATCTCGCCGGTCCGGCCCCGTTGGCCAGTGTGGCACAGCTGCTGATGCGCCCGGAAAAGCTGATCATTTCCGGGCGGCCGCTTGAAGGGAACATCAATCGCTTCGATGGCATGGTGCAGGATGCCATGTTCCAGGGCGAAAGCGTCCTGTTGACGGTGGTCCTTACCGGTGGCCACGAAGTGCATGCGCGCATTCCCAATCGCCAGCTCGACTGCCGTTTCCTGCCATCCGTCGGCAGCGCGATCCAGCTGGGGCTCTCTGCCGAGGACACGCTTCTTGTGCCGGAGGATGCGGCATGACCGCCGCGAATATCTGGGCCAAGGACGTGGCGCTGCTGAACGGCGCCGAGCTCGACCGCGACCAGCGGCGCGAGGGCCGGCAGCTGTTCATGTTGTGCTCGCCCGGAATCCTGCTGGCCTTTTTCCTGCTGTGCCTGCCGATCGGCTGGCTGTTCTGGTTCTCCTTCGTCGATGCCAATGGCAGCCCGACGCTGGAGCATTACAGCCGGATCTGGAACGAGGGCGCTTATGTCCAGATCTTCCTGGTGACCTTCGAGACCAGCCTGCTGGTGACGGCGATCTGCATCCTCTTGGGCTATCCCTTGGCCTATTGCCTGTCACAGATGTCGCAGAAATGGTCCGGCATCGTCATGCTGGGGGTGCTGGTACCGTTCTGGACCTCGCTGCTGGTGCGCACCTATGCCTGGCTGGTGCTGTTGCAGCGCAAGGGCGTCGTCAACAATCTCCTGGTCGATAGCGGTCTCATCAACCAGCCGCTGCCGCTGGTCAACAATCTCACCGGCACCATCATCGGCATGGTGCATATCATGATCCCGTTCCTGGTCCTGCCGCTCTACGCCTCGATGAAATCGATCGACGGCACCTATCTCCGCGCCGCTGCCAATCTTGGCGCCTCACCTACCAGGGCGTTCTGGCAGGTCTATCTCCCGCTGTCGCTGCCGGGCCTGGTGGCAGGAACGGTCTTGACCTTCATCCTCTGCCTCGGCTTCTACATCACGCCGGCGGTGCTTGGCGGCGGCCGGGTCCAGTTCATCGCCCAGCGTATCCAGACCTCGGTCAGCCTCTATCCGACCTGGGGGCCAGCCAGCGCACTCGGTGTCGTGCTGCTGGTCCTCACCCTCGCCATTCTCCTCGTCAGCCAGCTGGCACTCAATCGCTGGCGCCGGCGGCTGGGCTAGGAGGGCTGCCATGGAAAGTCATGTCACCCATTGGCAGCGCTGCTGGCTCTACGGCCTCACCGGGCTCACCATCTTCTTCCTGGTGCTGCCGAGCCTCATCGTCATCCCGATGTCG
>Ga0209148_1000751_pt1 | contig 24899 bp, 14 predicted proteins | sample AraplaCol_mMF_r2_2_FD_184288 | JGI IMG/M metagenome (GOLD analysis project Ga0209148, IMG submission 184288) | Arabidopsis root microbial communities from North Carolina, USA - plate scrape CL_Col_mMF_r2 (SPAdes) (version 2) | ecosystem: Host-associated > Plants > Roots > Endosphere | place... | reverse complement strand
CCGCAGCCCGCTGGGGCGACCCCGCCGACCTCGGCGGCGCAGCCGTGTTCCTCGCCTCCCCAGCATCCGATTATGTCACCGGCCATATCCTCGCCGTCGATGGAGGATGGCTCGCCCGATGAACGCATGAGGGAGAAGGGGATGGCCGGACCCACGCTTTCGCGGCGGACCGTGATTGCCGGATTGGGGGCAGGAGCGGCCTTGTCCTTGCCTACACGCGCTTTGGCCGCCTCGGCCCGCGTTCGCGCGCCTGCCGGCACGTTCGATGGCGACGTCGAAGCGGGCGTGCTGTCCTTCAAGGGCATTCGTTATGGCCGCGCCGAGCGGTTCCGCGCCCCCGTCCCCGTGGCGGCAACGGGTGAAGCAATCGCCGCGCACGTCTTCGGCCCCGTCTGCCCTCAATCCGGGAGTCGCTACGGCCCACAATCGGAAGACTGCCTATTCCTCAACATCTGGACGACCGAGGCGGACCGGAGCGCGCGCAAGCCCGTCATGCTGTACATCCATGGAGGCGCTTATTCGGGTGGCAGCGTCACCGATCCGCTAAACGATGGCCATAGGTTGGCGGCTCGCGGCGACGTCGTGGTGGTAACCGTCAATCATCGCCTTAACGCGTTCGGCTACCTCTACCTGGCGCGGCTCGATCCGCGCTTCGCCGACAGCGGCAATTGCGGTCAGCTCGACCTGATCCTCGCGCTGGGATGGGTCAGGGATAATATTGCGGCGTTCGGTGGCGATCCGGCGCGTGTGATGGTGTTCGGCCAGTCTGGCGGGGGTGCCAAGATCGCGACGATGATGGGCATGCCTGCCGCGGCCGGCCTGTTCCAGCGCGCCGCGACGATGAGCGGCCAACAGGTGACGGCCTCCGGCCCGATGAACGCGACCGCGCGCGCGCGCGCCTTTCTGGCAAAGCTGGATGTGCCGGAAAATGATCTCGGCCGGCTTGTCGATATGCCGACGGGCGCGCTGGTCGATGCGCTCGACGCGACCGATCCGATCCTGGGCGGCGGCGTCTATTTCGGCCCCGTGCTGGACATGAAATGGCTGACTCGTCACCCCTTCTGGCCTGACGCCAATCCCCAGTCGCTGCGCATCCCGATGATACTCGGCAACGTACACGACGAAACCCGTGCGTTCATCGGCCCCGATTCGCCCGGGATGAAAGGTCTCACCTGGGACAATCTTGCCGAACGCATGGCGCCCGAGCTTCGGATCGACATTCTGCCCGAATGGGTCGTTGCCCAATATCGAGCGCATTTTCCAGCCTGGTCGCCGGCCGATATCCTCTATGCCGCGACGACAGCGGCGCGCAGCTGGCGGGGGCAGGTGATCGAGGCGGAGGCGCGCGCCCGCGCCGCCGCGCCTGCATTCGTGTACCAGGTCGACTTCACGTCGCGAACCGATCCGCGCCGCGGTGCCTTTCACACGATGGATATTCCTTTGGTGTTCGGCACGCTCGATGCACAGGGTTCGCAGACCGGGATCGGGGCGGATGCGCGCGCGGCATCGGCGGCAATGCAGGATAGCTTCGTTTGCTTCGCCGCGACTGGCGACCCGAACCATCATGCCCTGCCTCGTTGGCCGAAATATGATCTCGTCCGGCGGGCGACGATGGTCTTCGACGTTCAGCCGCACGTCGAAGACGATCCACGCCGCTGGCAGCGCGAATTGTTTGCTCGCGTCCCTTACGTCCAGCCGGGAACGTGAAAGTCTTTTCCGCCCTTGACAGGCACGGCGCGCGTCAGCATTGTCACTGACACCGGTTACCACAAGACAATATGCCGGGCCGAAGGTCACCGTAACAGCGGCCGATCGGGAGGATGGAAGGGCGCTCGGCGGCTGTTCGGGCCGTTTTCCTCCCGGAATGGGTGCGATAAGATGAAATCGCGCGCCCACCGGTGTCAGCAGGTCGATCTGGCGGCTCCAAGGCATATGCCCGGGGGAGGGAGATGCCATGACTATGACTACGTCTATCCGAGCGCGCGCCATCCAGGGGGGCCGAGGTGTATCGATCGGCGCTTTGGCGCTGGCGTTGCTTCACTCCGCACCCGCGTCCGCGCAGGCGGTCGATACGGCGTCGCGATCGCCTGCGGCTGCTCCGGCCGACAACGCCGCCGAGATCGTCGTCACCGGCTATCGCCAGTCGTTGAATGCCGCGCTCAATCAGAAGCGCCAGTCGATTGCCGCGGTCGATGCAATCGTGGCAGAAGATATCGGTAAATTCCCGGATCAGAACCTCGCGGAATCGCTGCAGCGTATCCCCGGTATTGCTATCCAGCGTGACGGCGGCGAGGGCCGCTCGATCACGGTGCGCGGCCTTTCCGGGCAATTTACGGCGGTCCGCGTAAACGGGATGCAGGCACTGACGACCAGCTCCGACGGCGCCAGCGCCGATCGCGATCGCTCCTTCGATTTCAATGTTTTCGCGTCCGAACTGTTCAGCTCGCTGGTCGTGCACAAGACCGCGGAGCCGAGCCTCGACGAAGGCTCGCTTGGTGCCGTCGTCGATCTCAACACGGGCAATCCGCTCGCCGGCAAAACGGGTCTGACCGCAGCATTGTCGGCGCAGGCCCAGTACAATGATCTGGGCAAGAACTGGGGCCCCAAGGTTTCCGGCCTGGTCTCGTGGAAGTCCCCTAGCGGCACGGTCGGCGTTTCGCTGTCGGCGGCGTATAGTAAGCTCGACCAGCTCGAAATGGGCAACAATAGCGTGCGTTGGGCACAGGCGCGCTTTGATTCGGTCGGTGGGACGCCTTGCTGGACCAAGGCCAATACGGGCGGCACCTACATCCCCAGCACGAATTGCGATGCGGTGTCGCTCGCATTCCATCCGCGTATTCCACGATATGGCGAAGTGTCGCACGATCGGCGTCGCCTCGGCGTGACCGGCAGCTTCCAATGGTCGCCGACCGATCATACGAAGTTGTCGATCGACGGCCTCTATTCCGATTACAAGGAAACGCGCGAAGAGAAGTGGGGCGAGGTGCTGTTCCGCTCGAACGAACGGTCGATCGACGTCACCCAATATAAGATCGATGCCAACAACAATCTCATATCGGGGACCTTCAACGATGCGTGGGTTCGGGTCGAACATTATCAGCGCAAGCTCGACACCGAATTCTACCAGGTGAGTGCCAATTTGAAGCAGGACATCGGCGATCGGGTCCATCTCAGCCTGCTTGGCGGCTTCTCCAAGTCGGATGCCAACATCCCGCAGGAAACGACGCTGATCCTCGACGACCGCGACGCGCAGGGCTATCATTACGATTATAGCAATATGAAGAGCCCGGTGCTGACCTTCGGCACCAGCGTGACCGATCCCGCCAACTTCCAGCTGGCCGAGATACGCGACCGGCCGTCGGACAACGTCAATAAGTTCCGCACCGGCGCACTTGACGCAACCTGGGACGTGGCCGACGGCTTCAAGATCAGAGCCGGCGGCGTGTACCGTCGTTACGACTGGAGCCTGTACGAGGCGGCGCGCGATACCGTCGTCTGCCCGACCAAGACAACGGCCGCGCCCGACGTGGTGCTGGGCACGATTACCTGCACGCCGTCAAGCGTGTCAGGCGCAGCAGCCGTCTATGGCTTCCCCGTCAACGGAAACCTGACGGATCTCTTCACTCTCAAGGGCGCCGGAGCACCGAGCGGGACCACGACCCAATGGGTGGTCGCCGATCTCAAGAATGCAGCCGATTTCACGCATCTCTATGATCGAACCGCGGTTCCGAACCAGACCAACATCCGATCGGTGCGCGAGACGGACAAGGGCGGCTATCTGCAGTTCGATGCCCGCGGCAATCTGTTCGGTCTCGATTATTCCTTCTCGGGCGGCGTCCGCTACGTGCTGACCGACCAATCCTCGACCGGCTATAATAGCGGCGTGCTGGTTACGGTCACCCGCAGCTATTCCGACTGGTTGCCGTCGTTCAACCTGAACTTCTATCCAACGCGCGACATCATCCTGCGTGGCGCGATCGGCAAGGTCATGACCCGCCCGAGCCTGGGCAATCTGACCCCAGGCGGTTCGGTCGACGGCTTCAACTATAAGGTCAGCTTCGGCAATCCGCAGCTCGATCCGTTCCGCGCGACCGCCTTCGATGTCGGCGCCGAATGGTATTTCGCTCGGGAGTCGGCGCTCACCGTCTCGCTGTTCAAGAAGAATATCGAGAGCTTCCCGCTCAGCGTGACGCGTACCGGCACCTTTGCTTCGACAGGGCTTCCGACGTCGGTCATCCTGGCGAGTTCGCCGGCGGCGTCCAACCCTGAAGGGCAGCTGTGGACGATCTCGTCGATCGGCAATGCCACCGGGGGAAGCCTGAAGGGCATCGAAATTGGAATCCAGGGGCCGTTCCGCTTCCTGCCCGGTTTCCTGTCGCACTTCGGCGGCATCGCCAATGCAACCTTCATTTCGAGCACGGTCCAATATCATGTGACTGGTCCGGCGACGGTGCCGGGCGGAGGCAATCCCGGGTCCGACGTGAACTCCACGCTCTATGGTCTCGCCAAGCGCTCCTACAATGCGACGCTTTATTATGACGACGGCCGCTTCAGCGCCCGCGCCTCGGTCGCCTACCGTAGCGGCTTCATCGACAATGCGAGCGCGACGGGCAACATCTTCGAAGGCTATAATCCGATCACCAATGTCGACGCATCGGTCCGGTACAAGCTGACGCCGCATCTGGAGCTGTCGGTCGAAGGCACCAACCTCACCGATGCGTATCGCGATCGCTACGTCGATCTCCAGAGCGATCGGAACTACGAATATAATCACTTCGGCCGGACATTCATGTTCGGCGCCCGTTTCACGATGTAACCTCCACCGACTGGCGCTCCGCCGCGTGCGGGGCGCCATTTTTTTGGCTTCCTTGTTACGCCACAGCATTTTTGGAGATCACATGAGCCGCTGGAACGCACTCCTCGCCCTCACCGCGATTCCTATGCTCTCGGCCGCGCAAGCGCCCGCCGAGATAGTAAAGCCGATCCAGCCGTCGAAAATCATTCTGGTGGGCGATTCCACCACGGCTGTCTGGGGCGGCTGGGGACCGAGCTTTTGCGCCTATCATGTGTCGTCATTTCTCGCCTGCCTGAACCTGGCGCGGGGCGGACGCAGTTCGGGCAGCTATCGTGCAGAGGGGTCCTGGACTGTCGCGGTCAACGAAATGCGCGTCGCCGGTTATCAGAACGTCTGGGTGTTGATTCAGTTCGGGCACAATGACCAGCCTGGAAAGCCGGGGCGCTCGACCGATCTGCGCACCGAATTCCCTGCCAACATACGTCGTTACGTAGAGGAGGCGCGCGCGGCGGGCGCGAAGCCGGTATTGGTGACGCCGCTGACGCGCCGGTCCTTCAAAGATGGCAAGCTGGACAATGATCTGGCTCTCTGGGCCGAGGCGATCCGCAAGGTGGCGGCCGATATGCAGGTTCCGCTTCTGGATCTGAATGCGGAAAGTGCCGCAGCGGTGCAGGCCATGGGATCGACCGAGGCTGACCGCTTGGCCGAACTCCCGGAGAATGCCGACGTGGCCCCGCCGCCGGGTACGACCGAAGTCAATGACCGGCCGCTGGGGCCGCCCAAGCAGGCATTCGATCACACCCATCTCGGCGTCTCCGGCGCCAATTATTTCGCCACGATGGTAACGCTGGAGCTCTGGCGGTCGGTGCCGGAGCTCCGTCACTTCCTGCTGCAGTGACGTTCCCTTCCGTCGGCAGGCAGGCCCGGAGGCGGAGAGAAATAGCGCCTGACACCGGCGTCGATAGAGCGATGCCAATGAAGGGAAGAGCATGAGCAAGATTGTGCAATCGGCAAGACTGCTCCGGGCGGTCGGCTTCGCAGCCTTTCTGGCGGGTTGGTGCGGCAGCTGCCTGGGCGCTACGCAGCAGCTCGCCTTCCCCGGCGCCGAAGGGGCAGGCCGTTATGCGCTCGGCGGTCGGGGCGGGAGGGTCTACACCGTCACCAGCCTGGCTGATGCCGGATCGGGAACGCTGCGCGAAGCGATCGAGGCCAGCGGTCCGCGCACGATCGTGTTCGCCGTATCGGGCACGATACGGTTGCGCTCGCAACTGCGCATCCGCAATGGGCGCATCACGATTGCGGGCCAGTCCGCGCCCGGCGACGGCATCACGCTGCGCGACCATGTTCTGGAGGTACAGGCTGACGACGTGGTCATCCGCTACATCCGCGCGCGGCTCGGCGCGGAATCGAAAACGCAGGACGACGCGATCTGGATAAGCGGCGGTCATCGCATCATTCTCGACCATGTCTCTGCCAGCTGGTCGATTGACGAGACGCTTTCGGCATCGGCCAACTACAGGGAGTCGGATCAAGGTTATTATGACCTCACCGTCCAATGGTGCATCATCGCGGATTCGCTGCGTCACGCCGGCCATGTGAAGGGCGATCATGGCTATGGCAGTCTGATCCGCGGCGGGCGCGGTGCACTGGTGACCTTCCATCATAATCTTTGGGCAAACCACATCGCGCGCATGCCGCGGCCCGGCAATTATGACGGCCCCGCGATCGATCCCGTCGGGCCGAGCTTCGATTTCGTGAACAACGTCTTCTACAATTGGGGCGGGGATCATTCGGGATATGACGCGGACACAGCGACGCTATCGCGCTATAATTTCGTCAACAACAGCTACGTGCGAGGCCCCGACAGCAGCGGCGATGTCGCTTTCCTCGAAAGCAACACGCTCGCGCGGGCCTATTTCGCCGGAAACAGCATGAACGGCGAAATCCCCGCAGATCCATGGAGCCTGGTCAAGGGCGTCGAGGCTCCGGGGTATCGTCTTGCCGCGCCGGTGGAAGTGGTCCCCATCCGCAGCCAAACGGCGGCTGCGTCCTATGAAAATGTGCTTCGCGGGGCGGGCGCCTCGCTGGTCCGCGATGCGGTCGATCGCAAGATCGTGGAAGGGGTGCGAACCCGCACAGGGCGCATCATCGACGACGAAAAAGAGGATGGCGGATGGCCCGATCTCAAATCGACAGCTCCGCCGCGCGACAGCGACCATGACGGTATGCCGGACGCGTGGGAGGTAGCGCATCACCTTGACCCCAGTCGCAACGACGGCGCGCAGGATCGCGACGGCGACGGCTGGAGCAATCTGGAGGAGTATCTCGACGGCTTGGTGCCGCGCGATTAGCCAGCGCGCGGGCATTGATGCCCGCTTCTCGTCATGATACCGGTGTCATAAGTCCGACGGGAAGGCATCCGACCGCGGAAGAGGAGAGGAAGATGGTGCATGCCGGTCCCGGCATGAGCGAGCGTGGCATCCGGCGCGGCCGATCCGCCGATTATGGCCGGCGCGCGCTGCTGGGCGGCATGGTCTCACTGCTCGGCACGCCGCTCTGCGGCGCCACGATACCCGCCGAATGGGACGCAATCGTCGGCGGCAGCGGCGCGGATCGTTTTCCCACGCTCCGGCTGGCGCTCGAGAAAGCGCGCCTGGCTGATGGCCGGCCCTTCCGCATCAAGCTGTCCAAGGGGCTGTATCGCGAGAAGCTTTCGATCACGGCACCCAATGTCCTGATCGCCGGCGAGGGGGACGATTCGGTGCTGAGCTTCGACGCGGCCGCGGGCATGACGAGGCCGGACGGAGGACGCTGGGGCACCGGAGGTTCGGCCACGCTTACGGTTGCGGCGCCGGGGGTGGCATTGCGAAACCTCACCATCCGCAACGGCTTCGATTTCGTCACCCATCGGCGCATGCATGAAAGCGAAGGTTCGCAGGCGGTGGCGCTTGCGCTGGCGCGCGGCGTGGATCGGACCTGGGTCGATCGCTGTCGGATCGAGAGCTACCAGGATACGCTCTACGTCGAGGGGCGGGCGCTCTTCACGCAATGCCACATAGCCGGCGGCGTGGATTTCATCTTCGGCGGTGCTGCGGCCTGGTTCGATCGCTGCATCATCACGACCCGGTTCGTGCCCGACGCGCCGGCTCAGGGGTTCGTCGCGGCGCCGAGCACACCGCGTGATCAGCCCTTCGGCCTTACCTTCGCGGATTGCCGATTAGAGCGCGAGGCGGGCGTCGCCGACCGCTCGGCTTTTTTGGGGCGGCCCTGGCGCGCGAGCGGCAACATGGAGCTGCTCGGCGCCGCCACGTACCTGCGCTGCTGGATGGATGGCCATATCCGGCCCGAAGGCTGGAGCGCGATGGGGTATCGCGATCGGATCACCGGCGAGCAGCACATGCTCGAGCCAAAAGAGGCGCGTCTGACGGAGTGGGACAGTCGCGGCCCGGGGGCGGGCCCGCGATCCGCAAGTCGTCGTCTGCTTTCCGCGGCGGAGGCGGCGCATTTCACGCGCGCCAACGTGCTGTCCGGGTGGAGCCCAAGCTAAGCATTTGCATCAAATCGAAAAGAACAGGGAGAGGGAAATGAGATATGGAATCAAGACGCTGCTCGCCGCGCGCGGCAGCGTGTCCATGACGGCGCTGTTGCTTGCCGGGACAATGGGGTGCGCCAGCGCCTCGGCGCAGGCACTCACCGCGGCGGGGGCCGTGGCCGACAGCGTGCCGTCCAATTCCGCGTCTGCGCAGGTAACCGGTGTCTCAGCTGCTCATATCCAGTTGGCGGCAGCCGAACCGAGCGTCACGGGCGGCGCAGATTCGGGGACGCAGGAGATTGTGGTGCGGGGGCTGCGCCGTTCGATCCAGGAATCGCTCAACGACAAGCGCAGTTCGAACGTCATGATGGACGAGATCAATGCGCAGGACATTGCCGATTTCCCCGATTCCAACCTCGCGGAATCGCTGCAGCGTCTGCCCGGCGTCTCGATCGAGCGCGACAATGGCGAAGGCAGGACGATCACCGTCCGTGGCCTAAGCGGCGACTTCAACCGCACGCGCATCAACGGAATGGAAGCGCTCTCTACCGCCGGCTCGAATGATTCCGGCACCAGCCCGAACCGCTCACGCGCCTTCGATTATAATACGTTCGCTTCGGAGCTGTTCAGCTCGCTACGCGTGCAGAAGACTTCGTCGCCCAGCACCGAGGAGGGGTCCCTGGGCGCCACTATCGACCTCATCACCGGCAAGCCCTTTGATTATAAGGGAGCCAAGTTCGGCCTTTCGACGCAGGCGAGCTACAACGAGAATTCCAAGAAGGCCAATCCGCGTATCGCAGGTCTCGCCTCGTTCCGGTTCGGTGCCGACAAGCGGATGGGGCTGCTCGTTTCCGGCGCTTATAATCGGGAAACCAACATCATCGATTCCTATCAGCGCGCGGCGGGTCAGTCCGATTTTCTCTATCGCCAGAGCCAATTCGTCGGCGAGGGTGATCCGCAGCGCGCGGGTTTCGCCGCGCCGACGGGCACGGCTCTGCCGTATAAGAATCCGGAAGCGCTGGCGCTGCAGACCGGATCGAATCCGGCGGCTTATGCGAAGCTCTACCCCGGCCCTCCCTACAACACGTCAGGCCGGTTCGACGATTCCCAGGTACGCATTCCCGCCCTGCCCACGCTCAATCATCAGATCGTGCGCAACCAGCGACTCGGCCTGACGGGCGCCTATCAATGGCAGATATCGTCGAGGACGCTGCTGACCGTGGACGGTCTCTATTCGCGCTTCCACAACGTCAGCGAGAATGATCAGCTCTCGCCCGTCGGCCTCAACCGCAACAACACCAATGTGACGTACAACAACGCCTCGGGCCGGCTTGCTCCGGCGACGGCGCGCGCGGCCTATCCCGGCCTCTGCACGCCGTCCGCAGGCAGTGACATCGCGGTGGCGCAGGATTGCGGCTTGGCGACCTATGGGACCACGCCTGCCTTCAAGACGGCATTGGATTCCAAGGGCAATATGGTGGCCTCTGTCCTTGGCAATGCTGCGATCACGCCCGGTGGAACCACCCCGTCCAATGCCAACATCTTCAGCACGAATCCCTACAATCTCGACCCATACGATTATTACAACAATCCCAACTCCGTCGGATACATACCGTCCAGCAACGGGTTGGCTTATCGGGGGGCGCTGATCGGACGTCCGGCGGTCAAGGTGCTTGATGCCAACGTCACAAACGGCCTTGCCGACTATCTGGTGCTCGGCAACGTCGATTCCCGTTCGGCGGCCGATTATAGCGCTTATACGACCACCTTCTGGCAGGGCACGGCCCGTATCGACCAGGAATTCACCGACAATTTCAAGATGTCGGTCCAATATGGCCGGTCCAAGTCGGTCAACAGCAATACCGGCCTGTTGGTCGAATATAACCGCATGGATTCACCGCAGCCCTTGACCTACGACGCGCGCGGCAGCAGCCCCATGCCGCTGCTTGATTTCGGATTCGACGTCGCCAATCCCGCCAATTGGGACACGGTGAAGGGTTTCTCGGCGATGCGCCATTATGAGCGTCTCGTTAGAAACACCTACAATGGCGGCAGCGTAGACTTCGATTGGGGGGCCGCCGAAGGCTTCAACCTGAAGTTCGGCGGCGTGATCAAGCGCTATGATTTCTACACGCAGCAGGGGGAACGGAACACCGACACGCTCAATCCCACGCTCGAGGAAGCCGGCTCGACCGTGGCCGCGACCAGCAAGCTGGTGGAGTTCGGTCGCGGGCTCAATGCGCCGAAGGGAACGGTCGACAAGTTCCTGGTTCCCAGCATCGATGCTTTCAACAACCTTGTCGGCTTTGAATGCGACTGCATCAACAAATGGGGCGATTGGCGGCTCACGACGAAGCGTAACGGAGGCCAGAACTCCTATGGCGTGACGGAGAACGATAAAGCCGGTTATCTCGAGGTCGACTTCAAGACCGAGATTTTCGGTCACACGTTCCGCGGCAATGCCGGCACGCGCATCGCGGCCACCTCTGTGGATTCGCACGGCACGTCGCAGGCGGGACGGCCGATCGTCGGCACAAACAACTATACCGATTTCCTGCCTTCGATGAACCTTATCTACGAGCCGCGGCACGATCTGCTCGTGCGCTTCAGCGCGGCAAAGGTGATGGCGCGGCCGCTATTGGGCAATCTGGCGCCGACGATCACGTCGATCTCGGTGCCCAGCAACGGCGACACGACCGGCGCCAGCTTCACGATCGGCAATCCCAAGCTGAGTCCGTTCCGCGCGACCAACCTCGACGCAAGCGTGGAATGGTATTTCAATCGCAGCAGCCTGATTTCGATCGCGGGCTTCTCCAAGAAGATTTCAAGCTTCCCGCAGACCGTGCTCTTCTCCGCACCGCTGTCGCAGTTCGTGGATGCCGATACGATCGCGGCAATCCGCGCCCAGTTCACCAACACGAACCAGGTGGCCTATATCGACACTGACCGGCCGTTCACCGCGCGTCAGTATCGCGATGCGCCGGGCGGGTGGCTGCGCGGGATCGAGGTGAGCTATCAGCAGAATTTCACGTTCCTGCCGGGGCTGCTGAAGAACACCGGCGCGCTCATCAACTACACGTACATCAAGTCGAAGCTGAACTATATCCTCGACCCTGGGACGGCGACCAAGCCGCAAACGACCGGCGTCGGACCGTTCCTGGGCGTGTCGCCGCAGGCACTCAACGCGACTCTGTTCTATGAAGACAGCAGGGTGCGCGCGCGTGTCACTGTGGCGCAGCGCAAGGGGTATAGCACGACCTATCCGATTGCCGCCGGATCGTGCGGTCCGGGACTTACCACGGTGGGTTCGGCGACGGTGGAAAGCGTCGGCTGCGACAGTCCGCTGATCAATGATTTCGTGTTCAGCAAGGGTACGACCAACGTCGACGCGTCGATCAACATCAACATCACGAGTAACTTTGCGGTTACGTTCGAGGGGCTGAACCTCACCAACCAGCTCACTGACCGTTATGCCTATCAGGGGCAGAATGCGACGACGCTCTACGGCAGTTCGGGTCGGGTCTATCGCGCGGGCGCGCGCGTGACCTTCTGATGGAGCGGTCGGACGAGGATGAGGGGGCGGTCGAGCCGGAAGGCCGCTCGCGCGTTCATCTCTCGCCCAGATTGACGCGTCGCCAGCTCATTTCGGGGGGAGCCGCCGCCGTAGCGGCGGCTCCGCTCGCCGCGCAGCCGGAGCTCCCTTACGGCCCGGCGCCACTGGCGGGCAGGCTACGCGCCCAAAAGGGCGACGATAGCGGGCGCATCGTCCCCGCGCCGCCGCCGGGCTATTGGCCATATTCGGGCGTGAGCGGCCCCGGACACCCAGCGGGGCCTGGCAGTGACAGCGGCGGCTGGACCTCGGGCTTGCCCGACGTGCGCTACAAAGGGCCCGCGCCCCGGACTTATCCAACCGCTCCGTGGGGCAATGCGGATTCGGGTTCGGCGGTCAAGGCGGGGCTGCTTCCGCGGATCCGCCCGATGCTCGACGTCCATATTCGCGACACGATCGTCTGCCTCGGCGGAGACGGCAATTATTACCTGACCGGCTCGACCGGCGACAATATCTGGGCGACGAACGACGGCGTCGAGTTGTGGCGTTCGAAAGACTTGAAGAACTGGACCTACCTCGGCTTGATCTGGTCGATCGAGCACGACGGCACGTGGGAGAAGGCCTGGCGGATGCGTGCGGGCGTGCCGTTCCGCGCCTTGTGGGCGCCTGAAATCCACTTCATCCGCGGCAATTACTATATCTGCCACTCGATGAGCCGGGCCGGACTTGCGATCCTGAAGAGCAGCACCGGCCGCCCCGAAGGGCCCTATGTCCATGCCTTCTCGCCCGGCGCGCCGCTGCGTCACGGCATCGATGCAACGCTGTTCGAGGATGACGACGGTTCGGTCTGGTTCACCTACGGCTCGGCCGACGAGATCGTGCGGCTAAAGGATGATCTGAGCGGCTATGCCGGCGAATGGAGGCCGATGACGGCGATCGCCTATGACCTCGATCCGCATCACCATCGGACACAATGTGCCGATAAGGGCTATCGGCATTTCGGTTATGAGGGTGCGACGATGTTCAAGCGCAACGGCGTCTATTATCTGGGCGTCGTCGATCGTTATGAGGAGCGCTATTCCTGCGCGGTCTGGATGTCGGATAAGGTGACGGGGCCGTGGCAGTACCGCCATGAGGGCGCGCCATGCTGCGGTGGAGGTAATTTCCTGCGCGACCGCGAGGGGCGGTGGTGGCAGACCTTCTTCGGCAATGATGAAGCCAGCCCGTTCCGCGAAAAGCCCGGCCTGGTGCGGATCGACTTCGATGCCGTCGGGCGGGTGAAGGTCGCAGCCGATCAGCCTTTCGCGACAGCCTAGGAGCAGACATGGACGCCACCAGACGCGATGCCTTCCGCCTGGCGCTGGCCGGCGGCACCGCCGCCGCGCTGAGCGGGATGACGGAGGCCGCAACCGCCCCTGGTTCGCCGACGCCTGCGCAAAGCTGGCGGCGGGGCTTCGATAATCAGCGCATCGCGGATCTGGGCGATGGCCGCTTCCTCAATCCGCTGATCGCAGGCGACCATCCCGACCCCGCCATCCTCAAGGACGGCGCGGATTATTACATGACCTTCTCGAGCTTCGATTCTTATCCGGGCCTGACCATCTGGCATTCGCGCGATCTGGTGAACTGGCAACCGCGCGGGGCCGCGCTGTCGAGGAACATCGGTTCGGTGTGGGCGGTATCGCTCGCCAAGCATCGGGGCCGTTATTTCATCTACATCCCTACAAAATCGGAGCCCAATTCGATCTGGGTAATCTGGGCGGACCATATCGACGGCCCGTGGAGCGATCCGATCGATCTGAAGATGCCCAACCATATCGACCCATGCCACGCGGTGGGGGAGGATGGATCGCGCTGGCTGTTCCTGTCGGGGGGCGACCGCATCCGCCTGGCCGACGACGGCCTGTCCACGATCGGTCAGGTCGAGCATGTCTATGACCCCTGGCATTATCCGCCCGAATGGGATGTGGAGAGCTTCTCGCCGGAAGGGCCGAAGATCGCGCATCACGGCAGCTATTTCTATCTGATCACCGCAGTTGGCGGCACCGCCGGCCCGCCCACCGGCCATATGGTGATTGCGGCGCGCTCACGCTCCATCGACGGCCCGTGGGAGCAATGCCCCGCGAATCCGCTGGTGCGTACCCGCAGCGAGGGCGAACAATGGTGGTCGCGCGGCCACGCCTCGCTGGTCGAAGGACCGGACGGCGGCTGGTGGGCGGTTTATCACGGTTATGAGAACGGCTTTTGGACGTTGGGCCGCCAGGCTCTGCTCGATCCAGTCGAATGGACGCCTGATGGCTGGTTCAGGATGATGGGCGGCGATCTGTCACGCCCGCTCGCCAAACCAAAAGGCGGGGAGGCACTGGCGCACGGCCAGGCCCTGTCCGACGATTTCCACACGCTTGCGCTCGGGCGGAAATGGAATTTCTTCAAACCTGGCCCGGCCGAGCTGGAGCGCACACGGATCGCGGATGGCGGGCTGGTGCTCAGGGCGAGCGGAGTCGCGCCGCATGACAGCTCGCCCTTGCTGCTGATTGCGGGCGACCCGGCTTACGAAATCGAATGCGATATCGAGATCGCGCCCGGCTGCACCGCAGGTCTGGTCCTTTTCTATGACGAGAAGCTTTATTGCGGGCTCGGGTTCGACCGGAAGCGCTTCGTCACGCACCAATATGGAATGGAGCGCGGACGGCCGGTCAGCCCTTATGGCGGCCGCCTCAAGATGCGGATCGCCAATAAGCGCCACATTGTCGCGATCCATACGAGCGGAGACGATGGCCGGACCTGGCAACGCTTCGATCGCGGCATGGAAGTGTCCGGCTATCATCACAATGTGCGCGGCGGCTTCCTAATGCTTCGGCCCGGCCTGTATGCTGCCGGCGAGGGTGAAGCGCATTTCCGGGCTTTCCGCTATCGCGCCCTTTGAAGAGGCCGGCACGGATATGCTGATCGATCGACGCGCGGTTCTGGTGGGCGCGCTAGCTTTGATTGCCGCTGCCCCACCCCGGGACGCCGCTGTCCGCGCCGAACTCGACGAAGCGGCAAAGCTGCCGCCAACCGAAAGGCTGGCGCGGTTGCGACGGATCGATCCGCGCGGTCTGGATACTCCGATCGCGCTCGATGTCTCCGCAGCGTTGCGCGGCGCGGAGCTCGAAGCCGCCATCATTGGCGCGACGGATATCCAGGCGCGCTACGCGCTTCTCCTGCGGTTGCAGAGCGGGACCGACACGACGCCCGCCGAAGCGCATGCTTTCGCGCTCGATCGTGCGCGGCTGCTCACCGCGCGGACGGCGCGGCTGTTGCGCGATGAAGGTCTAGTCGACGGCAGCGTTGCGGAACGGCTGCGCCAGCTCACGCGCGATCCGCGCTACCTCTATTCCGACGACGATGCCGGGCGCGACCGAGCGGTGGTGGACATGAATCGCTGGCTTGACGCCGCCCGCGCCCGCTTGCCCCAACAATTCGGCATGATTCCCCCCGCGGTCGATCGCGTGTCGGTACGGCGAATGAGCTCGGCGGATGAGGCGGCAGGAAAGGCCGGGTACCGCACGATTCCAAGCTATGACGGCAGCACGCCTGGTGCATATTTCGTCGATCTGCATGACATCGGCCGCCGCCCAAGTTGGACGTTGCCGAGTGTGGTGCATCACGAGACGTTGCCCGGGCATTTGCTTCAATTGCCGCTGCAGGATCGCGCCGCTCCCCATCCGCTGCGTCTGCGCGCCGCCGCCGGGTTCGTGGAGGGCTGGGGCATCTATGCCGAGCAATTGGCGGCTGAGGCGGGAGCCTATGCGCAGGATCGGCGAGCCGAGATAGGGTATCTGCAATGGCTGCTGTTCCGGCTCGGTCGCGCGATGGTGGACGTTGGCATCAACGCCTTTGGTTGGACTGACGCTGCGGCATTGGCGTTTTTGCGCGATTTACAGGGCGATCCGGTCATCTTCGCCTCGTTCGAGAAAGATGTCGCCCGTGTCCACACCGAACCTGGCAGTTATGTGGCGCACGTCCTCAACTGGCTCGGGTTCGAGCAGCTGGTTGCGCGCCGCAGGAGCGGTGATGCGCGGCGCGTCCATGACCGGCTGCTAGCTCACGGCGCCGCGCCCTTGGTGCTGCTCGCGCCGCTGCTAGCGCCTTAGCGGTACAATATTGTTGAGCTGGGTGACCTCGATCTGATCGCCGTCGAGCCGCACATGCACGCGGGCATTTGCCGGCAGCACCGCTTTGGTGCGGAGCACCACATCCACCGTCCGTGGCCGCAAGTCGTTCGGGGCTGCGAGCGGCGGGACTGGCGCTTCCGCCAATAGCGTGCCGGCGGCATCCTCAAGCGTGACCACGCCTCTCCCCGTGCCCATCGCCCCGAGACTATGCACCGTGACGCGAACCGTCTGCCCGCGCACGAGCACATCGTCCGGTCCGATGCCCAGATCGCGACGCTGTTCGGGCGGGGTGCCTGGCTGGGTCAGGCTGAAGTCGTAGGTCGTCGTGGCATGTGGGGCGAAGCTGACGACGGTCGATACGCTGCGCTCCAACGCAATGTCGCTGATCTGCGGTGTCGCGTCGTCCGCCGTCCGCGTCACATGCCAGCGTCCGGCGGCGACGTTCCAGGCGGTCATGGTCGCTGTCTGGAGCTGACCGCTCATATTGTAGCCGATGACCTTGAAGTGATCGCGGGTGGCGCCGGGCAGGAGGATGGCAACTTGCTCGGCCGCGCCGTCCTTGTCGAACCGCCACGAGACCGTGTTTCCCGGATAGGTCTGGTTGCGCTTGAGCGCGATTCCACCCAGCCGCTCGCGCTGGAGGATTTCATTGGGCTGCTCGACCCGATCGGACCACCAATGACCTTCGGTATACATGTACATGTGGCGAAGTTTGTCCTGGATCGCATCACCATGCAGCGCCTCGATCGATCTGGTGTCGCCGCTCGCATTCCAGGCGGCATATTGGCCGAAATCGCCTTTGGGAGGCTTGGCGGCAATCAGCGCCGCGAGCCCGGGATCGGCTTTCGTCAAGGCCGCTTCATTCTCGTTGATCTCGGCGACCACACCAGCACCGCTCGACGCTATCCGGCTCTCGATCGGGCGCAGATATTTGGCATCGCCGGTGAAGCGGAAAGCCGCCCAGGCGGGTTGCAACGGCGTGGTGACCCCGCCGCCATCGCCGGCGCGCTCGGCATCGGTGCGCCAGTTGATCTCGTTGGGATAGGTCCATCTGCCATCGGCGGCTTGCCTGCCATGCGCCATCCAGCCATCGATCACGCCTGTCACGAGCCCGCGCGCGGTCGGATTGCCGTTATACAGGCCTAGCAGGATGGGCGCATGCATCACGGTGAAGCTGTAGGGCTTCTGCCACTCCCACGGTCCTTCGCGATAGACGATCCGCCCGCCATACCAGTTTGACGAAAAGTGCATGTGGCCGGCGGGATTGACCGTGACGATGCTGGTGAGCGCCTTCACCGTCGCCATCAGTCGCTCGATCGATTTCGGCTCGCCCCAATTGAGGTAGAGCCGCTCGGCGTCGCTGTTGAGCCCTTCCTCGTAAGCATGGAGCTCGTCGGTCGTGATATAGCCGAGGCCGTTCACGCGCATCCCGTTCTTATAGACTGCGTCCGACAACGCCTTGAGCGAGGCATTGATCTTGTCCGGCTCGACCCCCATCAGCGCCAAGCCTGGCCATTGCTCGGTCAGATCGACATCGTCTGAAATGCCGCCGCCGAAGTCGCCGTAAGGGACCTGGCGCTTGTCGATCCACCAATCGACGAACTGCCTGACCAGCTTGAGATCCTCAAGCTGACGGAAGGCCCAGAGGGGCACGCCCTGGGGCGGCTGTGGTTCGGGCATATTAGGTGCGGATTGGGCGTTATAGCTGATATCCTGCCAATAGAGCCGGCCCTGAAGATTGTCGGGATCGACGCGCAGCAGATCGCTGATGTCCGCATAAAGCCGTCGGTAGAGCGCCTCGCGCTTCGAGGCGGTATGTTCCTCGACCAGGAAGCCCCAATTGTCCTTCACCTGGTTGAAGCGATCGGCGATATGCTCGGCCTTGGCTGCCTCGCGATCCTTGAACACCAGACGGATCTTCATTCCGTCCACCGCTTTGGCGCCAAAATCGGGCGCGGCCGATGCGATGCTGAGGTAAAGCGGATCCGCGGTCAGGATGCGGTCGCGCAGATCGAGCCAAAGCTTGCGCGCCTCATGCGGGCGCACCGAAACCTGGACGTCGATCATATCGCGCTGCGGCCAGATCGGATCCTTGACGCGGATATCGAGCGGGATCAGCCCGTCCTTGCCGGGCGACACGTCCATTGCCGGGATGTCGATCGCGAGCCCGTCAAGTCCGTCGTGGACATTCTCCCATCCATAATTCCAGGCGCGCGCCAGCGGCTCGGCGGGGAGCGCGTCGCCATAGCCTGACGGGATCAGGATATGGACGATCGGCGCTTCCCTGGCTTGCTCGACGCGCTTTCTGGTGCTCGCGGCATCGCCTGCGCCCGCCGCCGCCCTGCCCCCGCTCGAGGGCATGGCGAGGACAGTGGTCCGCTCCTCGGGCGGATAGCGTCCGTCAATGAAGCGCACCAGATCGGCCAATTGCGGTCGCGCCGGCGCAGCATCGGCATGGATCGTGTAGTCGAGCTTGAAGGTGCCCTTGGGCTCAGTGCCAGGCGTCACGTCGTAAGCCCAGATTTCCTGGATCGGCGTTTCCTGCGCAATATTGGTGAAACGGATCGCGCCGCCCGTCTTCGCGCTGAACTGATCGAGTGTGCGGACCACGCCCTGTGGGCGCCTGGCGAGCGGCACGTAACTCTTGCCGTCTGCGGCATAGCTCAGCGTGCCAAAAGCAGCACCCCGCAGCTCGATCCGGTTGAAGCGTTCGTCAGCGGGAATGGTCAGGTCGTAATTCTTGCCGCCTTCGACATAGGTGTTCCAGTCAGGCAGTTCGAAATAATCGTCGCGGCCGGGAAGGCGCGAGCGATTGTAGACGCCGGGCCAGGTCGTCTCCTCAATCCCGTCTATGCCCTTGCGCATCTCCTCCTTGAGATCGCGCGCGTCGGCGAATTCGATCTTTCGGATGCGAGTCTCCGGCGCCTCGAGCAGCGGCGGCGACATCCGGTCCCAACCGTAGCGGTGCAGCCAGGCCGTGCGATCGGCGACGTTGTCGATCGGCGCAGGCGAGGCGGCGGGTTCGGCAAGGCTGGAGAGTGCGGCCACGTCGGACGCGGCCAGCATATGGTCGTAAATGCGGATCTCATCGAGATCGCTGCCACGCATGAAGTTGTAACGGCTTTGCACCTGATGGGGCGAAATGACGCGGCCGGCCAAGCCAAACTGGTCGAGCCCGGTGTCAAGATCCGCGACCTGGTCCTTGCGTGCGACCTCCTTGCCGTCGACGTAAAGCCGCACGCCCACGGCCTCGTCCCAGGCAAACGCCACATGATGCCAGCCATCCGGGGCGGGGGGCGTATCGAGCTTGAACGATACGCGCACACGGGCGAGATTCGTGTCGGTTACGAAGGCGTCGAAGCCGTGGCCATTCCAGTCTATCCGCAGGAAGGCCATGTCCCAACTCGTATGGTCGGCGAAACCGACCCGGAAGATCACGAACGGCGCAACGCCGACCGGTGTGTGCGATCGCCAGAAGAAAGACAGCGTGCCGCGTCGGCCATAGATGTTCCCTGGCGCGTTCCAGGCGACCACGCCGTCATCTTGCCAGCGGATCGCGCTGCCGCTCCTGCCGTCGGGAACGAGTCCGACCTTGCTCAGGAAATTGGGCTGGGGATCGCCGCCTGCCTTGTCGGCGTCGAGGCCGTTATCGGCCGAAACGCGGAACAGCAGCCCGTCATTGCGAGGTGCGGCGGTGACCGGGAGGGGATTCAGCAAACCGCAGGCAAGCGCGAAGAGCGCGGATCCCACCAGCCTGTCGCGCCTCATATCCTCTCCTTCGCGCAATTCGCGTTTATGACACCGGTATCATATCAGGTCATTACCCCACGGCAAGGCAGTCCCACGGGAGCATGTCCGGCGGCGGTTGGTTCGCGGGTCATGTACAAGGATTCTCGCATTCGCGGGCCGGAAGCGGCGTAGCAACTGAAAGCAGGCCGGCATCGCGAAGTTCGGCCCAGAATTCCAGCGGGATCGGGGAACGTAGGAGCTCGACCGTCTCGGCCACGCGGGCGGCGCTTCCGATTCCGGGAAGGACCGATGCGACCGCGGGATGGCCGAGCGGGAACTGCAGCGCGGCAGCAGCGATCGCTACGCCGTAGCGATCGCAGAGCGTTTCGATCCTCCGCACGCGATCGAGGATGTGCCGAGGCGCTTCGCCATAATCGTAGCGGAGCGCTCCGGACCGCCGCGTGCCGCCGGCGAGCAAACCGCTATTATACGGTCCTCCTGCGATGACGGCGGTTCCGGTTTTGATGCAACGATCCAGCAGACCCACGCTCTGCTGTTCGAGGAGCGTATAGCGTCCGGCGAGCAGGATGCAGTCGAGCTCGGTCTCATCCAGTATCTGGTGGCAGACGGCCGTTTCGTTCACGCCGAGCCCGAAAGCGCGGATGTCGCCGACCCGCTTGAGTTCCGACAATGCTCGGAAACCGCCATGGAGAAGCTGTCGCAGATAGCGCGGATGGTCGGGGCCGTGCGCGAACGCGCCGATGTCATGGACGAGGAGGATGTCGATACGTGCCAGCCCAAGCCTCTGGAGGCTGGCCTCGTGCGACCGCATCACGCCATCGTAGCTGTAGTCGAATTCCGGCTTGAACGGCATCGCGCTATGGAAGCCGTTGCGAGGCTGCGAGGTGTCGATGGCCGCATCCGGGATGAGCAGCCGGCCGACCTTGGTCGAAACGATCGCCCGCCCGCATCCCGGCCTACGCAGCGCATCCCCTAGCCGACGTTCCGCCAGCCCGAAGCCATAATAAGGCGCGACATCGAAATATGTGGCGGTTTCGGCCAGAGCCGCGTCGACCAATCGATCGGCGTCAGCCTGCGTCATCTGCCGGCCACGATCGCCGAGATTGCTGCAGCCGATACCGAGCCGCGGCAGTTCGATGGCGGTGCGGCCCGGCATGCGGGATCCGATCTTCGCGCCGACCGTCATGCCCAATATGGCAACCAGTCGCGGCGCAAACGCGTGAGCGCCTCAAGGTAGAAATAGTCGCCCCAGATGCAGCATTCGTCGACGCCGACGCCGTTCGGCCAATGATAGACGCCATGCGCCAGGATGCCGTTCGAACCCGTCACCGGCGCGAGATAGGAGCGATCGAGTTCGGTCAGCATGCGCGTGGCGACGGTTGCATAGCGCATACGGCCAGGATCCGAGACCGGGAGCGATCCGGCGAGTTCGAGCAGCCCGCATGCCGCAATCGCGGCCGCCGAGCTGTCGCGCATATCCTCATCGCCGGTGAAGATCAGGTCCCAGCAGCAGATCCCGTCGCTCGGGAGCCGCTCGATCAGGTAATCGGCGAGTTGTCCGGCGAGCGTCAGATAAGCCGGATCGTCCGTATGACGGAATGCGAGCGCGAAACCGTAAATGCCCCACGCCTGACCCCGCGACCAGCAGCTCTCGTCGGAGAAACCCTGATGCGTCGAACCGAAGCGCGGAGCACCGGTTTCGGTGTCCATGTAGAAGGTATGGAAGGTCGAACGGTCTGGCCGCACGAGATAATGCGCGGCCTGGGCGATGTGCGCGGAAGCGGCGCCAGCATAGTCGGCGTCCCCGGTTTCGGCCGCCGCCCACCAAAGCAGGGGCAAATTGAGATTGCAGTCGATGATCATGCGCCCCCGCTGCGCGGGATCGCTCATGTCGCCCCAGGCTTGAATCACCATCGCGATCGGATCGTATCTCGACAGGAGCAGCGCGGCGGCATCGAGCGCAGCCGTTCGCGCACGCTGGTCGCTCGTCAGACGCCACGCCGTCGTGCAGGAAAGCGTGTAAAGGAAACCGAGATCGTGATGATCGACGGCGATCCGGCGATCCACTCTGTCGGCAAAGCTTTCGATCTGACGGGCAGCGGCGCGCCTGTGGCGTGGCTCGCCCCGCAACTGCCAGGCAAGCCAGAGCATTCCGGTCCAGAAGCCGTTGGTCCATTCGACGTTGCCGATCGCGGGATACACGCCGTCTTTGCTGGAGGGCGCGGGCCAGGTATCCTGAAAGTCGGGCATGGCGCGATCAAGCCGCGCGATTGCGCGGTCGATCATCGCATCGGCTTGCGACCTTTCGAGCAGGATAGTGTCAGGAAAAATCGTCGCCATCTTTGTCCTCTTCAGATTTCGGTGGCGCCAGCGGTCCGGAGCATTCGCTGCGCCGTCGTACCGCGCGCACGCCCGACCTCGGGCGGTGTCGGAGACAATGTGAAGAACGACAGCAGCCAAAAGACGAAGGCGAAGGCGGCGATCGCGAAGTAGGTCGGCTGGAAACCGATATGGTCGTAGAGCGCGCCCGCGACAGGCGAGAGCAAGGCTAGCCCGAGCGAATGGCCGAAACTGAACCCGACCAGATAGACGGTCGAGGCGACCCGCGCCTCGAAATGATGCGCGATGTATCGGAACACGGATACGAGCAGGATCGGCAGCTCGATCGAGTGCAGCATCTTGCACATCGAGATGGTGACGGGTCCGATCGCCAGACCCGACGCCGCGATGCGCGCGATCATGATGCCGCTCGCGATCAGCAGGCCGCGCGTCGCGCCTGTGCGTCGGACGATCAGGGGTGCCACGAACATCATGCCCGCCTCGACGAAAATCTGCGTCGAGTTGAGATAGCCGAACATGGCATTGCCCATCGCGCGCGTCGGGAACAGCGAGGAGAAGTAGAAGGGGAATTGCTGGTCGTAGACTAGATAGAGGTCGGTCACGCCAAGGATGAGCACCATGAAGCCCCAGAATCGCTTCATGCTGAGAACCGCGATTGAGTCGCTTGGACGCAGCGACGCGTGAGGGCGCGCGCCGGCTGCCGGCGGGCCGGTCCGCGCGGCCAATATGAGCGGCAGGAGCAGCAGGCCGGCCGCCGACGCCATGAAGAAGTTGATGCGCGGATCCAGATTGTAGAGCCGGCCCGAAAAGAGGGCAGCCGACGCGAAACCGAGCGACCCCCACAAGCGTGCCCGGCTATATTCGAAGCCGTCTCTCCGGCTGATCCGGTCGACATAGGATTCGATCGCGTAACTTCCCGCGACGAACGTGACCCCGATATAGGCGCCCCCGACGATCGCGCCCGCCATGACGTTCGCCTTGAGCAATGGACCGTAGATGAAGCTGAAGAAGAAGCCGGCCAGCATGACCAGGAGCGCAATCGCCGCGGGCACGGCGCGCCGGAAGCCCATGCGATCGGAGAGATAGCCGTAGACCGGCTGACTGATCATCGCGGCAATGAAATTGGCGGAGAATACGGTGCCGACCTGCACGCCGGTCAGACCGAGCGTCTGCGTCAGCCAAATCGAGAGCAGCGAGATCGAGGCCGCCTGCGCGAAGAAGAAGCAGAAGACGTATGCGCTCAGCAGCACATAATTGCGGCGGCCTGCCAAGCTGATCATCCGTCCCCTCGCGCCGCATCTCAACGGCTTTTTGTGATCGATACCAGATCATGCGCCAGACCGGCCCGCGAAGCAAGAGGAGCGAATCTTCGGGCGGATCGCCGTGTCGGACTATCCGCGCTTGCGCTGCTCCTTTGGTGCCGGTCCGATCGAGGCGCGCTCGATCAACTCCAGCTCGGCGTGGCGATGGATTATCGATGCGGCTTCGCCTTCGCGCCGCCGGCGCAGCCCTTCCAGCGCGAGCAGGATCGCCTGCGCAGCCATGTCGGCGATCGGCTGATGAATGGTCGCGAGCTCCGGCCAGACCGCCGTTGCCACGGGGGTGTCGTCGAAGCCGGCGACGTTGACCTGCCCTGGTATGGCCAGGTCAAGGCCGTGAGCAACCGCAAGGATGGCGGTCGCCATGTCGTCGTTGCTGGCGAAGATTGCGGTGGGCCGGGCATCGCCCTCCAGAAGCTTGCGTCCCGCCTCGAGGCCGCCGCGATAGGTATAGTCGCCATCGACCACCCATTCCGGCCGCACCTCGATATCCGCGTCACGCATGGCGGCCCGGAATCCCTCTTCGCGGCGTTGGGCGGTGGAATGGTTCATGTCGCCGCGCACGAAGGCGATGTCGCGATGGCCGAGCGCGATGAGGCGCTCGGTCATCATGACTGCACCCTTATAATCGTCGACGAGGACCGCCGACGTGTCCGAACGCGGCTTGGCGGTCGTGAAGGCAACCGCCGTCACGCCGCGCTTCCGCAGCATCTTGAGGATGTCCTCGTCATCGCAAAGCGGGGGCGGCAGGATCAGCGCCTCGACCCCATGGTCGACCAGCTTGCGCACTGCCGCCAGGTGCGTGGGGTGGGTCGCGGTCGGCTCTACAAGGAGCTGATAGCCCAGTTTCCCGGCCTCGAGGAAAGCGCCCATCAGGAAGGCGCTCAGGTTTGACGAATTGGGGTTGGAATAGAGCAGCCCGATCTGCAGATTGCCGCTCCGCGCCGCCCGCGCCGCGAGGTTGGGCTTGTATCCGAGCGCGCGGACGGACGCCATCACGCGCTCGCGCATCTCCGCGCTGACATGGTGCCGCTGGTTCACGACGCGCGAGGCGGTCATCGAGGATACGCCGGCATGCTTCGCCACGTCATGTATCGTCACCGCCTGCCGGCGGCCGTTGCCGCCGTCCTTCGCCGGCACCTGCTTTTCGCGCTTCATCGCACCCCCGGTTTTGGTCGTCTCATCGTAGCGGACGGGAACGCGTAGGACGAGTCGCCGTCTTGGCCAAAGAACTTCCGACGCGGGCACGTTGCATCAGGCGCCGAAACTGCTATCCGAGGTATCGATAACATTACGATCGTGCCCGAGAGGGTGATCCTGAGAGGCGATCATGTTTGAGAAGGTTTATTACGCGACGCATCCTGAGATGATGGGGTGCGTGAGCAATGCGGAGTTGCGCGAGCGGTATCTGATTTCGGAAGTGTTCCGGGAGGGGGCGTGCGTGTTGAATTACACG
>Ga0209148_1000748_pt1 | contig 24970 bp, 23 predicted proteins | sample AraplaCol_mMF_r2_2_FD_184288 | JGI IMG/M metagenome (GOLD analysis project Ga0209148, IMG submission 184288) | Arabidopsis root microbial communities from North Carolina, USA - plate scrape CL_Col_mMF_r2 (SPAdes) (version 2) | ecosystem: Host-associated > Plants > Roots > Endosphere | place... | reverse complement strand
GATGCCGCCCCGCGCTCGATGAACGCCTGGATTTCGTTCGTGATGTGCGGAATCACCTGCACGGTCTTGCCGAGATAGTCGCCGCGGCGTTCCTTGCGGATCACCGATTCGTAGATCTGGCCGGTCGTGAAGTTGTTGGCCTTGCGCATCTTCGTGCTGATGAAGCGCTCATAGTGGCCGAGGTCGAGGTCGGTCTCCGCTCCGTCTTCCGTCACGAACACTTCGCCGTGCTGGAACGGGCTCATCGTGCCGGGGTCGACGTTGATGTAGGGATCGAGTTTGAGGAGGGTGACTTTCAGACCGCGCGATTCGAGGATCGCGGCGAGGGAGGCGGCGGCAATACCCTTGCCGAGGGAAGAAACTACGCCGCCGGTGACGAAAACATATTTGGTCATCGCTGAATGCTCGCGGGAAAAACGGATTATACCGTAAAGCCCGCCCTTCTCTCAGCAATTGACGCGATGATCCTGCCCTTTCGCGCTGTGCCGCGCCAACCGTGCGCGCCGGGGCGAACCGGCCGGCCGGTCGGTGCAACCGCGCACGCCGGCGCGGTGCACCGGACCGATGCGTCAGGCGCTTTTCGCGAGCGCCGCACTGTCGCGCGGCACGCCACCCTCCGCCATCTTCAGCGAACTCAGCATCCGCTGCAATGCGCGGGCCGTCTCGATCGGCCGCTCCATCGGGAACAGGTGGCTGCCCTCGAGCCATTCGATGCGCCCGCGCGCCGCGCGACGCGTCGCATCGAGCCCGACCTGCCGCACTTCGCGCGAGCGCGTGCCGGCGAGAAAGCCGAGCGGCACCGGCGCGCCGTGTGCGAGCCGCGGGCCGAGCGTATGCGGCAGCGTCCGGTAGATCAGGTATTCGACCTGCCGGTCGAACGCGAGCACGCGTTCGCCGTCGGCGCCCGCCTGCGGAATGCCGTAGTCGATGTAGTCGGACAGCATCCGCTCGTCCCAGCGCGCGAACGCGGGTTTCTCGTGAAAGTGCCGCCAGGCTTCGTCGCGGCTCACCCAGCGCGTACGCCGGTTGCGCGTCGCGGCCGCCGGCGACAGCCGCTCGTCGAGCCCCGCCCACTGGCTCGCGCGCAATGCGCCGGCGCGCCATCCCGCGATGATCGGCGAATCGATCATCACCACGCCGCGCACCCAGTGCGGCTTCTTCAGCGCAGCCATCAGCGACAGGTAGCCGCCGAGCGAATGGCCGACGAGCCAGACCGGGCGCTCGTAGCGGCTGCCGATGTCGTCGAGCAGCTGCTCGACGAGATGCGGCCAGTCGCGCGTTACCGGGTAGCGGCGGTCGTGACCGATGCGCTCGATGTAGCGCAGCTCGTAGTCGTCTGCCAGCTCGGCGAAGATCGTCCGGTACGTCGATGCCGGAAAACCGTTCGCATGCGAGAAATGGAGGATGTCCTTCAAACGCCGATGTCTCCTTTGCCGGCGGGAGTCGGTGCTTCAGCACTTCCTCCGGCCTCCTCATTCTTGACCCGCGCCATCGCGCCGCTCACCGGTCCATCCAGTACCGCCGCTGCGCATCGCGATGACGCTCAAACGCGAAACCGCCGCCCGTCGGGGCGACGTCGAACCTCACGGCCCCGTCGCGATCGGTGCGCGGCAGCGGAATCCCGCGCATTTCGTAGCGCGCAAGGACCGTCCGGTGCGGATGTCCGAATCGATTGCGATAGCCTACAGGAAATACCGCGACGCGCGGCCCGACCGAATCGAGGAAAGGCTCGACCGACGACGTGCGGCTGCCGTGGTGCGGCACAACGAGGATCTGCGCGGCCAGCGCGTCGCGCGCATCGTCCACCAGCCGGCGCTCGGCGCGTGCCTCGATGTCGCCCGTCAGCAGCGCCGACGTGTCGCCCGCGTCGATGCGCAGCACGCACGATTGTTCGTTCGAGGAACCAGCGCCGGCAACACCCGGCGGCCACAACATCGTGAATACGACGCCGTCCCAGGTCCACCGCTGCCCGGCCGCGCACGGCAGCCGATCGGCCACGCCGGCCGCCCGCGCGTCACGCCACAGCCGGTGCTGCGGCGCAATGCCGGCGAGCAGCTGGCGGACCTCGGCGGCCGCATAGACGGCCGCCGCGCCGCCCGCGTGATCGGCGTCCGCATGACTCAGGACGAGCGAATCGACGGTACGGATTCCGCGGGCACGCAATGCCGGCGCGACGATCCGCGCACCGGCATGGGTCGACTCCGCCCCCGGCCCCGCATCGAACAGCAAGGTCCTGCGCGCGGTCTCCACCAGCACCGACGCGCCCTGCCCGACATCGAGCACGGTCAGCCGGAAGCCGCCAGGCGGCGGCGCATCGGGTGCCGGCGCGACCAGCGGCAGCCATGTCATCGGCGCCGCCCAGCGCAGCGGCCAGCCGCGCGGCATCGAGACCCACGCCACACCCACGCACGCAAGCGCCAGAACCGGCCAGTCGGGCATGCGCAGCCAGAACACGCCAGCCGGCCAGTCGGCGAGGTGCCGGAGCAGCGCCATCATCGGTTCGAGCGCCGCATGCGCGAGCCGGAACGCAAACGCGTCCAGCGGCGCGGGCAACCCGATCCCGGCGAGCACGATCGGCGTCACGACGGCGCTGACCCACGGGATCGCAAACGCATTGCCGAACGGGCCCGATACCGAGATCTGAGCGAACCACGCGGCCGTCAGCGGCGCAAGACCGATCGTCACCGCGTACTGCACGCGCGTCGCCTGTGCGACACGGTGCCCGGCACGCTTGCACCAAGCGCGCAGCCTGCGCCAGCGGTCGACCGGGGCAGTACCGTCCGTCCCACGGTCGTCACCTTCGTCGAATTCGCGCACCGCGCCCCAGCCCGCCACGGACATCAGGATTACGGCGACCGCGCCAAAAGACAGCCAGAACCCGGCCGACACCACCGCCCACGGATCGGCAAGCAGCACCCCGCCGAGCGCCGCGCACAACACGGCGGACGTCGGCACGCTGCGTCCGGCAAGACAGGCAGCCGCCCCGGCCGCGATCATCCACCACGCGCGCTGCGCCGGCACGTTGAAGCCGGCAAGCGCCGCGTAGCCGGCGGCGGCCGTCAGCGCCGCCATCGAAGCCGCATAGGGCGCCGGCATCACGAGCGCCGCGGCATGTCCGCGCCAGCGCAGACGTCGCCAGACCCACGATACGATCCCGCCCGCGATCGCGCCGACGAGTCCGACGTGCAGGCCCGAAATCGCGACCAGATGACTCGTGCCCGTATTGCGCAGCACGCGCCACGCGTCGTCGCCGATGCCGGATTGATCGCCGACCGCGAGCGCGGTCACGATGCCGCGATGGCGCGCGTTGCTGCCGAGCGCGTCACCGATACCGTTGCGCAGCGCGTCGCGCAGCCGATCGATCGACGCGCGCCACCCCGATGCACGTGCGTCGAGCAGTTCCGCCCGCTCGGGCGCGACCACATAGCCGATCGCACGAATGCCCGCGGCGAGCCACGCCGCCTCGCTGTCGCGCACGCCGGGATTCGCCTCGGCATGCGGGCGTTTCAGGCGCACGACGAGGCGCCAGCGCTGCGCGGCGCGCAAATCGGGCATCGCGTTGCGTGCGGCGGGCGCGCCGTACGTGCGCCACGACAACCGGATCAGCGGAGGGAAACGGGCCAGCCCCGCATCGTTCGATTCGACGGCCAACAGCAGTCGCGCGCCGGTGTCGTCGATCACCGGCAACCCGCTGATCACGCCCGTGACGACGATGTCGCGCCCTTCCCGCTCGACAGGCAGGCCGTCACGCAGCCGCCATTCCGCGCGTGCGGCCGCATAGCCGAATCCGATCGCGCAGGCGGCGCAGGCGCACAGCATCCACCGGAGCGCGACGATCGAGCGGGTTCGACGGCGCCGTGCACACCATGCGAGCAGCGCACCGCAACCGGCCAGCACGACCGCGCCGCCTACCCAGCCGCCCATGCCCGGCAACGCCGCCTGCCGCTGCAGCACGACGACGCCGAGCGCAAACGCGATCCACCACACGCGCATCGCACCTCCTCGTCGACCTGGCGCCGCCGTCGATGCGGCACCCTCCAGCAACGATTATGCGGACGAAAGTGCGAGGCGCGGCAGCGCGGCGAGCGCGTTAGCCGTTGTGGATAGGGACAGCGCGTGCGCGTCGATCCCGCGCAGTTCGGCGAGCACGCCGCCGATGCGCGGCACCTGGTCGGGCGCGTTGCGGGACTTGTACGCCCACTCGGGTGCGATGTCGGGCGCATCCGTCTCGACGACGATCGCGTCGAGCGGCAACTGTGCGGCGAGCCGCCGGATCTGCAACGCCCGTCCGAACGTCACGTTGCCGCCGAAACCGAGATGCAGCCCCTGTGCGAGATACGCGTCGGCCTGCTGGAAACTGCCGTTGAACGCATGTGCGATGCCGCGCCGCACGCCGAAGCGGCGCAGCCCGGCGAGCACGCGGTCCTGCGACTTGCGCACGTGGCACAGCACCGGCAGGTCGAATTCGCGCGCGAGCTTGAGCTGCCCCTGATAGAAGAATTGCTGGCGGTCCTCGTCGAGCCCCGGCACGAAGTAGTCGAGACCGATCTCGCCGATCGCGACGAAGCGCGGATCATCGAGGCTCGCCTCGATCTCCATGCGCAGGCGGTCGAGATCCTCGTCGCGCGCGTGCGGCGTATACATCGGATGGATGCCGAGCGCATAGACCGCACCCGGCGTGCGCTGGGCCAGTTCGCGCACGGTCGTGAAATTGTCGCGCCCGACGCTTGGGATCACGATGCGCGACACGCCGGCCGCGCGCGCCGCATGCACGACGACGTCGCGGTCGGTGTCGAACTCGGCAGCATCGAGATGGCAATGCGTATCGATCCACATGGCGGCTTTCCTGCGCCCTCGCCGCCGTACCGGGACTCGCCCGGGGGCACGGCGGGGCGTTCGTTCACACCGGCAGCGCCGGCTCCTCGTGCAGCACGCCGTCGCGCAGGCGCATGATGCGGTCGCAGCGCGCCGCGAGCGCGGGATCGTGCGTGACGATCACGAAGCTCGTTTCGAGCGTCTCGGACAGTTCGAGCATCAGGTTGAACACCGTGTCGGCGGTCGTGCCGTCGAGGTTGCCGGTCGGCTCGTCGGCGAGTACGCACGCGGGCTTCGTCACCAGCGCGCGCGCGATCGCCACGCGTTGCCGCTCGCCGCCCGACAGCTCGCCCGGCCGGTGCTTCGCACGCGGGCCGAGACCGACGCGTTCGAGCATCGCCTGTGCCTGCGCGCGCGCGTCCTCGGTCGTCATCCGGCGGATGCGCAGCGGCATCGCGACGTTGTCGAGCGCGGTGAATTCCGGCAGCAGGTGATGGAACTGGTAGACGAAGCCGAGCGCGCGATTGCGCAGCTCGTTGCGTTCGCGCTCGGCGAGTTGCGTAAACGGCTTGCCGAGCAGCGACACTTCGCCCGCGCTCGGTTCGTCGAGGCCGCCCAGCACGTGCAGCAGCGTGCTCTTGCCGGAGCCCGACGCGCCGACGATCGCGAGCTTCTCGCCGCGCCGCACCGTCAATTCGGCGTTGTTGAGCACCTGCACGTTGAAGCCGCCCTGCACGAACGCCTTTGTGATCCCGCGCGCCTGAAGCACGTATTCCTGCATACCTGCCGAATCCTGTCTGATGGGTTGTCGTGAATCCGCCAATGCGGTCGCGCGATCATTCATAGCGCAGCGCCTCCGCCGGCTTCACCTTTGCACCGCGCCAGCTCGGATAGAGCGTGGCGACGGCCGACAGCACGAACGCGATCAGGCCGATCTTGATGACGTCGCCCGCGACGAGCTCCGACGGCAGCTCGCTGATGAAGTACACCGACGGCGGCAGGAACTGCACGCCGAACAGATGCTCGATCATCGGGATCAGCCACGGAATGCTCCACGCGATCAGGCAGCCGAGCGCGACGCCCGACGCGGTGCCGACGAAGCCGATCGTCACGCCCTGTACGACGAAGATCTTCATGATCGAGCCGGGCTGCGCGCCGAGCGTGCGCAGGATCGCGATGTCGGCCTGCTTGTTGGTCACCGTCATCACCAGCGACGACACGAGGTTGAATGCGGCCACCGCGATGATCAGCGTGAGGATGATGAACATCATCCGCTTCTCGATCTGGACGGCCGAGAACCATGTCTTGTTCTGCTGGGTCCAGTCGCGGATGTACAGGCTGCCCGACAGCGTATGCGACAGCTCGACCGCGACCTGCGGCGCCTTCTGCATGTCGGTGAGCCGCAGCCGCACGCCGGTCGGCGCGGACATCCGGAACAGTGCCTCCGCGTCGCGGATGTTGATCATCGCGAGCGTGCTGTCGTATTCGTAGTGGCCCGACTCGAACACGCCGACCACCGTGAACTGCTTGAGTCGCGGCATCATCCCGGCTGGCGTGATCGTCCCTTCGGGCGCGACGAGCGTGACCTTGTCGCCGACCGTCACGCCGAGGTTGCCGGCGAGCGCGTCGCCGAGCACGATGCCGAACTGGCCGGGCACGAGCGCGGCGAGCTGGCCTGCCTTCATGTCCTTGCCGATGTCCGACACCTGCGGTTCGAGCGACGGCTCGACGCCGCGCAGCATCACGCCGCTCACCGCGTCCTGGCGCGTGAGCAGCGCCTGCGCGTCGACGTACGGCGCCGCGCCGACCACCGAAGTATTGCGCCGCGCTTCCTGCGCGGTCAGTTGCCAGTCGGGCATCGAGCCGGTCGGCGAGAACACCTCGACGTGCGCGAGCACCGACAGCATGCGGTCGCGCACTTCCTTCTGGAAGCCGTTCATCACGGACAGCACGACGATCAGCGCCGCGACGCCGAGCGCGATCCCGAGCATCGACACCAGTGCGATGAAGGAAATGAAGCCGTTGCCGGTCGTGCGTTTGCCGGCGCGCGTGTAGCGCCAGCCGATCTGCCATTCGTACGGAAGTTTCAAGCGAATCCTTTCTGCTGGTTACGGCGGGGATGGCGGCCCGTGGCCGGAGCGCCGTCCGGCGGCGGCCGGCCGCCCGGGCACGGCCGAAAAAACGGTCGCCGGACGCAATCGGGCCGTCCGCCGGCCCGATCACGCGCGCAGTTTGCCATAAACCGGCGTGCTACACTTAACCCTTTGATTTTCGGGGAAAACCTTGTCCGACAAGGACTTACGGGGCGTTGTGGCTGGTGTTACATACACCGAGGGTGACACCATGACCAATCATTTGCTGCGACGGGGCTCTAGATACTATGTCCGCCGCAAAGTTCCCGCTGACCTCGTTGAACACCTCCAGCGCCGTGAGATAGTACGCGCCCTTGGCACGTCCGACCCGGCCGAGGCCCGGCGCATTGTCCGGGAGGCCAGCGTACAGATTGACCAGGAGTTTGACGCGGCTCGGTCGGCTCTACTTGGCACCCCGCCCCGAAAACCCACGTCCCACCCGCAGTACGTGACGATTACCCAGCAGCAAGCCGATGAGGCAGAACTCGCTATGTACGAGGCCGCCGACGAATTCGCTCAGCCGCTGGAGGCTCAGTACGAGGAGCACGACCGGCTGGTAGCCCGAGAGTCGCGCCGCCGGGAAATGCACGAGAGGCAGGTGGCCGCCTACACGGAGGCATTACGTCGTGTCGGTGCGGTTCCCGGGACACTCCCCGCGCTACCCCATACAGCCGCCCCGGCGACCGCATCCGGGACTTCTGCGTTGTCCCTGGCGGCCCTCGTTGAGCGATGGGCCAAAGAGCGCCAGCCCACGGGCGGGACCGTTGAGCAAATGAATCTCGTTGTAGGTCGGTTCTACGAGCACGTCGGGCGTATCCCTCTCCCGTCCGTCACACGTCAGCACGCCATCTCGTTCAAAGAGAAGCTGCTGGAATCCGGCCTCGCTACGTCAAGCGTCAATAGGTACGTAGGCCAGTTCTTTACGCTAATGAATTATGCGGCCGATAGCATGCTCATCCCGGCCCCCATCCCCCGAGTAACAGTCGTCGTAAAGCGTACCGACAAGTCCCGTGTCTCATTCAACGAGAGCGCCGTTAAGGCGATATTCTCCAGCCCGGTCTATACCGAGGGGGCGCGCCCCGTCCGGGGTGCGGGGGAGGCTGCGTACTGGGTCCCCTTGCTCGGCCTGTACACGGGCGCACGCATTGAGGAGCTTTGCCAGCTCGCCCCCACCGACATATTCGAGGAATCGGGGCATTCGTGCATCCGGTTCGTGAACGACGAGTCTGAGGGGCAACGCGTTAAGAACGTCGGGAGCATTCGACGCATCCCATTGCACGCGGAACTTATCCGGCTCGGCTTCCTTGAGTATGTCGCCTCGCGGCGCGCCCAAGGACGCCTATTCGATCTAGCCCCGGACAGGCACGGGCGTGTATCGCCCACCTGGGGTAAGTGGTTCGGAGACTACCTCCGCAATGTGTGCAAAGTAACGGACAGGCGTATGACATTCCATAGCTTCCGCCACCTGTTCAAAGACATATGCCGCGCGCATGGAATTAGCCGAGAGGTTGCGGACGCGCTACAGGGACATAGCGACGGTTCCGCATCGAGCGGATACGGCGGAGAGTTCTACCCGCTGCGACCACTCGTGGAGGCAATCAGCAAGTTCGAAGTCCCGGGCATGCAGGAATGCAACCTAAGCCGCGCCGCCTGATACCCGGCGGATACGCTCAGAATCGACCGTGGTTAATCGAAGCCAGTAGCCTATCTACGCTCTCTATAGGAATCTGTCCGCATGCGTTGAGCGGGATTCGGTAACGGGTAAGCATCGTGGCTACCGTGTTCCGACTCCTCCCTAGCATCTCGGCCGCTTGGGTAATGGTGACGTGCGGCGGGCGCGGATGACGGGCGGCGTAAATCTCTACAGCCTTTATGGCGGTGTTCAGTACGTCTGCTTCAGTCACGTGTCCTCCGTAGGGTTAGTGACAACTTCACGCCGGGGGCGTCTGTCCTTTCTCGATTGCCCGAGAATAAGTTACCAAGTCGGCCAGCTTCAAACACTCCTCCAACACTAAATGCAAGTACTCGCGTGCATCCCGAGCCGCTACCGATTTCTGCCACACCGCCTGTAACTGCTCGATCTGCCTACGCAATTCCTCTAGCCTTTCAGCTCCAGCCCTATTTACGTCAGCTAGCGCCCTATCCTCTGCCGGGTCATAACTCTTGGGGCCGAGTGCACGGAGAGCACATACATAAGACTCTTGCAGGGGCCGCATCATCGCAGCGACCTCATCTAAGCGCGCCGTAAGCGTGTCCCGCTCGTGCTTTAGCCTCAGCAATTCTCGTCCGGTCAGCTTAGGTTGCTCTCGAATCGCCTTGACGACCTCCCGCAACTTGCGTGTATCAAACACCAATAAATTAACGTCACCTGGATTTTCCTTGCTAGGGTCCATACAACCTCGCCGTTGGTTAGCACCGAAGCTCCATATTAAGCGAGGACTGCGTAGCACATTTTTGCGAAATAAATTACATCGCAGATGCACCCACGCTAAGACAAAGGGCCGTCTTGGACGGCCCCTGTTGCTGCGTCGTAGTACTGCCCCGGCGAAACTACGATGCCGTACGCCATCTCGTAACCCTCTCCGGGAGATTGGTCGGCCACGGCCGTATCCGGCCCACAAATAGAGACGACCACCTCCCCCGTATCCTTTCGGTAAATAAATCCATTCATTATCGTTTGAACTCCAAAATAACTACAGTTATTGAGTTGACACCTTGTGACGAGGCAACGTTGACACCCACACCGCCGGCTGCGGGCTGAATGATCATGAAGGTACAACCTGATCCGGTGTTTGACACTTGGAGGTTTGAACCGCCGACGCTAACCATAGCGTTCCATGTCGCATTGGTGTTGTTAGCCGTCAGGAACACCGCGAGTGCACCTCCACTACTCCAGTACGTCGCGGCGCCACCCGCGCCAAAACCGAACGATGCCGCCGACGTAGCGGCGTTCGCTCCCAACTTCAAGGTATCAATCTGCGCGTCCGCAATGTGCGCGTTCTGGATAGCGGCATTCTGGATGTTGGCCGATGAGATGGCCGCGTTCTGAATATGCGCGTTTGCGATAGCGGCATTCTGAATCTGCGCGGATGCGATAGCACCGTTAGCAATGTTCGCGTTCTGGATAGCGGCATTCTGAATTTGCGCCCCCGTAATCGCTGCGTTCGCAATCATTGCGTTAGTGATCCACGCATTACCAATAAAGGCCTGATTGATGAACGCTTGTCCGTTCTGAATAACGAACGGGGAGAACGTGTTACCGCCAACAGTCTCAAGCACAGCAAAACGATCAGCCGTAACCAGGACCTGCGAACCGTTGGTGTTATCAGAGCTAAGCCCGATACCCGCAACGTACGTCTTGCCGTTAGACGTTACCTGCGTCTTAATGGTGTATATCGCCGAGACGGTCCCGTTAAGGGCCGCGTACGACTGCGCGTTAACTTGGATAGCCGCAGTATTAGAATCCGCCTGGGCTTGAATCGTCGTGAGCTGAGATGCGGTAGCGGCGTCCGCACTGATACGTGCGGTTGTCTCCGTCTGGACAGCGGCAAACAGGGCGGTATTGTTGTTATAGATGGCCGCCTGCACCGTATCCAGCTTGGTAGCTATCGCCATGTCAGCAGCCTCCCGGCTGGACTGCTCCGACGATACCCCCGCGTACACCGACGTGCCGCCCGCGTAGCTGTTCATATCGCCAGCCTCCGGCGGAGTCAGTAGGGCGATAGGTTGAGCGAGACTCTGCGCAAGCTGCGTGCTCGTGATTTGTCCAGTGAGGTATTGCAGGATGCTAGATGCGTCCATACTAGACATACCGTGTACACCCGTGTACGTCCCGGACGGAGGGGCCGCCGGATACCATGCGCCCGTATTCCCGGACGTGTCTACTAGGCGCGCCCAAAAGTACAAGTCGTAACCTGCGACGAGGCCGAGTAGCTTAGCCTCGTTGGTCGGATACGAGTACGTCCCGAGCTGCGACGCGGTAGTAAAGTCGTTTGTATGGCTGTACCAAACCTCCGTGTACTTCGTATCGCCCGAGCCAACCGGGAACGCCCAATTAACCGTTACCGCGAACACTTGATTAGTGGTAGCCGTGAGGCTAGACACAACCGGCGGCGGGGTAGTCTTGCCGCTGAGCGTCGTCAGAGTCGAGTATGCGTACACCGAGCTAATACCGGCCCCGTTCGTACAGCTCACGCGAGCAATGTAGCCGCCCGCGTAAATATTCGTTAGGTCTACCGACGTTTGGCCGGTCGTGCCGATATCCACCCAAGCCCCGCTGTCTTTCTGAATTTGCACTCGATAGCTTATCGCGTTGGCCGCCGGTTGCCACGACACCGTTAGGTTAGTCTTGGTGATGCCCTGATCGATTACCGTCCATTGAGAAACCGTTACTCCGGACGGCGGTACCTGCGTCGTGAAGGTACTAGACGTAATCGGCAAAACATCGATAGACGCGCCCGTATCCACCGCGCCGAATTTACTAGCGTTGTACTGAGTCGCCGTTACTTCGAACTCGATACCGTCCTTCTCAGCGATAGACATAATGCGGAACGTCTGTGCCGCTAAGGTGGCCGATTCGACGAGCCACACCGCACCCGCCAGCGGAACGGCAGAGAACGGCGGATTAACCGTAAGTGTCGTGCCCGTGGAGTCCACAGCCGAGACCGTAGACTTTGCTGTAACTCCAGTAGGGAGCGCAACGGTGAGCATGCTACCCGGAGCGATTGCCGGCGCGTTACCTGTAAGGGTTGATCCAGTGCCGGACCACGTAAGCACGGCACCCTGGGCAGGGGCCGCAAAAAGTGTGATCTGGCCGGAGGCCGTAGCCGAGTAGTCCGTTACCGATGCAGCGGCCGAAGTGGTCGGAATGTAGCTGCCCGCCGTTGCGCCCTGGACTTGCATAGCGCCCCACACGAGAACGTCCGCCGACGCAGTGCCCGACGTGCCACGGGTCTCCAACCGAAAGCCCCGGATTGTGTCCGACGCAATCGCCGCATTCTCGTAGTACGTCCACGCGGGCGTAACAGTGAGGATTACCGGGGAGGCGTTAGAAAAGCTGAGCTGTAGTGAGTACGTGGATACGCCGTCGTACGAGCGCAACCAAACGCCTTGGGAGAACGTCTGCCCGGTAATGGTAGTTTGCGACTGCTCAATACGGCTGTAATCGCTGGTAGTCGTGCCCGTACCACGCGAGAACACGATACGCTCCGCAGTGAGGGTCCCGTCTGGTGCTGTACCCGCGTTAGCAGTTACTACCGGTGCAGTACCCGTGCCAGACGCGGTCTTGGCCCATACCGTCTGTGTGAAGTCGGCCGAGTACCGGATATTGTTCGTACGTGTTGTGGTAAAGAGCTGCTTGTTACCTTGCCAGTCATTACGGAACACTGCCGACACGGACACCGACGAATTGAGCGGATTGCCGTTAGCGTCTACTGTCTGAAAAGTACGGGTACCGCCGTCACCGGTGCCGAGATTTCCAGCAGTTACCGTAACCGGAGTGGACACCGGAATATCGACCGTAATAACGCTGGTGCTACTGGCCGATTTGATGCGGCCGCCGGTGCGTTGTCCCGCCCGGTTTGGGTCCGCAATCTGGATAATTTGCCCGGGGCGGGGTAGCGTGCCGTCGAGACCAACGGAGAACGTAACCGTATCCGTCTCATAGCGACTCGTCAGAATAATCCACTGACCGACGCGCTGCGCCTGACCGCGCGAGGTACACCCGAACGCTGTAACCTGAGCCCGGTTGATACCGTACCGCGCAATACCATTTACGTCCTCCACATACTCCGGCTCTTGCTTGTAGCCGTTCTGCGGATTGTTCCAGGTAACAACCGCCGCCGTGTACCGCGTCTTGAGAGACGAACCAACGTACTTGAACTTTCCGCCGATAACGTTGGCCGCCGTGTACAGATAGGTTGGTTGCTGCGGCATATCTGCGGATACGACAACGTTACCAGCGGCCCAATACGACATACCGCGAAAGACGCTAGCGAGGTCCTGAAGAACCTTGTACGCGTCCGCACGCGACTGGATATAGCAATTGCAGGTAAAACGAGGCTCTTGGCCGCCCATACCATCGCTAACCATTTGGTCGCAGTACTGCGCGATTTGATACAGGCCGTACCGGTCAACCTGCGAGGCGTTGACCCACTGACCCGCGCCGTATCGGTTGTTAAGTACGAGGTCGTAGTAAATCCATGCCGGGTTATCCGTCCACGCCTGCACAAACGTTCCGTCCCAGGCACCCGTGTACACCCGCGTAACCGGGTTGTAGTTCGATGGGACAGAGACGAGGAGGCCCTTTAGGTCGTAGCTTCGAGTCGGGACGCTGGAGAACTGCACCGCATCCACGGACAAAGCAGCTACAGCGGAATAAGGATAACGAAGCTTTGCATCTACAACGAGTGCGTACGAGACAACGCTCGTCTTGTCCTGGATATAAACCGTCGTGTTGTCCTGCGTAACCCGGATAACGCGAAGGTTGTACGCCGAGCTAGCGCCGCTCAGGTTGATGCGGTGCGAACGCTGGTACGAGCTGGTGCACTTTCCGTTGAACGCCGTATTAACTACGGTCTGCCACGCACCGCCGTCTACCTGCACTTGGATTTGATACGCGACCGAGTACCCGCTCACGTTGCCGCTACTCGGGTCGGTGCTGCTGAGGGAGCTAACCCCGAGCGTGACAATTACGGCGTTCTGCGTAAGGTCGGAAATGGTGAGGTTCCACGGAACCGCATGAGTGAGGGACACACCTACGTTTACGATTTGCTGCGCACCGTCGAATCCCGGCACGTACGTTTGGTCTACCGTACCCGGCCGGTAGTCGTACGAGCTGACGACGAAGTTAAACGAGCCGTCCGCGTTCTTAAGCGGCACGTCGTTAAGGTAGATTGACTGCGCAATGTCGCCGCTCGGCGGCCCATAAATCGGACCCTCTGACACGAGGTCCAGCATTTGAGCGTACGAGACGCTAGACAGGGTGTCCGGGGCTTGTGTGGGCGTGGAACTACCGCCGCCTTTCGCGCCTTGCGGCAACATATTCATAGGGACTCCAATAATAAATACTCCCAATATTTTCCGCTCGCTCCAATCTCAGCCGGTCCCTCAAGCCCAGCACTCGGTCACTCTATCCGCATCTGCCTCTCCCCGTGTATCCTGCAGGGAGTGCTGGGCGGTATCACGTGCTAAACCCCAACATGGGGCGCGGGTCTAAGAACGGTCAGACGGGGATTACAAAAATGAAAGTAACTTCAATCGAACTTGCTACCTTCCGCTCATTTTTAAACAGCGGCCCGATCGACCTTGATAGTATAAATATATTAATTGGCGCAAATAATGCAGGAAAATCATCCGTTCTTCGCGGTCTATCTTTGATGCAACTGGGCGGAAGTAGCACCTTATCCGATGTGCGAATTGGTTTTTCTGACGCACAGATTTTAATTTCTTTTGACGAAATTAAAGGGAGGGGGGTTTGGGACAATGGAACGAAGGCAGGTTCAAAAAATCTAAAAATTACGATAACTAGCCCTGATAGGCGAAGTGGATCAGTACAACTTCAACTCGCTTATCCGAACGGGGCGTTTGAAAACGTCACACAAATTCCAAATATCGAGCCCAATCACTTTATAGTTCCATATCTATCAAAGCGAAAAGTAGTTAACTACAACGAGGACGTGCGAATTCAATATGCGACACAAATTACGCCCGATCTCACGTTTCTTTCAGCAAAGCTATCGAGAATATCAAATCCCTCGTTTCCTGGGCATGCTCGCTATATGGAAACTTGCAAAGAAATTCTTGGGTTCATGGTAACCGCGATCCCCTCTGATTCGGGATTACGGCCAGGAATCTATCTACCTGACAGATCGACACTTCCAATCGATCAAATGGGTGAAGGCGTGCCGCATATCGTCGCACTCCTCGCCGACCTAGCCCTTTCCGAGAACAAGCTATTTCTCATTGAAGAACCAGAAAATGACCTCCACCCCTCCGCGCTAAAAGCACTTCTTGACCTAATTCTGGAAAGCTCCAAATCAAATCAATTTGTAATTTCAACGCACTCAAACATCGTCCTAAGACATTTAGGCAGCGTTACCGGCAGCAAGGTATACAACATCACCACAGTGCCGGATCGACTCCCAGCAGAAGCAAAAATAGATCTCGTAGAATCATCGCCGTCAGCTCGATTACGAGTACTTCACGACTTAGGATATACATTCTCCGATTTTGATGTTTGGGATGGCTGGCTGATCCTCGAAGAATCCTCCGCCGAGCGTATCATAAGGGATTACCTAATCCCGTGGTTCGCCCCAAAGCTCTCGCGCATTCGAACACTCGCGGTAGGTGGAATTAGTGAGGTTGAGCCGACGTTTAACGATTTTCAAAGACTCGTACGCTTTACACACCTAGAGCAAGCGTACACAAATTCCGCTTGGGTACGTGTTGACGGCGATAGCCCAGGCAAAAGAATCGTGGAAAAACTGAGAAACAATTACTCAACATGGAAGTCCGATCGATTTTCAAATTTCAGTAAAGAGCAGTTTGAACATTACTATCCTGCCGTATTTTCGGACAAGGTGGCCGCCGCGTTGACCGTGATCGACAAGCAGGGCCGACGCGATGCTAAGAGGAACCTGTTAAACGAGGTGCGGGCTTGGTTGGATGCTGATAGCGAGCGTGGAATGACTGCCCTTCTTGCTTCCGCCAAGGAAATTATCGCTGATCTACAGCGGATCGAAACGCAACTGCTAGGCGGCGAATGACGCAAGTTCACTGGAACATGGCTTCATAAATGCTATACAAGGGACGGAACCTCCGTCCCGTGCCCTCCTTAGATTTGTCCGTTTCGAATCTGCGCCGCATAACCACCTTGGCCCCGCATGTTCTGGGCCATACGCCTATCGACAAAAGCCTGCATGTGGGCCTGCATTGCTTTGAGGTCCTCAGCAGACCAACCGCCGCCCCCCGACACATGAAGGTGCACAGCGCCCCCACCGTCCGAGGAACCGCCGCCGTTAGAGCCTCCGCCACCTACGTACCCGCCGGTTGCGAAGTGGGACATTTGCCCGCTGTTGATGGACTCCAGCAGGCCGCGATACTTCGCTGTGCTAGCCGCATTGACGACGTACTCACCGTTGGAGAGCATGGCCGGGATGCTGTCGCTTGTACTCGTCCCCGCGCCCGAAACGTGGCCGCCGTCTGCAAGATGGAATGCACCCGCAAAGCTGGCGGCGCCACCGCCGGCTGAGGCACCAATACCCAACGCACTCATACCGATACCGAGCAACGAGGAGAACGCCTGATTAGCTGCGATTTTGGCAAAGTCTGCGAGGATGGACGCCGTAAGGTCCGCCATGTTGAGCTTGCCCGTGGTAATGAACTTGTCCATTGCGCTCTGTACCTGCCCGAACGCTTGGGTAAATCCGCCCGCGAATGCCTCTGCGTTCGTCTTGCCGTTGGCCGTGAGGCTAGTTACGGCGATACTCATTTGGTCGCTATACGAGTTACGGATTTCGTTACGCTGCTGCTCGTATGACGCGTAGGCGGCCAGCCGCTCCGTATAGCCCTGGACCACGGACTGCAACCGGCGTGCACGCTCAGCCGCGTCGGACTCGTCGGGATATTGATCCGCGATAGCCTGCTTTTGCTGCTCGAATTGCTCAAACTCCTTCAGCCACACGGAATACTTCTCCGCATCATCCTTGCTCATAAACGGCGCGCGGTTGGATGCGTCCAGACCCAAGGCGAGCTTGGCCGTGCCGTTGGCTTGGTGCGCTTGGAATTTGGCGAATGACTGCTCGCGCTTCTCGTATTCCTTGGCGATAGCGGTAGTAGCGTTAGCAATAGCCTTTACGTGCTCGTGCTCGATACGGTCTAGCTCTTGCTGCGCGGACTGGGCCGCCGCTAGGTTCCTTTTCTGTTGCGCAAGCTCAATACGCTTCTGCTGTAGCTCCTCCTCTTTCCCGTAGGCATCCGTATTGATCTGGACTACCTTGGCGTAGTAGTCCTGGTACGTGAGAGCACCCGTATCAAAATCGGCCTTGGCCGTCTGCAATGCCTCCTGTCGCGCTTGGTCAATCTCCTTGAGCTGCGTCTCGTACTGCGCGAGCTGACCGTTTAGGGCATTCTCGTTACCCCGGCCCGAACCTTGATGGACCTTTGCGTAACTGAGCTGACTCTTAGGCGCAGATTTTTCGACTGCCTTATTGGCGGTCTCTACATCCTTCCAGACCTTTTGGTAAAAGCTAACGAACCGGTTGCCGTCGTCCTGGATAGAGTGAAAGCCATTCTTGAAGTCATCGACCACCGCACCGAAGTTCCCCGCTCCGAGGTGATTCGCAGCGGTGGACAGCATGTTGATACCGTCACCAACCTGCTTAAATGCGGTGTACACGCCGTACGCACCGGATACAACACTACGGAATACGTCCGTAACGCCGTGATAAAAGTCCTCAATAAGAGGCTTCATACTCGCGTTGTCCGACAGTGCACCTGTAACGGCTTCTAGGGCGGGTACGAGCTGGGCCTTAGCACCGCGAGCCATCGCTTCCCAGCGTGCGTGTGCCTGCTCCGTGTGCTCCTTCATTTCCGCGAGGCGCTTGTTTACGTCGTCGGATAGGACGCCCCCAAGCCGACTGGCCTCGTTCTCAAGGTTACGGATGCCGTCCGCGCCCTGGTTGAGTGTGGGGATTAGCTGCTCGCCGGACTGGCCGAACAATTCCTGTGCAATGGCCGCCTTGGCTGCGCCGTCCTGAGACTTCGAGAACGCGTCAGCGACCGCAAGCAGCGCGTCGTGCGGGGAGAGGGCCTTTACCTGCTGCATGGAGATACCGAGCGCGCTAAACGCGGCTTCGGCCTGCTTGTTTCCGTGGGCGGCCTTGTTCTGCGCCTGCTCGAATGCCTCCAGGCTCTTGGCGGCCTCGTTAGCTTTCAGGCCGGCGGACTCGGTAACGTACGCCCATTGCTGCAAGTTTTGCATGCTAATGCCGGTCTGCTGCGAAAGCGTTACGTACTCTTTGCCGTAGTTCTCTAGCTCCTCCGCCGCATGGTGTACAACCATGAGCGTACCGCCGATTACCGCCGCTGCTGCGGTAGCCGCGAGCGCGCCACCCTTGAATAGTTGCGTAAGATCGAAACCGCTACGCTCACCCATGACGAGCATCGAGCCGCCGAACTGCTTAAAGCGGCCCTGTGAAAGTTCGTGCATGAGCACGAGCATTTCCCGCTGTACGCCCTTGTTCTTCAGCATCGCGGCCGAGAACTCATGCGTGTGGCTGGTCGCTTCCGCGATTTTCTGCGTGTACGCGTTGAACGCCTCGCCGGCCCCGAGCTGCTCCGCCTTGAGGGACGCCAGTTCCGCCTGAGTCTTGCCGGCCGTCTGCGCCATGCGATCAAGCTGCATGGTTGCCTTAGCGATTTGCTGGATTTGCTTTGCAGTCGCTGCACCAGACTCGTCTAGCGCCTGCTGGAACGTCTCTAGAACCTGCTTCGTACGGCCAGTTTGCTCAGCGTACTTAGTGATCCGGTCTCGTGCACTGTCAATCGCGGCGTTAAAGCCGGATGCGTCGGCAGAGACCTTGACGTTAACTGATTTATCTGTCAATTATTTAAATATCCTTATTAATCTCATACCTAGTTTTCATTTGATCAGCCGTAGCCCTACCGTGCGCGGCTTTGTCAAGTTCGATAAACTGGCTTATGCCTATGTCACGTATCGCGAGCACCGTACGCAGCGGTATGAAGTCCCCGGCAAAACGGATGCCTAGGTAGTACCAGGGAAGATCGGTCTCGTACGTTCTGCACCGGGCATACGGATACCATGCCGATCCAAGCCATACCCCGTCGACTTCGAACCGGGTTCGCACGGTATGCTCGTCGCTTGGGACCACGTTGGTCCCTGCTCTCACTATGTCTCGAATGTCCAAGCCCTTTGTTAGGGTTGAGGGGTTGTATCCGTAGCGGCTGAGAATTCCGGAAACCAGTTTCTTAGCGCGGATGCTAAGCGCCCGACTGAGTCGAGCAGGGTTGAATGGCTTGCTTAGTGCCATAGTCTCCGTGATCAGCAGCCCCATATCCTCCCGGGTACCGTTAGCTAGCTCCGGTCTATCACATAGAGTAGTAGCCAAAACGGTCGCGTAGTTCTTCGAGTCATTGTCAGCGTGCACCGTGGTTGCGACTGTTATGGCAACACCGATACTTGCTGCGGAAAGCTCCTGCTCTGCCGCTTTGGTCCGCATGTTGAGCCGTACCGCTGTCGCTACTGCATCCTGTGTAGTCAAAGCGCGAGAGGTTCCATAGGTTCCATGTTTTCCAAGGGGTATCAATTCACAACCGTGCTACGGTCATACAAGGGTTGTCGGGTGTGATTTCGTGACATGTTCCAAGTTTCGAACACTACCCTATCCACATTCATTACGGATTACTTACGTTTCATGTATCTATTCTCCTGATTGATGGGACGTCCTGGTCATAGTCTAGGTACCGGCCCGGGTTGAGAGAGTCCCTACAGAGAGGGGCGGGGTGGGTAAATTGCGGAGGGTAAAAGGTCGTGACACCGACTGGTCCCTGTCGAAATAAGCGTTTGTCCAAATAAAAGGCGGAAAACAACGCTCTACCCGTCGACACTTCGGAAAAGTACAATTCCTCCACCATCCTTTGACAAAGGCAGCCCCATGAGTGACGCAAACGCAGCATTGATAGCTCTGGTCGGTGTACTAGCTGGCGGGTATATAAACAATTTCCTTGGTGACGACTACAAACGCTACAGGGAAGGCCAAGCGTTGGCGGGAGCACTTGCCGGCGAACTCAAGTCCCACGGAACAGCAGTACCAGAGATACGGCGCCAGCTTGAAAGCATGCTCTCGTACCTGCAATCGCCGTCCTCCACACTTGACTTCACGGAAAATGAATTCAACCCACCGAATAGTCCGGTCTTTGACGCCGGTGTGGCTAAGCTCGGTCTCCTAGGTCCTGCTCTAGCGGAGGACGTTGCGTACGTCTACGAACAAATCCGTGCGTTTCGCATCACGTTCAGCCGCGTTATAAAGATCGCGAGCAAAGCGAGCCGAGAACAAACCACCTTCACGCTCAATTACTGCCTAACCTGCCTCAATCGGGCGGATGAACGTGGACAGAAACTAGTCGTAGACCTTCAGACATTTGCTAAGGCTGGATACTGGCGTTCGCGCCCATGGCTGGGATTGGACAAGATCCCCGGCTAGGTTGTTGTGCGCGCAGCGCGCGTGAGGAATAGACTTCCATTTCCCTCTGAGGTGACAACCAACCACCCTACCCTTACCCAAGGCGAACGGACGGTACGGCGGCCGCTATCCTCGCTCTCTCGGCGGACTATTCGGCACCGCCACCAGTCTGATACGGCCGGTATTCCCATAGCGGACAGCCGTAGCTATTACAGTCACGTATCGTTGCCCTACTGTCTCCGGTACACGACAGACAGAACGCCTTGATCGCAGTACGGGGACTGGTCGTCCCCGCGAACGCTCGCGTCTTGATCTCTCTATACATCGGGAGGGAGTGGGCCAATACCTTAGCCCGTATCTCGTCGGCGCGGTCGCTCATGCCGGCTTAGCGGCTTTCCGCGTACGCGGCACGGTCAAGCCAAGCTCCGTTGCAATAGCCGCCTTAAGCGTCGCAAGATAGGCCGCACTGGCCGCATCGGCCGCCCCCCGGTCCTGCTTAGCACGAAGCCGGATAACCTCGTTCATCTTGAACCCTTCGTGCGAAACCTTCCGCAGCGTGTCGCAGACGTTAAAAAGCTCAGTTTTAATCGTGCTCATCGTTTAATACTCCGTTCGTGTTTATCTTGGTAATCCTCAGCTTTCTGGAAGTTCATCGTTGCTTCGTGGAGCTTCCACTCGATAGCAGACGGCCGCGTTGACTTACGACTTTGGAGCCGCATCGCCTCGGCTAGGGCAGCCTTGCCGCAGCGCAAATGATGTTGGGCGAGCCGGAGGTTAACTCCGTGGTCGCCCTGCCGCGTAGCTACCGCTCGGGTTAGCATCTGGTCAAATTCGTTCGCGTCTGTCCACCTAATCAATCCCCAGTCCGGCCCATGCAACCTCTCGAAAAGAGCAGCGCGGAGGACCTGTACGGGCAGGGGAATCCTGCGGCCGTAGGTGGCCTCAGTCGTAGGTACACCCACGGCCTTAGCCACCCGAGCTAGGGCGCGTCGCTGCGCCCCGTGATCGTCGTTATAGTTCAATCGAGCCTCACACACGCAACCATCTCCCCGATTGACTCCTTGGGAACGCCGAGCCGACTACAAAGCGCGACCAATTCGGAATAGACGCGCGGGCTAAGGTCCACTTGGAATTCTCTCGTAAGCGGTGCTCCCGTCAATGCGAATTTTGGATTACTCATACGGGAGAGTGCATTCGCTCGGTTGCGGAACGTAGTGTGCGGACTCCCGTACCCGCGCAACGATGCCATAGCCTGATACGAAAGCTGAAACGAATGCGATTGCTTGTCGTAGCTTTGGTGCGTCATAGCTCAGAACCCAAAACAACAAAGATTGCTGACGTATTGGCCCGACTGGCCGTCTGCGTTCGCCATGATGACCTTGCTGACAAGGTAAATTTCCATACATGCTTCTTTCATTTTATTCGTTGTCCTTATTTTATTAGACAGTACTCGATATCCTTGATCGATCTGTTTAGACCGCGACCTGCACCGCAACGCCGGGCACCAGTTCCCAATCGATGTATTGCTGGGCCGCAAGCGCCACCTGTGCTGTTTGGAACATATTGACAGGGACGTTAGCGGAAGCACCCGGAAGACCGTAAATGTCAGCGTGCCCAAGAGCATCTACTACTGCGTCACCGATGTAAGCCAACACGCGCGAGGCGTCGACAATGAAAATCTGTCCAGTCGGTACGCCATATGACGCAATAGCCGGAAGGCCTCCGTAGGAGCCGCCGCGCGTAGTGATCTGTGTCTCGGTGGGGCTACGGAGCGTAACGGCTGTAAGCGGGTTCACGAGTACGTAGGCTTGCGTGAGGTCGCCCGTGAATGCCGCGATGCCCGCCGCGAAGTTAGAGGCTAGCGTAGCCGCATTAGCCAACCCCTGCGGTACGACGTTATTGCGGCCCTGCGATCCTACGAAGGCGTTATCGATACCACGGCTCAGCGCACGCACCAAAATTCCCGTGACCGTGGCCTCCGCCGCTTCGCTCGTCACCTCAATTAGTTCTTTCGACACAACCGTGACAATGCCAGCCTTGCGCTTATCCACAAGCCGCACGCCAACGTTACCCTGAGCGACCGGTAGCGGGGTAGCCTCACCATAGAACCCGCCGGCCGTCGGGGCTGCTTCAATGTTCACTCGGGTAATGGCGGGAACTTGCACCAAGCCCTGCATCTGGCCGAGGATCGAGCGGCTAAAGACAGCTTGCACAAATTCGGATCGACTGATCGCGCCAGCGGCGAGAGCGCCCGTTGCATCCGTGCCGGCCTCCATCGGTGTTACTACGGCCTTCGTGTAGACCGCTGCCGACGAGCGCGCGCCCCATCGGGCAGCGGCGTATTCATTTGCGTTAGCTGTACCCGCCACGGCTTTAGCAATAGCTGCACGAATCAGGGTCTTGTCTTGCATGTGAATGGGTTCTTTCATGGTTGTGTCCTCTTCGTTGAGTTGATAGATAGTCGAAAATGCGCCGCCCTGGTCGAGACTTTTAACGGTCGCAATTCTGGTATCGGGGTTGGTGGAGATAGAGACGAGCGACAAAGCGCAAATCTCCCCGCCAGTCACCCTTACCCCCGATGCTGTTGGTACGCCCCCACGCGAGACGACGACGGGATCGATACAGCGGATTAAGCCGGCCTTGACGCTATGCCATGCCTCGTCGGTCGTTTGTTTGAGCGGGGACGTTTCTGCGATCTTCGCGATACTTGCGCGGAACGGGATACCCCGCGCCGTAGCCTTCCCTAACTGCACGGTGCCCACTGGTTTTTCGAGATTGCCGTGGAGAACTAGCGGCACGTTGTCGCTGTACGTGAGGCTAGTAGGCTCAATCGAATTGCCAGAGCGATCCTTTGCAGGCGATACCGCGATGCCCGTGATTTCGCGTCGCTCGTCGTCAACTGACTTGATGATGGTCCGCGAGTGATCGTCTACAGATTGTTTTTCCAAGGTAGTCCTAGCTATAAATAAGTGATTCTCAATCGTCCTTGTCAACCAACCCTTGTCCTGAGCGGGGGGTTCTGTCAGACGGGATGCTTCGCTAATCGCTGTCTGACGCGAGGTCGTTGATAAGAACCATCCCCGGCCCTCCTCCCAGCTTTGGGGCGTTATGATCCTCTGCGAATCTAAATACCAGAACCCGACCATCCCCCAGCGGCACGCGATACTCGTGCGCTGGCGAATGCCGCCTCTCGTGCCGTCTGAAGATGCGGGATAGCAGTTCTCTCATGCGTCTGCCCTCGTTCGATCAGCCTCGCTCAAATAGCGTGTAAGCACCCGCCGGATAAGCTCGGATACGTCCACGTCCTCCTCTACGGCACGCATGCGGATAGCTCTGCGCATGTCAGCCCGGACCTTGAACGTCATCGCACACGGCTCGCTTGCCGTAGTGCGTTTCATCCGTGGCTGTATCTCGTTCGTTGGAATCATTGCCCTCCTTTGTAGGTAATACCAACGGCCAAACAAAAGGGCCGGCCGCCTCAAACGAGACGCCGGCCCGAGATGTAGTCCTAAATAGTTCAAGACAGAATGAACGGCTCCGCCTTGATAGCAGGATCGACCGGGAGAATCTTGGCTAGCTCGCCCAAGGCCTCCGCCATGTCACTGGCGCAGTACCGAACATGAGCCGTGATGACGCCGCCGCGCTTCGTCTGCCGCATGACGCGGAATCCGTAGTCACGTAGTGCGAGTATCACGAGTTTGCATGCGGCGTCCGTGTGGTCCTTCAGCGTGATATGCAGCGCACTGCGTGCATTACATGAGTGTGTGATCGTCGTCATATCCGTCCTGCTCCTCGTATCTATCACTGACTACACGTGAGACTTGATGTAGGTCCGCGTGGCGCTGTTTGCGTGGTCGATCTTTTCTGGTCCTTTGTACTGCCTCGTGCCGTCTACATTGCGTCGCACGGATGAGGCGGTCGCTTGGTGCTGCCTAACCTTGTCCCAATAGGCTTTTCGCTTCTCTGCTGCCGTCACCGATACTCCCAGTAGTTATCGAAAGGCGCTCATGGGAACACCCTTGGATAACTACATCGCCCTCGCACTCGTCGCGGCTTGGTCGGGCCGGAGTCAAAGCGGTCAAGACTCTTAACGCTGGGTCTGCTGCGGTAGCCCACCGGTTCCGCGTGGCTGACTACAGGACGGAGCATATCCCGACTTTCTGGCTACGAAAAGTGGATTTTTCAATATTCGCAAGATATTTCCATTACCGTAGCTTTTATACAACACTCTTTCGTTGACTTATGAGAAAATGTACTTTTCGTAACGGAGAAGGTCATGGCTATGGGTCGCCCAAAGGGTCCACCGTCTCGCCCGCTAAACGTGCGCGTTGAAACTGCGGACCTAGACAAGTTGGCCCTCATCTATCGTGTTACCGGGAAGTCCACGGCGGACGTGGTGAGGGACGCAATCAAGCTCTACATAAAGCTCCACGAGAGCCAAATACGCGAGGCCGAATGGCAGATTGCCGGAGGAGTCGGCCAGCGATCTACGGGATGGGAAACGATGACGCCCGAGGAATGGGGCATAGACCGTGACGACGAGGGGCAGCAGTAGTTCAGTTCCCACGTGCTACCATTCGCACCTACATACGCTGTAACACCAACCTGTACCGGCTGCTACAGCCCCGCTTATAAGTCCCTGATTTCTAAGGGTGCGTAGGTTTGCCATACAATGCGCACCATCATGCACGACCGACGCCTCCATTTTCTCGTTCCGTTCGCGCTGCCGTCGGCGGCCGATGCGGCCTCGTCCCTGCACACGCTGGACAGTCCCGCGCTCGAAAAGTTGCTCGCCCGCGCCAACCTCGTCGAGCGCGTGGC